>OJIU01000489.1_pt1 | contig 11884 bp, 9 predicted proteins | sample 1595961 | NCBI WGS metagenome assembly OJIU01 (sample SAMEA4350144, study PRJEB24818) | metagenome | biome: human; feature: gut; material: faeces | place: Denmark | collected 2013-09
TGGTGCCCGGACTCGGAATCGAACCAAGGACACGGGGATTTTCAATCCCCTGCTCTACCGACTGAGCTATCCGGGCAACGGGGCGCATTAAACCTGATTCGCCTCGTCTCGTCAATCAAATTTCTTCAATTTAGTGCAGACTGCACAATCTATCATCACTTTGCCGCTATTGCACGCATTGTCAGGCAAACCAGGCGGTCCAGGCGGCGGAAAGCGGCATTGCCAGAAGGAGTGCTGGAAGCATGTTGACCACTGGGAACATTTTAATGCCACAGATGCGTAATCCGGTTGCCAGCAGCAATAAACCGCCTACGGCGCTGAAGTCTGCCATCATCGACGGTGTGGTCAGCGGTAATATCAGCGCGGCAGCCCACGCCAGTGTTAACTGGATGATCAGTAATGGAATGCTAATCACCGACACCGCAATACCCAGCGAGCAGGCGAAGATCATCGCCGTAAAGAAATCAAGAAATGACTTGGCGATTAAAATACTCGGATCGCCGGTCATCCCTTCGTTCATCGCCCCGAAGATTCCGGTGCCGCTGGCGCAAAACAGGACAATAATCGCGACAAAATTCTGAATAAAAGATTCATGCGCTGGCTTCTTACGCGAGTGGTGAAACAGATTATGCGCTTTGGCGACCACTGTATTGACGCCTTTTTCCAGCAGACAAATTTCGCCGATTAATGCTCCGAGTAAGGTTGCTAAAACCATCGCCGGAAGGTTGGCGCATTTCACCACCAGTAAAATACCAATCCCCAGCGATGCCAGACCAAAAATTGATGTCATGGAGACGCGGATACGTTCCGGTAAGCGTTGGCTAAGGAGTGCGCCGAAAACGCCACCCAGTAAGACTGCACTTGCGTTGATAAAAGGGCCGATGACCACAAGAGTTCCTGTTAGCTGTATTGTTTGATTTTCTTATTATGAACTTTTGGCGCCGTCGATGGCTTGTTTGTTCGCAAAGTCCTGGCTTGCACGCTTTAGCGAAAGGTGCCATGATTGCGCGAATTTTCTCCTCTCTGTACGGAGTTTGCCCGATGCACGCCACCTCCTTACATTCTCTCGCTTATCGCCGTTTCGCGCGAAACTCTTCTCTTTTTATGCTACTGCTCATGCGGTGAAGTTAACGCACGCTCACTGCAGGACAACAGTAAAATCAGAGCGTTTCTGCTTTTACTGATGTCTGGTGGTCGGAGCTGGTGACCAGTTTGACCCATATCTCATGGGGCAGGGTTTTCCACCTTGTCCGGTATTCTTACTTCCCCTAAACGGGTTTTGCGCTTATGAAATCAATGAATATTGCCGCCAGTAGTGAACTGGTATCCCGACTTTCTACTCATCGCCGCGTGGTGGCGTTGGGAGATACTGATTTTACGGACGTCGCGGCAGTCGTCATTACCGCTGCGGATAGTCGCAGTGGCATTCTTGCGTTGCTTAAGAGCACCGGTTTTCATCTACCGGTGTTTTTGTATTCCGAACATGCTGTTGAATTACCTGCGGGCGTTACGGCGGTAATCAACGGCAACGAGCAGCAGTGGCTGGAGCTGGAATCCGCAGCCTGTCAGTATGAAGAGAATTTGCTGCCACCGTTTTATGACACGCTGATGCAGTACGTTGAGATGGGTAATAGCACCTTTGCTTGCCCTGGACATCAACATGGTGCGTTCTTTAAAAAGCATCCTGCCGGACGCCATTTTTACGATTTCTTTGGCGAGAACATCTTTCGCGCCGATATGTGTAACGCTGACGTAAAATTGGGCGATCTGCTTATTCATGAAGGATCGGCGAAAGATGCGCAGAAATTCGCAGCCAAAGTCTTTCATGCCGATAAAACCTATTTTGTGCTGAACGGCACATCGGCAGCGAATAAAGTGGTGACGAATGCGCTGTTAACGCGTGGCGATCTGGTGCTCTTCGACCGTAACAACCATAAGTCGAATCATCACGGCGCGTTGATTCAGGCGGGGGCGACGCCGGTCTATCTGGAAGCTTCACGTAACCCGTTTGGTTTCATTGGCGGTATTGATGCGCACTGTTTTAATGAAGAGTATCTGCGCCAGCAAATTCGCGACGTTGTGCCAGAAAAAGCCGACCTGCCGCGCCCGTTTCGCCTGGCGATTATTCAGCTGGGAACCTATGACGGCACTGTCTATAACGCCCGTCAGGTGATCGATACCGTTGGGCATCTGTGTGATTACATTCTGTTTGATTCCGCGTGGGTCGGTTACGAACAGTTTATCCCGATGATGGCGGATAGCTCGCCGCTGCTGTTAGAACTTAACGAAAACGATCCGGGGATCTTTGTGACCCAGTCGGTGCACAAACAGCAGGCGGGATTCTCACAGACGTCGCAGATCCATAAAAAAGATAACCATATCCGTGGACAGGCGCGTTTTTGCCCGCATAAGCGGTTGAATAATGCCTTTATGCTCCATGCTTCTACCAGCCCGTTCTATCCGCTGTTCGCCGCGCTGGACGTTAACGCCAAAATTCATGAAGGGGAGAGTGGGCGTCGGCTGTGGGCTGAGTGTGTTGAGATAGGGATTGAAGCGCGCAAGGCTATTCTTGCGCGCTGTAAGCTGTTCCGCCCGTTTATCCCGCCTGTTGTTGATGGCAAATTGTGGCAGGATTATCCGACATCAGTGTTAGCCAGCGACCGCCGTTTTTTCAGTTTTGAGCCTGGGGCGAAGTGGCACGGCTTTGAAGGATATGCCGCGGATCAGTATTTTGTTGATCCGTGCAAGCTGTTACTCACTACACCAGGTATCGATGCTGAAACCGGCGAATATAGCGACTTTGGCGTTCCGGCGACGATTCTGGCGCACTATCTGCGTGAGAACGGCATTGTGCCGGAGAAGTGCGATCTCAACTCCATTCTGTTCTTATTAACTCCGGCGGAAAGCCACGAGAAGCTGGCACAACTGGTGGCGATGCTGGCGCAGTTTGAACAGCATATTGAGGATGACTCGCCGCTGGCTGAGGTGTTGCCGAGCGTTTATAACAAATATCCGGTGCGCTATCGCGACTACACCCTGCGTCAGTTGTGTCAGGAGATGCACGATCTGTATGTCAGTTTCGACGTCAAAGACCTACAAAAAGCGATGTTCCGCCAGCAGAGTTTCCCGTCAGTGGTGATGAATCCCCAGGATGCGCATAGCGCTTATATTCGCGGTGAAGTGGAGTTGGTGCGGATTCGTGATGCCGAAGGGCGAATTGCGGCAGAAGGGGCGTTGCCTTATCCACCTGGCGTGCTTTGCGTGGTACCCGGGGAAGTCTGGGGTGGGGCGGTTCAACGTTATTTCCTTGCGCTGGAAGAAGGCGTGAATTTGTTGCCGGGATTTTCGCCGGAGTTGCAAGGTGTCTATAGCGAAACCGATGCGGATGGCATGAAACGGTTGTACGGTTATGTGTTGAAGTAAGAATAAAAAAACGGGTCACCTTCTGGCGACCCGTTTTTCTTTGCGTAATTAGTGGCTAACCGTCTGTGTACCTGTCGGGACACGAACGTGTTTATATTTGAACATCGCCATGAACGCGAAGGCCAGAACCACGGAGTAACCTGCGAAAATCAGCCATACGGTCTGCCAGTCGGTAATGCCGTTTTGGGTGTACATCTCAACCACTTTACCGCTCACGATGCCGCCGAGGATACAGCCGAAGCCGTTAGTCATCATCAGGAACATCCCCTGCGCACTGGCGCGAATTGCCGGGCTAACTTCTTTTTCGACAAACACCGAACCAGAGATGTTGAAGAAGTCGAATGCGCAACCGTAAACGATCATCGACAGTACCAGCAGTACAGTACCGAACGGCGTCGGGTCGCCGTAAGCAAACAGAGCAAAACGCAGGATCCACGCCACAATACTGATCATCATTACGTTCTTAATACCGTAGCGGCTTAAGAAGAACGGGATGGTCAGAATGAACAGGGTTTCAGAGATCTGCGAAATCGACATGATGATTGACGCATGCTGCACGATGAAGCTGCTGGCAAACATCGGATCTTTGTCGAAGCTGTGCAGGAAGGTATTACCGAACATGTTGGTAATCTGCAGTTCCGCGCCCAGCAGCATTGAGAAGATGAAGAAGATTGCCATACGCTTGTTTTTAAACAGAGCGAATGCATCGAGGCCCAGCAGGGTTGTCCAGCTCTGATTCGCTTGCTGTTTAGCAACCGGAATATGCGGCAGAGTCAGGGTAAACAGAACCAGAACGGCGGAAAGGGCTGCGCCAATATACAGCTGCATGTGGCTTAATTCGAAGCCGGACAGGCTCACCACCCACATTGCCATGATAAAGCCGATGGTGCCCCAGATACGGATTGGCGGGAAGTCAGTAACGATATCCATCCCGGCATTTTGCAGGCGATAGTAAGAGATGGTGTTGATTAACCCAAGCGTTGGCATATAAGCAAACGAGTTAATCAATATCACAAGGAACATCGCCTCCGGCGTAGTGACCTCTGCCGCCATGAACAGCGTGATAGCGCCAATGGTGTGGCAAATGGCATAGACCCATTTCGCACTTAACCATTTGTCGGCCACAATCCCCAGCAGCGCAGGCATAAAGACCGCGGCGATACCCAGTGAGCTATAAACTGCGCCGATAGAAGCACCGTCAAACTTCAGGGTAACAAACATATAGGAGCCGAGGGTCGTCAGCCAACTTCCCCACAGACAGAACTGCAGAAAAGAGAGGATTTTCAGCTGCAGCTTAAGATTCATGTTAATTTCCTCACATCGTGATGCGGATGAGTGTTTGAAAAAGCACATTTGACCGTGCGAGATGATGCGATTCTATCAACTTCGCGGATTGGTTTTTTGTTACCTGTGGCAAATAATTGCAAACATTCCCAATTTGCAAAACGAAATTGTGATGTGGATAACATTTTTACCCCTGAGCATCGTCAGGGGCGGTTAGTGGAATTATCGGCGGCGGTAAGATTTTTGCGCGGTATTCACTTTATAAAGATAACGGCGAGATTCCGCAGAGGGATGGCGGGTCGTCAGCGTCTGATAAACATCGCCCGGCGTCATGGTGTTAATAATATTGGCAGCCTGAATCTTATCATTCGAAAAGACTCGTAGCACGCTGCCTGCGCCGCCGTTATAGGCGGTGATGACGGCATAACGCCGCGATGTTGGGTTATCAATTCCGCCGAGATAAACGTTGTTCAGCATCGCCAGATACGCGGTGCCGGTATCAATATTGCTGGCAGGATCAAACAAGAAACTGCGGCTCGGCGTGCCGGATTTCCCCTGCGAGCGGAACACATCTTTCCCGGCGGTATGTTGTACCACCTGCATTAATCCCAGCGCATCGGAACGGCTGACCGCATACGGGTTAAAGGAAGATTCAGTCTGCATAATTGCCAGAATCAGCGACTCATCAACGCCATATTTGCGTGACGCCTGGCGGACCATACCGAGATATTTGTGCGCACGTTTATCAAGGTGGTTCGGCACCATGTTAATGGTGACGCTGTAGATGATACGCAGCCCGTTGCTGCGGCTCTTCAGACGGTTTTTCAGCAGATAATCCGCGAAGTTGCTCGCGCGACCTTCCCAGCGAATCGGCTGCCCGGTGTTGTCCACCACCTGACCGTAAAGGAAAGGTTCTTTCGAAATCGTAATATCATCAACGTCGGAATAGAGATCGACCGAACTCGGATCGTCCCCCATCAGCAACGTTTTGATAATTGCCCGGCGCAGATGCGCGGCAGGTTCTGTCCCGGCGATGGTTTCGATAGTAATCGTACCGTCATCGAAGTTGATGTGGCTGCGGGTCTGATATTGATCGGTGTATTTCACGTAGTCCTTAGGACCGGCGATCACCACCTCTTTGAAGCCCCAGATGTTCTCAATATTGTGGGCAAATTGCCCCATCAGAATATCAAAACCGTTGGTATCTTTGACCCAGGCTTCGTTATAGGTATCGCCTTTTTTGGTCGTCGAACAGGAGATGAGCAACGGCGCAATCAAAGCCAGCGCGAGATATTTTTTCATCATTCCGGGTGCGTGTTGTGTTTGTTTTTATGCAAGTTGCCGGAGGCGTGCTCCGGCACTGTTTTTATTTTTTATCTTCCGGCGTATAGCCCTCGATATGCACCTCTTTACCCTCGAACAGGAAGTTGACCATCTCCTGCTCCAGCAACTTGCGGTGCTCGGCATTCATCATGTTGAGTTTCTTTTCATTAATCAGCATGGTTTGTTTGTGCTGCCACTGCGCCCAGGCTTCTTTGGAGATCTCGTTATAGATGCGTTTTCCCAGTTCGCCGGGGTACAGCTGAAAATCCTGACCTTCTGCTTCACGTTGCAGGAAAGTACAAAAAATCGTTCTGCTCATAAATCATCCTCTTTATCGACTCACGCGCTAAACCGGCGCGCCAGTGCGTAACTGCTGTAATAAACGCTCCACGGGAGCCGCCAGGCCAACTGACGGCGGTTGCGCTAAGTTATACCAGAGCGCATTGTCTTCATCCATGCAGCCGGTGAATGACGACACGGGAAGCCACATAGGCACAATATCTAAGTGGAAATGGCTGAAGGTATGCCGAAACGCGGTCAGCTGCGTCAGGTTATCGGCAGAAATCTGTCGTTGCGCCAGCCACTGCCGCAAACTTTCTTCATCGGCAAACTGCGGGAAACAGTATAAACCGCCCCACAATCCGCTCGGCGGACGCTGCGCCAGCAATACTTCATCTTCGTGCTGTAACAGCAAAAAGTAGCCGGTGCGCTCTGGCAGCGTCTGTTTCGGTTTTTTGCCCGGATAAAGCGACCAGCTATTGTTGGCGGCGGCAATACATCCGTTTTGTAGCGGACAGAGCGAACATTTCGGCTTAGAGCGCGTACAAATCATCGCGCCCAAATCCATCATCGCCTGGTTAAACCGTTCCACGCCAACCGCGGGCGTCACCTGCTCGCTCAAACTCCATAGTTTATTCTCGACCTCTTTTTTCCCGGGCCAGCCGCTTACAGCATAGCAGCGCGCCAGCACGCGTTTGACGTTACCGTCGAGAATCGGAAAGTGCTTACCCAGAGAAAGCGAGAGAATCGCGCCTGCGGTGGAACGCCCGACGCCCGGCAGTGCTGCAACTTCCTCAAAGGTTTCCGGGAATTTACCGCCGTGTAAGGCCGCCACTTGTTGTGCCGCTTTATGTAGGTTGCGCGCGCGGGCGTAATAGCCAAGCCCGGTCCACAAGTGGAGAACTTCGTCGAGCGGCGCATTGGCGAGATCGGTCACCGTTGGGAAGCGTGCCATAAAGCGTTCAAAATAGGGGATAACGGTCGCAACCTGAGTTTGTTGCAACATCACTTCTGAGAGCCATACTTTGTAGGGCGTCTTGTCAATTTGCCAGGGCAGCGTTTTCCGCCCGTATTTATCGTACCAGTCCAGAACTTGGGCTGAAAATTGCGACGCTTGCATGGTCACCGAATTCACTGTTGTTGGGGGCAAGATTGCAGCACAGCGACGGCAGGGTGTAAACCGGAACTTTCCGCAGCTACGGCCTTATCATGCTTGCATCCGGCAACTAACTTTGGATAATGCCCGTTTTCAGAACACTTTCACAAGCGACTAAATCTTTATGAAAAACGACGTCATCTCACCGGAATTTGATGAAAACGGCCGCCCGCTGCGCCGTATCCGTAGTTTTGTGCGCCGCCAGGGGCGACTGACCAAAGGCCAGGAACATGCGCTGGAAAACTACTGGCCGGTGATGGGCGTTGAGTTCAGCGAAGATATGCTGGATTTCCCTGTGCTTTTTGGCCGTGAAGCGCCGGTGACGCTTGAGATTGGTTTTGGCATGGGCGCGTCGTTGGTGGCAATGGCTAAAGATCGCCCCGAGCAGGACTTCCTCGGCATTGAAGTGCATTCACCGGGCGTTGGTGCGTGCCTGTCTTCTGCGCATGAAGAGGGCTTAAGCAACCTGCGCGTGATGTGTCACGATGCGGTTGAAGTGCTGCATAAAATGATTCCTGACAATTCATTGCGCATGGTGCAGCTCTTTTTCCCTGACCCGTGGCACAAAGCGCGCCATAATAAACGCCGTATCGTTCAGGTGCCGTTTGCAGAGCTGGTAAAAAGCAAACTGCAGCTGGGGGGCATATTCCATATGGCGACCGACTGGGAACCTTATGCGGAACATATGCTTGAAGTGATGTCTTCTATTGACGGTTATAAAAACCTGTCAGAGAGCAATGATTACGTACCGCGTCCGGCATCACGTCCGGTGACGAAATTTGAACAACGTGGTCATCGTCTTGGTCACGGAGTATGGGACTTAATGTTCGAGAGGGTGAAATAATGGCAAAGAACCGTAGCCGTCGTCTGCGTAAAAAAATGCACATCGACGAATTCCAGGAATTAGGATTTTCGGTGGCATGGCGATTCCCGGAAGGTACATCGGAAGAACAGATTGATAAAACCGTTGATGACTTTATTAACGAGGTTATCGAACCGAACAAACTGGCCTTTGACGGCAGCGGATATCTGGCCTGGGAAGGTTTGATCTGCATGCAGGAAATCGGCAAATGCACCGAAGAGCATCAGGCGATTGTGCGTAAGTGGCTGGAAGAACGCAAACTGGAAGAGGTACGCACCAGCGAACTTTTCGACGTTTGGTGGGACTAAGAAAGCATACGGGCGATGACAAATGCAAAACTGCCTGATGTGCTACGCTTATCAGGCCTACAAAGATGCACGATCGAGTAGGCTGGATAAGGCGTTTACGCCGCATCCGGCATGGAAAACGCGCACTTTGTTATCAATCTGGGGCCAGCAAATGCTGGCCTGATTTGTTCTTGAGGGAAGACTATGATGCGCAAAATGCTGCTGGCGGCAGCACTTTCAGTGACGGCAATGACCGCTCACGCCGACTACCAGTGCAGCGTCACGCCGCGTGACGATGTGATTGTCAGCCCGCAAACCGTGCAGGTGAAGGGCGAAAACGGCAATCTGGTGATCACGCCAGACGGCAACGTGATGTATAACGGTAAGCAATATTCCCTGAATGCCGCCCAGCGCGAGCAGGCGAAGGATTATCAGGCTGAACTACGTAGCACCCTGCCGTGGATTGATGAAGGCGCGAAAAGCCGCGTCGAGAAAGCCCGTATTGCGCTGGATAAAATTATCGTTCAGGAGATGGGCGAAAGCAGCAAAATGCGCAGCCGTCTGACCAAACTTGATGCGCAGCTGAAAGAGCAGATGAACCGCATTATCGAAACGCGCAGCGATGGCCTGACGTTTCACTATAAAGCCATTGATCAGGTTCGCGCCGAAGGCCAGCAATTAGTGAATCAGGCAATGGGCGGAATTTTACAGGACAGCATTAATGAAATGGGCGCGAAAGCGGTGCTGAAAAGCGGCGGTAACCCATTACAGAACGTGCTGGGAAGCCTGGGCGGTCTGCAATCCTCAATCCAAACCGAGTGGAAAAAGCAGGAAAAAGATTTCCAGCAGTTTGGCAAAGATGTTTGTAGCCGCGTTGTGACTCTGGAAGATAGCCGCAAAGCCCTGGTCGGGAATTTAAAATAATCCTCTATTTTAAGACGGCATAATACTTTTTTATGCCGTTTAATTCTTCGTTTTGTTACCTGCCTCTAACTTTGTAGATCTCCAAAATATATTCACGTTGTAAATTGTTTAACGTCAAGTTTCCCATACAAAGCTAAGGGATAATGCGTAGCGTTCACGTAACTGGAGGAATGAAATGGAGTTTTTCAAAAAGACGGCACTTGCCGCACTGGTTATGGGTTTTAGTGGTGCAGCATTGGCATTACCCAATATCACCATTTTAGCAACCGGCGGGACCATTGCCGGTGGTGGTGACTCCGCAACCAAATCTAACTACACAGCGGGTAAAGTTGGCGTAGAAAATCTGGTTAATGCGGTGCCGCAACTGAAGGACATTGCGAACGTTAAAGGCGAGCAGGTAGTGAATATTGGCTCCCAGGACATGAACGATGATGTCTGGCTGACACTGGCGAAAAAAATTAACACCGACTGCGATAAAACTGACGGCTTCGTCATTACCCACGGTACCGACACGATGGAAGAAACCGCTTACTTCCTCGACCTGACGGTGAAATGCGACAAACCGGTGGTGATGGTCGGTGCAATGCGCCCGTCCACGTCTATGAGCGCAGACGGTCCATTCAACCTGTATAACGCGGTAGTGACCGCAGCTGATAAAGCCTCCGCTAATCGTGGCGTACTGGTAGTGATGAACGACACCGTGCTTGATGGCCGTGATGTCACCAAAACCAACACCACCGACGTAGCGACCTTCAAGTCTGTTAACTACGGTCCTCTGGGTTACATTCACAACGGTAAGATTGACTACCAACGTACCCCGGCACGTAAGCACACCAGCGACACGCCGTTCGATGTCTCTAAGCTGAATGAACTGCCGAAAGTCGGCATTGTTTATAACTACGCTAACGCATCCGATCTTCCGGCTAAAGCACTGGTAGATGCGGGCTATGATGGCATCGTTAGCGCTGGCGTGGGTAACGGCAACCTGTATAAAACCGTATTTGACACCCTTGCAACCGCTGCGAAAAACGGCACTGCAGTAGTGCGTTCTTCCCGCGTACCGACGGGCGCTACCACTCAGGATGCCGAAGTGGATGATGCGAAATACGGCTTCGTCGCCTCTGGCACGTTGAACCCGCAAAAAGCGCGCGTTCTGCTGCAACTGGCTCTGACGCAAACTAAAGATCCGCAGCAGATCCAGCAGATCTTCAATCAGTACTAATCACTTCGCCCCGGTATCGTGCCGGGGCTTATTCACTTCAGACTCACGTCCATTGCCAATTTTTATTACCCTAATGATAATCACCGGAATAAATTATTCCGCGCGAGGGTTTTCGGGTGAAAAAGCAATGGATTGTTGGTACGGCGCTGCTTATGTTGATGACTGGTAATGTCCGGGCAGATGGTGAACCGCCAACTGAAAATATCTTAAAAGATCAATTCAAAAAGCAGTATCACGGCATTCTCAAGCTTGATGTCATCACCTTAAAAAATCTTGATGCTAAGGGTAATCAGGCCACCTGGTCAGCGGAAGGCGATGTCTCTTCCAGTGACGATCTCTATACCTGGGTCGGTCAGTTGGCAGATTACGAGCTGCTCGAACAGACCTGGACGAAAGATAAACCGGTGAAATTCTCGGCGATGTTAACCAGTAAAGGAACGCCCGCGTCTGGCTGGTCGGTGAACTTTTACTCTTTTCAGGCGGCAGCCAGCGATCGTGGGCGGGTGGTTGACGATATCAAAACCAATAATAAATATCTGATCGTGAATAGCGAAGATTTCAATTATCGCTTTAGTCAGCTTGAGTCTGCATTGAATAACCAGAATAACTCGATTCCTGCGCTGAAAAAGGATGTAAAAGCGCTTGATAAGCAAATGGTGGCGGCGCAGAAAGCAGCGGATGCATATTGGGGAAAAGATGCAAACGGTAAGCAAATGACCCGCGAAGACGCCTTTAAAAAAATTCACCAACAGCGTGATGATTTTAATAAACAGAACGATAGCGAGGCGTTCGCGGTTAAATATGACAAAGAGGTTTATCAACCGGCGATTGCGGCATGTCATAAACAGAGTGAAGAGTGTTATGAAGTGCCAATTCAGCAGAAACGAGATTTTGATATCAACGAACAACGGCGACAGACTTTTCTGCAATCACAAAAACTTAGCCGTAAATTACAGGATGACTGGATAACGCTCGAAAAAGGGCAATATCCGTTAACGATGAAAGTTTCAGAAATAAACAGTAAAAAAGTCGCGATTTTGATGAAAATTGACGATATCAACCAGGCTAATGAACGCTGGAAAAAAGATACCGAACAACTGCGGCGCAATGGGGTGATTAAGTAA
>OJIU01000494.1_pt1 | contig 11731 bp, 10 predicted proteins | sample 1595961 | NCBI WGS metagenome assembly OJIU01 (sample SAMEA4350144, study PRJEB24818) | metagenome | biome: human; feature: gut; material: faeces | place: Denmark | collected 2013-09
CTCTGAGGGTACACCTGTTTCCCGAGATTTTGACGATGTCTATTTTTCTAATGATAACGGTCTGGAAGAGACACGTTACGTCTTTCTCGGCGGTAACCATCTCGCTCAGCGATTCCCGTCACATTCACGCCCCCTCTTCGTGGTGGCAGAAAGTGGGTTTGGCACCGGACTTAACTTCCTCACGCTCTGGCAGGCATTTTCCGAGTTTCGCGATACTCACCCTGACGCTACCCTGGAAAGATTACATTTCATCAGTTTCGAAAAATATCCGCTAACGCGTGAAGATCTTACTTTAGCCCACCAGCACTGGTCAGAACTTGCGCCGTGGGCCTCGGCGCTGCAAGAGCAATGGCCGCTGCCGCTGGCGGGATGTCATCGTCTGCTGCTTGATGAAGGGCGTGTCACACTGGATCTGTGGTTTGGCGATATTAACGAGCTGACCTGCAAACTGGATGATTCTCTTAATCAAAAGGTGGACGCCTGGTTCCTGGACGGTTTCGCGCCGGCAAAAAACCCGGATATGTGGACGCCAACACTGTTTAACGCGATGGCCCGACTGGCTCGTCCCGGCGGTACATTAGCGACCTTCACATCGGCAGGCTTTGTACGTCGGGGGTTGCAGGAAGCCGGGTTTACAATGCAAAAATGCAAAGGCTTTGGCCGCAAGCGCGAAATGCTCTGTGGCGTAATGGAACAGACTCAGGCGCTCCCTTCCTCAGCGCCATGGTTTGCACGTACGGGAACAGATAAACGTGAAGCCGCCATTATTGGCGGGGGGATTGCCAGCGCATTGTTGTCTCTGGCGTTACTGCGCCGTGGCTGGCAGGTCACGCTGTATTGCGCAGACGAAAAACCCGCCGGGGGCGCATCCGGCAATCGCCAGGGCGCGCTCTATCCGCTACTCAGCAAGCATGACGCGGCCATTAATCTGTTTTTCCCCACCGCGTTTACCTTTGCCCGTCGACTGTATGACGCCCTCCCCGTTGAGTTCGCGCATGACTGGTGCGGCGTGACGCAACTGGCATGGGATGAGAAAAGCCAGCAAAAAATCGCGCAGATGCTGTCCCTTGAACTGCCCGATGCGCTCGCCATCGGGGTTGACGCACAGCAGGTTTTACAAACGACAGGCGTGGAAACCGGATGCGGCGGGATTCAGTATCCGAGCGGAGGATGGTTATACCCGGCGCAGTTAACCGCCGCCGTACTGGACTATGCCGCAACGCTGGGATTACGCACCCGCTATCAACATACGCTGACCTCACTGACACGCCACACGGCAAGCTGGCAATTGCAATTTGCCAGTGGTGAAACCGCCACTCACGCAGCTGTCGTTCTGGCTAACGGTCATCGAATTAACAGCATTGAGCAGACGCAGTCGCTCCCGGTGTACTCCGTGGGCGGTCAGGTGAGTCATATTCCCACCACGCCTGCGCTTTCAGCGTTGCGTCAGGTGCTGTGCTATGACGGCTACCTCACGCCGCATAACCCGCAAAATCAGCAGCACTGCATTGGCGCCAGCTATCATCGAGGGAGCGAGGAAACCGCATATCGCGAGGACGATCAGCAGCAAAACCGTCAACGCTTAATCGACTGCTTGCCTAACGCTGCGTGGGCAAAAGAGGTGGACGTCAGTGCGCATGCCGCCCGCTGTGGAGTGCGCTGCGCCACGCGCGATCACATGCCGATGGTCGGCAACGTCGCGGACTATGACGCCACGCTCAGCCAGTATGCCACTCTTGCCGAAGACAAAGAGCACGCCGTAAACGCCCCGGTGTATTCCGATTTGTTTATGCTGGGCGCGCTGGGCTCGCGCGGGTTGTGTACTGCCCCGCTATGTGCAGAAATTCTGGCATCACAAATGAGCGATGAACCTATCCCTATGGATGCCAGCACGCTGGCGGCGCTGAATCCGAATCGGTTGTGGGTCAGGAAGTTATTGAAGGGAAAAGCGGTGAAATAAGATACCCTCTCATCATTGCCTGATGCACTGCGCTTATCAGGCCTACAACTCCCGTCCTTGTAGGCCGGATAAGACGCCTTAGCGTCGCCATCCGGCACAATCCACTGCAATTATTGTTTTGTCGCCTTCTGGAACAACATGTCCCACATCTCTTTCACTAACGCCTGGTCACGCGGCGAAAGTTCGCCTGCGCTAATCGCTTTTGCCAGGCTGCTGGTCACATTGGCGTACAATGCCTCAGCGGAATGGTCCTCGCCAGCGTCCAGTTCAGCCACGGCCAGCGTCAGGTGCCCACGCAAATAGCCACTGGCAAACAACTCATCATCGCTGGCGTGCTCTACCATATCGTCGATTAATGCCAGAATGCGTGATTCAAACTCCGCGATCATCTTCTTTCCTCATTGTAAACGTGGTAGCGGCTTCAGTTGAGCGCTTCGGGCCACGGGAATTGTTCCGCCTTAAGTTCAGGCGTGTGATAATAATTTTGTAACGCGTTAATGAAGCGCGCCGGACGTTCGGGGATGCCCTTATCCAGATACTCCATCACCTGGGCATGAACACGGCGCTGGAATACCACGCGATCCGGTTCAAAGTCCCCTTCCAGGTTGTCGCAACTGACGTTAAACGGGTAGCCCGCCGCCATGCAAAACAGCCAGTCAAACGCCTGCGGCTTCACTTCCACATCTTCAAACTGGCATTGCGTCTTCGCATCGCGTCCATCAGGGCAGTACCAGTAACCAAAATCGACCAGCTCACGACGGGCCTTACCGGCGATGCACCAGTGTGAGATTTCGTGTAGCGCGCTGGCATAATAACCATGCGCAAAAACGATACGGTGATACGGTAATTCCGCATCAGCAGGAAGATAGATCGGTTCGTCGTCGCCTTTAATCAGACGGGTATTAAATTCATCGGCAAAGCAGCCGTTAAAAATCTCAATTAACTGTTCGTAGTGGTGCGTATTATTCATTAATTCATCCCCAGCCAGTGGAGAATCTCCTGTCCATGATTATCATAAAGTAGCTTGGCGCTCATCACGGCGGAGACAATAACGATCATTGGCCGAATGAGTTTTTGTCCTTTGCTGAGCACCAGTCGAGAGCCCATCCGTGCGCCAATAAACTGGCCAATGAGCATCACAAATCCGGTCGCCCAAATCACTTTGCCGCCGAGGGCAAACAGCAACAGCCCACCGATATTCGATGTGGCATTTAATACTTTGGCGTGGGCCGTCGATTTCGCCAGGTTATAGCCGCATAACATGACAAAGGCCAGCGCGTAGAACGATCCCGCCGCCGGACCAAAAAAGCCATCGTAAAAGCCAACGCAGCCACCGGCCACCAGCGCGAAAGGCAACCCGTGCAATCGACGCTGACGATCTTCTTCGCCCACTTTCGGCATTAACAGAAAGTAAAGGCCAATACAGATAACCAGAACCGGCAGGATCTGGCGCAGAATATCTGACTGCACGTGCTGAACCAATAGCGCGCCGCTCATTGACCCGATAAACGTCATGAAGATATTGAGCTTCTGATCCGCCAGGTTAACCACGCCCCGACGAATAAAATAGAGGGAAGAAGAGATAGATCCGCCACAGGCCTGCAACTTATTGGTAGCCAGCGCTTGCGCGGGTGGCATGCCGGCCGCCATCAATGCCGGGATGGTGAGTAAACCACCGCCTCCGGCCAGAGAATCAATAAAACCTGCCAGCATCGCCACGAAAAAAAGCACGCCTAACAGCAGTGGCGACACCATAAACACAGAGGCAAAATGATCCATTAGAGTACATGCTCGTCCAGTAGCGCCTGGCAGGAAGGCGGCAACGGGGGCGGTGTCTTCTTCTCAGGCTTGGTGGTTCCAGGTTTTGGAGGTTCGAACCAGCTTTGCAGCTCCGCGCCACAGCCGTCACCCGGTGGCGGTAACGGTTGATCTTCGCACTCAAGACTGTCGGCAGGACAACGTAACCGTACATGCATATGCGCACGATGCTGGAACCATGGCCGCACTTTACGCAACCAGTCCCTGTCGGTACCCGCATCCAGACAAAGTTGCTGCTTAATCGCCGGGTTCACAAAAATACGCGTGACTTCATTATCTTTTGCCGCCAGCCTTATCAGGCTGAAAATCTCCGGCTTCCACAGTGACGGCACGACACGTTTACCGTCCTGTGAGACCAAATCTAACGCCTGCGGTCGCAGCAGTTGCGACTGGGTCCAGCGCGTTTTTGGCAGTTGCAGGAAAATATCGACATCCAGTCCCGTCTGGTGGCTGGCGTGACCGCCATTGAACCGCCCACCGGCTGGCATGCCCATATCGCCGATTAACACCGTGCCCAGCCCCAGATTATTAGCCTGATTACTCAGACGCTGGATAAACATCACCAGGTCCGGATGACCAAAGTAACGACGCTGATCGGTGCGCATCACCTGATAGTGTTCTGACTGTACAGGCAGCGTATCTGCACCAACAATGCAGCCATTGGAAAACGCGCCGATAGACTGCGCGCTACCTGCAACCGGATGGGTAATTTTCTGCCAGGGCGTCGCCGCCAGACAGGCGGTGCTGGCAAACAGAGCCAGCGCCACAAGTGCCGTTTTTTTCATCTCTTACCAGCGTGGAATATCGGTCTTCACGTCCGCATTCTGCGCCCGCTGACGCAGCAGGTGATCCATCAATACGATCGCCAGCATCGCCTCGGCGATCGGCACAGCGCGGATCCCAACACATGGATCGTGACGACCTTTAGTGATCATGTCGACTTCTTCACCGAAGCGGTTAATGGTACGACCTGGAACGGTAATACTGGACGTCGGTTTCAGCGCCATATGAGCAATGATTTGTTGCCCGCTGCTGATCCCACCCAGAATGCCGCCCGCATGGTTACTCTGGAAACCTTCTTTGGTGATTTCATCTCGGTTCTGGCTACCGCGCAGCGCAACAACGTCAAATCCGTCGCCAATCTCAACGCCCTTAACGGCGTTAATGCTCATTAGCGCATGGGCGATGTCGGCATCCAGGCGGTCGAATACCGGTTCGCCGAGACCCGCAGGTACGCCGCTTGCAACAACGGTCACCTTCGCTCCGATGGAGTCACCCTCTTTCTTCAGCCCACGCATCAGTTCGTCCAGCGCGTCGAGTTTATCCGGGTCCGGACAAAAGAACGGGTTAAGTTCCACCTGGGACCAGTCTTTGATCTCCAGCGGAATATCACCCATCTGCGTCAGGCAGCCGCGAATTTCAACGCCGAATTTTTCTGCCAGATACTTTTTGGCAATAGCTCCGGCTGCCACGCGCATCGCCGTTTCACGTGCGGATGAGCGTCCGCCACCACGGTAGTCGCGCAGGCCATATTTCTGCTCATAGGTATAGTCGGCGTGTCCTGGACGAAAAACGTCCTTAATCGCGCCGTAATCCTGTGAACGCTGATCGGTATTTTCAATCAACAGCCCAATGCTGGTGCCGGTGGTAACGCCCTCGAACACGCCGGAGAGGATTTTCACCTGGTCCGGCTCACGACGCTGCGTAGTGTAGCGCGATGTGCCCGGACGGCGTCTGTCGAGATCGTGCTGCAGGTCAGCTTCTGTCAGAGAAATGCCCGGCGGAACACCATCGACAATACAACCGAGCGCCAGCCCGTGTGATTCGCCGAAAGTGGTTACGCGAAAGAGTTGCCCAATTGTGTTTCCTGCCATCACGGCTCCGTTATGAGTGTTGTGTATGTGCGCGTGTATTTAGTCTTTATAAATGCTGAAGTGCTCGCGAGCAGCGATTAACTGCTCTTTGGTCAGCATGAATACGCCGTCACCGCCGTTGTCGAACTCCAGCCAGGTGAACGGTACATCCGGATACTGCTCTATCAGATGTACCATGCTGTTTCCGACTTCACAAATCAGAATACCGTTATCTGACAGGTAGTCCGGGGCGTTCCCCAAAATGCGGCGGGTCAGTTTCAGCCCATCGCTGCCGGACGCCAGACCCAGCTCAGGTTCGTGGCGATATTCGTTTGGCAGGTCTGACATATCTTCCGCATCGACATACGGCGGGTTGGTCACAATCAGGTCATACTGGACTTTCAGCAGGTCGCGGAACAGATCGGAGCGGATCGGCGTTACGTGATGGATCAGGCCGTGCTCTTCAATGTTGTGTTCTGTCACCGCCAGCGCGTCCGTGGAAATGTCCACCGCATCGACTTCGGCTTCCGGGAACGCATAGGCGCAGGCAATGGCAATACAGCCGCTGCCGGTACACATATCGAGGATATGCTGCGGCTGCTCATTGATAAGACCCGCAAAGCGATTATTAATAAGTTCGCCAATTGGTGAACGCGGAACCAGCACGCGTTCATCTACATAAAACTCATGCCCGCAGAACCAGGCTTTGTTGGTCAGATAAGCAACGGGAATGCGCTCATTGACGCGGCGAATCACGCGTTCAACAATACGATGGCGCTCGCTGGAAGTCAGACGCGCGGTACGCATATCTTCTGGAATATCCAGCGGCAGATATAGTGACGGCAGCACCAGCTGTACAGCTTCGTCCCATGGGTTATCCGTGCCATGGCCATACCAGATGTTCGCCGCGCTAAAACGGCTGACCGCCCAACGCAACATGTCCTGAATGGTATGCAGTTCACTCACTGCTTCATCGACGAAAATTTTATCCACGTATTCCTCCAGGGCATGCTCGTATTAAATTCGGCGGCTAGTTTGCCACGAAGACGGCGATAAATCAGCATTCACACAGGGCCTGAGAGCGAAAATTGCGTTTTAAGCGATCGGATGCCCGCCGAGTCGGGTTAAACTAGCGGAAAATAAAAGTTGAGACTCTCGAATGAAAAAGAAAACATCGCTCAGCGAGGAGGATCAGACGCTGTTTCGCCAGCTGATGACCGGTACGCGTAAAATTAAACAGGACACCATTGTTCACCGCCCCCCACGTAAAAAAATTGCCGAGGTTCCGGTTAAAAGGCTGCTACAAGAGCAGGCTGATGCCAGCCACTATTTCTCGGACGAGTTTCAGCCGCTGCTGAATACGGACGGCCCGGTAAGATACCTGCGTGCCGACGTGAGCCATTTCGAACTGAAAAAAATGCGCCGTGGCGATTACTCCCCGGAGCTGTTTCTCGATCTGCACGGACTGACCCAGCAGCAGGCCAAACAGGAGTTAGGCGCGCTGATTGCCGCCTGTCGTCGCGAACATGTGTTTTGTGCCTGCGTGATGCATGGCCACGGAAAGCATATTCTTAAGCAGCAAACGCCGCTCTGGCTGGCGCAGCATCCGCACGTGATGGCGTTTCATCAGGCGCCGAAAGAGTACGGTGGTGACGCCGCGCTGCTGGTGCTGATTGAAGTGGAAGAGTGGCTACCGCCTGAACTTCCGTGATGCAAAAAAACAGAAAGAGCCGCATTTGCGGCTCTTTGATTTTTCGAATGACGGCTACGCCTTATCCGATTCCAGACTTTTTAAATCGCTTTTGCCATTTTCAGGTTACACGGGCTCATCTGCCAGTTAAAAGTCCCCTTCCCGCTCTCATCAAGCGTAACGCTGGCAATCGCTGATGTGGTAAACATCGGCGGTGTTTCGCCCGGGCAAAGCTCAGACACCAGATATCCCACTAAAGGCAAGTGAGAGATTACCAGTGCCGTGGCGATACCTTCATTGGCCAGAGCCTGTAAATAGGCGCTGACCAGACCGACATCGCCGCAGGGAGTCAACTCCGGCAAAACATCCACACCGGTTGGCAGGTTCATACACTCCCCCACCACATCCAGCGTTTGTTCGGCTCGTAGGAACGGGCTCACCAGAACACGTTCGATATCCACTTTTTGACCTTTCAGCCAGTTCGCCATCAGGCGAGATTCGTCACAACCACAAGAGGTTAAGGGACGAACCGAATCACTGGCGGCATCGAGGGCTGCGTCGCCGTGACGCATGATAAAAACTTGCATATTGCACCGCTTTTGTTAACCAGAATCACCGACACCTTTATCCGCAGCCCCTATTGACCGTGGTAACGATGTGGTGGCCGGCATTGTGCCTTATCCATTCACCGAATGAAACGCTGTTTTTTACCTCAACGACGTAAGTATAGTCAATCTCTGTTTACATTTTGAGCGAGACCCATACATTCAGTGCGGATTCATCCTACGTTTGACCTCATGAATTCAGGTCAGTTTCCCCAGTATTCCAGAATTTTTCACCGCGTTCCGCCATCTGCAATAACTGCTCACACGGTGTAAACCGCGAGCCGTATTGCGTGGTCAGCCGTTGCAGAGTCGCAACCACTTCACCCGCGCCGAGAGAATCCATATACCGGAACGGGCCGCCGAGGAATGGCGGAAAACCAATACCAAATACAGCGCCGATGTCGCCATCACGCGCGCTGCGGACTATCTTCTCGTCGAAACAGCGTGCTGCTTCATTGAGCATTAACATGACGCACCGCTCAGCTATCTGCACGGCGGTAAGCCGGCCCTGACCCTGGACGCCAATAAGCGTATAAATTGCAGGGTCGACCTGTTTTTTGCTTTTACGCCCTTTCACTCCATAAAGATAGAAACCCCGACCATTTTTTCTACCTTTGCGATCGTCATTCAAAATTGAAGCAACAACATTTGCAGGCGCGCTAAAACGTTCTCCATATGCAGCCTCAAGCACTGGTATAATTTTAGTGCCCGTATCAATTCCGACCTCATCCAAAAGTTGGATTGGCCCGACCGGAAAACCAAACTTAACCAGCGCGGCGTCAATGGTTTCAACCCGCTCGCCTTCGGTTAGCATACGTATAGCTTCGTTGATGTAAGGCGCTAAAATGCGGTTAACATAAAATCCAGCCTTATCCCTGACCACTATCGGTGTTTTACCCTGTTTTTTCGCCAGCTTAACGGTTGTCGCAATGGTCTGCTCAGAGGTCGTGGCATGCGGGATAACCTCGACCAGCGGCATCTTTTCCACCGGGCTAAAGAAGTGTAAACCAATGACTTGTTCAGGCCTGGCAGCGTTCGCTGCAATATCGCCAATCGGCAAAGAAGAGGTGTTTGAGGCAAAAATGGTATGAGATGCGCAATTCTGCTCAACTTCTGCCACCATCTGTTGTTTTAAGGCCAGATCTTCAAAAACGGCTTCAATAATCAGGTCGCGATGCGCAAAGCCACGGTAGTCGGTTGATCCCGAAATCAGCGCCAGCTGTTTATCACGCTCGCTGCCTTTGATATGACGGCGGCGAACCTTCGTTTCAAGCTGTTCCCAGCTGTACTTCAGCGCGTGGTTGATTCCCTTAGCGTTTATGTCTTTGATACGCACCGGTACGCCGCCTTTACAGGCCGTCACGTAAGCAATACCGCCGCCCATCAGACCACCGCCCAAAATGCCTACGCTGTTAAGCGGGCCGGGTTTCGCATCACTTCCCGGATCCTTTTTCACATCGGTGTTGGCAAAAAAGATGTGCCGCAGCGCCTGAGACTGAGATGTCATCGCCAGTTCACCAAACGCGCGGGCTTCTGCGTCGTAACCGCTGCTGCTACCTTGCGCCAGACCGGTTTCGATGACCTCAAGGATACGCTCTGTTGCAGGGTAGTTACCTTGCGTTTTTTGCGCCGTCTTTTTACTGGCCATGCGGAATAACAGCGCCCGCCCCAGCGGCCCCGCTAACACACGCTCTCGCACCGGCAGAGTTCGATGAGCTGAACCGTCCTTTTTAGCCAGTTCCACGGCGGCTTCCAGTAAAATGGTATGCGGTACAACTTCGTCCACTAAGCCAACTTTCAGCGCCTGTTTTGCGCGTAATTGTTTTCCGGAGAGGATCATATCCAGCGCGGTACTAACGCCAATCAGACGGGGCAGTCGCTGCGTACCGCCGGAGCCAGGCAGCAGACCAAGCTGCACTTCCGGCAAACCCAGTACGGTTTTAGCATCATCGGTACAAATACGGTTATGGCACGCCAGCGCCATTTCCAGGCCACCGCCGAGGCATGCGCCATGAATCGCGGCGATAACCGGGATCGGCAAAGCATTAATTTCCGCCATAATCTGCTGCCCCTGACGGGCCAGCGTTTCGGCTTCCTGTGCGCTGCGACAGCTACCGATCATGTTGATATCCGCCCCGGCGATGAAGTTATCGGGTTTAGCCGAAATGAACACTACGCCACGCAATGCTTTGTTATCGCGAATTTGTTTCAGAATGGCCCGCACCTGAGAAGCAAACTCCGCCTTCAGGGTATTCATTTTTTCTCCGGGCACATCAATGGTGACAACAGCAACGTTATCCAGACGTACGTTTAGCGTAAAAGCCGATGTCATTTCCATTATTCCGCCTCCAGAACCATTGCCGCACCCAGACCACCAGCTGCACAGGCTGTCACTAAACCAAAACCGCCGCCACGACGACGCAGCTCATGGAGGGTTTGAGTGATCATGCGCGCACCGGTGGCAGCAAAGGGGTGTCCATAGGCAATCGATCCGCCCAGCACGTTAAATTTACTGTCATCAACCTCGCCAGTGGCATGCGCCCTGCCCAGCACGTCGCGGGCGAAACGTTCGCTGCCCAGCAGTTGAAGATTCGCCAGCGTTTGTGCGGCAAAGGCTTCATGCATATCGATCAGGGTTAAATCTGCCATCGTCAGACCCGCTCTTTCCAGAGCAAGCGGCGTTGACCACGCCGGTCCCAGCAGCATGTCCTGCCAGACATCAATGGCGGTAAAGGCAAAACTACGCAAGTATCCCAGCGGCACCAGTCCCAGCTCTTTCGCACGCGACTCCGTCATCATAATCACGGCGGCTGCGCCGTCAGTTAGCGGGGTACTGTTCGCCGCGGTCACTGTGCCATGCTTGCGGTCAAAGGCCGGACGCAATTTTGCGTAATCGGCCAGCGTAGAGTTGCCGCGAATATTGTTATCTTCTGCAAAAGGATCTTTAAACGGCGGTGCGTAGGTCGTCATCACCTCATCTGCCAGTTTTCCTTCAGCCCACGCCTGAGCGGCACGCTGATGAGAACGATGCGCCAGGGCATCCTGTTGCTCTCGCGTAATACCATAAGTTTTGGCCATTTGCTCGGCCGTATCCCCCATGCGTAAACCGGTAGAATACTCAGCGACGGCTGGCGGCACAGGCATCAGGTCACGTAAGCGCAGTCGGGAGAAAAGTTTAAGACGCTGACCGGTGGTCCGGGCCTTATTGACATCCACCAGCACCCGCGCCAGCTTTTTGCTGACGCCAATCGGCAGAACTGACGACGAGTCCGCACCGCCGGCAATTCCTGCGCGAATCGTCCCCGCCATCAGGCTTTCCGCGACATTCGCCACCGCCTGGAAACTGGTCGCGCAGGCCCTGCTCACGCTGTATGCATCGGTATGTACATTCATACCGGTTCCCAGCACAATTTCACGAGCAATATTTGGTGCTTCAGGCATTTGCACCACCTGGCCAAAAACCAGTTGCTCGATCACATCGGCAGGAATTTCGCTGCGCGCCAGCAGCTCACCGACGACCATTTTTCCTAAATCAACGGCGGGAATGCCATGAAACGCGGTAGCCTGACGAGCAAATGGCGTACGCAATCCACTTACAATGGCAATACGGTCGCCCTGGCGGGTAACCAGCGGTAAAGCCTGACTCATAACACTCCCCTGTAAAAAAATAAATAAAGTGGTCTGACCTGATCATAGTCTTAACCATTTTTTTACATTTAGCCAAGCGGAGAGAAAAGAAAGTGGGAGCTAAGACACAGTGAATAATCACTGACAGTTACGAAAAAGCCCTTGCTACCTGGCAGCA
>OJIU01000495.1_pt1:0-10000 | contig 11687 bp, 4 predicted proteins | sample 1595961 | NCBI WGS metagenome assembly OJIU01 (sample SAMEA4350144, study PRJEB24818) | metagenome | biome: human; feature: gut; material: faeces | place: Denmark | collected 2013-09
TTTGTGATCCGGTGCTGACATTTAATCGATTTATGGGAGAAATCGATTTGGAGAAATACCTGAAGGAAATCCCGAAACATGAGGTGGGAAGACTTCGGTATAACCCGGTCAGTATGCTGAAAACAATCCTGTTCGGATTTATGACAAATGGATATGTTTCTCTTCGTGAGCTGGAAGACAGCTGCAAAGTGAATCTAAGATTCATGTATCTGATGGATATGAAGTCCCATCCTATCGGACTTTTGGATATTTTATCAATGAGATACTCAGCGATTCTATTGAGAAACTATTCTGTGATATCAATCAAAAAATTTTTGAGAAAGAACATACGGACCTGCAACATTCATATATTGACGGTTCTAAGTTTGAAGCCAACGCAAACAAGTATTCCTGGGTATGGAAGAAAGCGACTGAAAAATCCAGATACCGCCTGTTTGAGAAGATCACTTCCCTGTTTCAGGAAATTAATCTTGAGCTTCAATACACAGGGATAAAGTTCAGTATTAATACGGAATACTCGCCAAAATACCTAAAGGAAGCCGCATCGAAATACGTAGAAATCTGGCAGTTGGATGAAACAACGTTTGTCGCTGGGAAAGGACATCGAAAGTCAGTCCAGCAGCGCCATTATGAAAAACTTCAGGAATATCTGTCAAAGCTGAATGACTATGTAGAAAAGATCCAAATCTGTGGAGATGGACGCAATAGCTATTCCAAGACTGATCATTCCGCTACTTTCATGCGAATCAAAAAGGACTATATGGGAAATGACCAGCTGCTCCCGGCGTATAATGTCCAGGTCGGTGTGGCGGATGAGTAATAGCGGTTGTTGATGTGAACCAATACCGTTCAGATATGGACTTTTTCATCCCCCTCATGAATAAGTTCCATGATATTTATGGCTTCTACCCCAAATATCCGGTAGCAGATGCCGGTTACGGCTCGTATAATAACTATATTTTCTGTGAACAGAATCTTCCATGTTAATTCCACTCCTATTCCAGCAAAAAGAGAAGGAAGCCTTCTACTCAATTTATTGTATGAATATAGATAGGTAAATCTTCATACAATGCACTGTTTTCAGACCGCAAACACGCGCAAACATCAAAATCACAAAGAAAAAACCCCAGAGTCCTTATAAATAAAGGATTCTGAGGCTCTCATAAGAGAGGCGACAACCAGATTTGAACTGGTGATCAGGGTGTTGCAGACCCACGCCTTACCACTTGGCTATGTCGCCATATTTAGTTAAATGACCCCAACGAGGTTCGAACTCGTGTTACCGCCGTGAAAGGGCGATGTCTTAACCGCTTGACCATGGGGCCTTAAATATATACTATCATATTTACTTGCCTCTGTCAACCGGATAAACGCGAATCCATCGATTACCAGATTTGAACTGGTGACCAGGGCGTTTCAGACCCACATCTCATCAGGTTTACCGAACACATTGGATAGTATGAAAAAACTCCCCGAGTAGGACTCGAACCTACGACAGCGCGGTTAACAGCCGCGTGCTCTACCGACTGAGCTATCGAGGAATAATGAAGGAACATACCTTCAAAACCACATATTGAACATCATCAACCTTCGAATCTTCACTTGACCTTCCTGGATAAGCCCTCGACCGATTAGTAACAGTCAGCTCCATGCATTACTGCACTTCCACCTCTGCCCTATCTACCTCGTCGTCTTCAAGGGGTCTTACTTCTTTCGAATGGGATATCTCATCTTGAGGGGGGCTTCACGCTTAGATGCCTTCAGCGTTTATCCCTGCCAGACTTGGCTACCCGGCCATGAGCTTAGCAGCTCAACCGGTACACCAGCGGTCCGTCCATCCCGGTCCTCTCGTACTAAGGACAGCTCCTCTCAAATATCCTCCGCCTGCGCCGGATAGGGACCGAACTGTCTCACGACGTTCTGAACCCAGCTCGCGTACCGCTTTAATGGGCGAACAGCCCAACCCTTGGGACCTACTTCAGCCCCAGGATGCGATGAGCCGACATCGAGGTGCCAAACCACTCCGTCGATGTGAACTCTTGGGAGTGATAAGCCTGTTATCCCCAGGGTAGCTTTTATCCGTTGAGCGATGGCAATCCCACTTTCATACCACCGGATCACTAAGTCCTACTTTCGTACCTGCTCCACCCGTCGGTGTCGCAGTCAAGCTCCCTTATGCCTTTGCACTCTTTGGATGGTTTCCAACCATCCTGAGGGAACCTTTGAGCGCCTCCGATACCCTTTCGGAGGCGACCGCCCCAGTCAAACTCCCCGCCTGACATTGTCCCCCGCCCGGGTCACGGGCGCAGGTTAGAAACCCAATATCGCAAGGGTGGTATCCCAACATTGGCTCCACACAGACTGGCGTCCATGTTTCAAAGCCTCCCACCTATCCTGTACATGCAATACCGAATCCCAGTATCAAACTGGAGTAAAGCTCCATGGGGTCTTTCCGTCCTGGCGCAGGTAACCAGCATCTTCACTGGTATTTCAATTTCACCGGGTGCATTGTTGAGACAGCGCTCAAATCATTACGCCTTTCGTGCGGGTCGGAACTTACCCGACAAGGAATTTCGCTACCTTAGGACCGTTATAGTTACGGCCGCCGTTTACTGGGGCTTAAATTCAAAGCTTCGCTTGCGCTAACCTCTCCTCTTAACCTTCCAGCACCGGGCAGGCGTCAGCCCATATACCTCACCTTACGGTTTTGCATAGACCTGTGTTTTTGCTAAACAGTTGCTTGAGCCTATTCTCTGCGGCCACATCTCTGTGGCACCCCTTCTCCCGAAGTTACGGGGTCATTTTGCCGAGTTCCTTAACAATGCTTCTCCCGCCGGCCTTAGGATTCTCTCCTCATCTACCTGTGTCGGTTTACGGTACGGGCATGTATCACACAATAGCGGCTTTTCTTGACAGCCGGAATCACACACTTCGCTACTTTAGTTCGCTGCGCGTCACGTCTTCGGATTGCACGGCGGATTTGCCAACCGTACTCCTACCTCGCTTGCCCCGGTATTCCCATTCCCGGGATGTGTTGTCCTTCTGTGTCCCCACAGTTCTGATGATACATGGTACAGGAATTTCAACCTGTTGTCCATCGACTACGCCTCTCAGCCTCGCCTTAGGCCCCGACTTACCCAGAGCAGATCAGCTTTACTCTGGAAACCTTGGATATTCGGCCTGGAGGATTCCCACCTCCATCTCGCTACTCATTCCGGCATTCTCTCTTCTTAACGCTCCACGGCTCCTTATCGGTACCGCTTCTCCGCACTAAGAATGCTCCTCTACCAATGTACTTACATACATTCCTAAGCTTCGGTGTTGTGTTTCAGCCCCGGACATTTTCGGCGCAGGACCTCTCGACTAGTGAGCTATTACGCACTCTTTGAATGTGTGGCTGCTTCTGAGCCAACATCCTAGTTGTCTTTGAAATCCCACATCCTTTTCCACTTAACACACACTTTGGGACCTTAGCTGTAGGTCTGGGCTCTTTCCCTTTTGACTACCCAACTTATCTCGTGCAGTCTGACTCCCATACATCATTTACGCGGCATTCGGAGTTTGATATCCCTTGGTAAGCTTTGACGCCCCCTTAGGAATTCAGTGCTCTACCTCCGCTAAACTAATATGAGGCTAGCCCTAAAGCTATTTCGAGGAGAACCAGCTATCTCCGGGTTCGATTGGAATTTCTCCCCTATCCACACCTCATTCCCACCCTTTTCAACGGATGTGGATCCGGTCCTCCACGGAATTTTACTTCCGCTTCAACCTGGACATGGATAGGTCACCCGGTTTCGGGTCTGCCTGTACTGACTTGACGCCCATTTGAGACTTGGTTTCCCTTCGGCTCCGAGCCTTAAGCTCTTAACCTTGCCAGTACCGGCAACTCGCCGGACCGTTCTACAAAAAGTACGCGGTCGCACCTTAACGTGCTTCCACAGCTTGTAAACACAGGGTTTCAGGTTCTTTTTCACTCCCCTCCCGGGGTCCTTTTCACCTTTCCTTCACAGTACTATGCGCTATCGGTCACTAAGGAGTATTTAGCCTTGGAGGGTGGTCCCTCCGACTTCCCACAAGGTTTCTCGTGTCTCGTGGTACTCTGGATCCTGCTGCTTCCTATTGTTTTCGTGTACGGGGCTTTCACCCTCTCTGGCCTGACTTCCCAGACAGTTCCACTAACAAATCGGTTCACGTTTGCAGTCCATAACCCCAGCATGCACGCACGCTGGTTTGGGCTCTTCCCATTTCGCTCGCCGCTACTTTGGGAATCGATGTTTCTTTCTCTTCCTCCGGCTACTTAGATGTTTCAGTTCACCGGGTTCCCTCTGCATGGCTATGGATTCACCATGCAGTGACTGAGGTTTGCTCAGCCGGGTTTCCCCATTCAGATATCTCCGGATCAAAGGATATTTGCTCCTCCCCGAAGCTTTTCGCAGCTTATCACGTCTTTCATCGGCTCTTAGTGCCAAGGCATCCACCCTGCGCTCTTTATAGCTTAACCAAATGATTTCCCGCCGCGGGTTGCTGCGGGTCCTCTAAACGTCCATAGCGTTGGACGCTTTGGTTCTAGGTTTTCATAAACGCTTTCGCATTTACAAGTTTGTTTTTTCCATACAATCTCTTGTATGGCCTCGGATGTCTTGATATTCTGATTTAGAATATACAATTCATTTTTATTCAATATGCGGTTTTCAAGGTACGTATGATATGCTTCCGTTTCCTCTGAGATTCCAGCATAAGCGTCTTCCCTTTGGTCACTTCAGCAAATGGAGATGGAGAGATTCGAACTCTTGACCCCCTGCTTGCAAGGCAGGTGCTCTCCCAACTGAGCTACACCCCCATAGGATGTGGGTCTTCCCTCTTCTTTCAGAGGCAATCCCTATTAAATTATGATGTCTGTCTGATACAGACTAGTGGGCTTAAGTGGACTCGAACCACCGACCTCACGCTTATCAGGCGTGCGCTCTAACCGGCTGAGCTATAAGCCCGGTTAAAATCCGGCAGCCACCTGCTCTCCCATGCCGTCTCCAGCATAGTACCATCGGCCGCTTAGGTCTTAACCATCGTGTTCGGGATGGGTACGGGTGTTTCCCCTAAGCGCATCGCCACCGGAAATTCTTTGTGTCCTCTTAATTGAACACTAAACAGTATATAAAACCCTTACTTCTTCTTCCTTAGAAAGGAGGTGATCCAGCCGCACCTTCCGATACGGCTACCTTGTTACGACTTCACCCCAGTTACCTGCCCCGCCTTCGGCAGCTCCCTCTCTTGCGAGTTGGGTCACTGACTTCGGGCGTTGCTGACTCCCATGGTGTGACGGGCGGTGTGTACAAGACCCGGGAACGTATTCACCGCGACATTCTGATTCGCGATTACTAGCGATTCCAGCTTCGTGTAGTCGGGTTGCAGACTACAGTCCGAACTGGGACGTTATTTTTGGGATTTGCTCCACATCACTGTCTTGCTTCCCTTTGTTTACGCCATTGTAGCACGTGTGTAGCCCAAATCATAAGGGGCATGATGATTTGACGTCATCCCCACCTTCCTCCAGGTTATCCCTGGCAGTCTCCCTAGAGTGCCCAGCTTTACCTGCTGGCTACTAAGGATAAGGGTTGCGCTCGTTGCGGGACTTAACCCAACATCTCACGACACGAGCTGACGACAACCATGCACCACCTGTCTCTCTTGCCCCGAAGGGAAGGCGCCGTTACACGCCGGTCAAGAGGATGTCAAGACTTGGTAAGGTTCTTCGCGTTGCTTCGAATTAAACCACATGCTCCACCGCTTGTGCGGGTCCCCGTCAATTCCTTTGAGTTTCATTCTTGCGAACGTACTCCCCAGGTGGAATGCTTACTGCGTTTGCGACGGCACCGAAGGGCTTTGCCCCCCAACACCTAGCATTCATCGTTTACGGCGTGGACTACCAGGGTATCTAATCCTGTTTGCTCCCCACGCTTTCGAGCCTCAACGTCAGTTATCGTCCAGTAAGCCGCCTTCGCCACTGGTGTTCCTCCTAATATCTACGCATTTCACCGCTACACTAGGAATTCCACTTACCTCTCCAGCACTCTAGCAAGGCAGTTTCCAAAGCAGTCCCGGGGTTGAGCCCCGGGCTTTCACTTCAGACTTGTCTCGCCGTCTACGCTCCCTTTACACCCAGTAAATCCGGATAACGCTTGCCCCCTACGTATTACCGCGGCTGCTGGCACGTAGTTAGCCGGGGCTTCTTAGTCAGGTACCGTCATTTTCTTCCCTGCTGATAGAGCTTTACATACCGAAATACTTCTTCACTCACGCGGCGTTGCTGCATCAGGGTTTCCCCCATTGTGCAATATTCCCCACTGCTGCCTCCCGTAGGAGTTTGGGCCGTGTCTCAGTCCCAATGTGGCCGGTCACCCTCTCAGGTCGGCTACTGATCGTCGCCTTGGTAGGCCGTTACCCCACCAACTAGCTAATCAGACGCGGGTCCATCTCATACCACCGGAGTTTTTCACACTGTACCATGCGGTACTGTGCGCTTATGCGGTATTAGCAGTCGTTTCCAACTGTTATCCCCCTGTATGAGGCAGGTTACCCACGCGTTACTCACCCGTCCGCCGCTCAGTCACAAATGAATTCATCCGAAGAATCTTTCATAAGTGCTTCGCTCGACTTGCATGTGTTAAGCACGCCGCCAGCGTTCATCCTGAGCCAGGATCAAACTCTCAAATAAAAAGTCTGCTTCCCGGTTCAAAAATCGCTACTAGCTAATTTTAAACCGTTCTACTGTTGTTTGGTTTGTTTTTGTTCTGAAATCTCATTTCAAAGATGTCCAACCAGGACTCTTTTTTATTAGAATTTTCAGGGTTTTAAACACTGTTCAATCTTTCATTTTCAAGGTTCATGTTGTTGCTGTTCTCAGCAGCAACGTGTTATATCTTACCACAAGGTTTCATGTTTGTCAACAACTTTTTTGAATTTTTTATTCATTTCAAATTGTTTGAGCAATTAACACAATATTTCTTGCGGTAAAAAAAAGACTGGAAGGTTTTCCAATCTTCAAAAGGGTATGTACCCTCAAAACCACATATTGAATTTCATCCGTTTTTCTACCTAAACCGTCTTGGTTAAGCCCTCGACCTATTAGTGACAGTCAGCTGCACATGTTACCATGCTTCCACCTCTGCCCTATCTACCTCGTCGTCTTCAAGGGGTCTTACTACTTGCGTATGGGATATCTCATCTTGAGGGGGGCTTCACGCTTAGATGCCTTCAGCGTTTATCCCGTCCCGACTTGGCTACTCGGCCATGAGATTGATTCTCAACCGATGCACCAGAGGTCAGTCCATCCCGGTCCTCTCGTACTAAGGACAGCTCCTCTCAAATATCCTACGCCCACGCCGGATAGGGACCGAACTGTCTCACGACGTTCTGAACCCAGCTCGCGTACCGCTTTAATGGGCGAACAGCCCAACCCTTGGGACCTACTTCAGCCCCAGGATGCGATGAGCCGACATCGAGGTGCCAAACCACTCCGTCGATGTGAACTCTTGGGAGTGATAAGCCTGTTATCCCCAGGGTAGCTTTTATCCGTTGAGCGATGGCAATCCCACTTTATACCACCGGATCACTAAGTCCTACTTTCGTACCTGCTCCACCCGTCGGTGTCGCAGTCAAGCTCCCTTCTGCCTTTGCACTCTTCGAATGGTTTCCAACCATTCTGAGGGAACCTTTGAGCGCCTCCGATACCCTTTCGGAGGCGACCGCCCCAGTCAAACTCCCCACCTGACATTGTCCCCGATCCAGATCATGGACCATGGTTAGAAACCCAGTAACGCAAGGGTGGTATCCCAACAGCGGCTCATACGAAACCGGAGTTCCGTACTCGTAGCCTCCCACCTATCCTGTGCATGCATTACCGAATCCCAGTATCAAGCTGGAGTAAAGCTCCATGGGGTCTTTCCGTCCTGGCGCAGGTAACCAGCATCTTCACTGGTATTTCAATTTCACCGGGTGCATTGTCGAGACAGCGCTCAAATCATTACGCCTTTCGTGCGGGTCGGAACTTACCCGACAAGGAATTTCGCTACCTTAGGACCGTTATAGTTACGGCCGCCGTTTACTGGGGCTTCAATTCAAAGCTTCGATTGCTCTAACCTCTCCTCTTAACCTTCCAGCACCGGGCAGGCGTCAGCCCATATACATCACCTTACGGTTTCGCATAGACCTGTGTTTTTGCTAAACAGTTGCTTGAGCCTATTCTCTGCGGCCAGATCTCTCTGGCACCCCTTATCCCGAAGTTACGGGGTCATTTTGCCGAGTTCCTTAACAATGCTTCTCCCGCCGGCCTTAGGATTCTCTCCTCATCCACCTGTGTCGGTTTACGGTACGGGCACATGATACACAATAGCGGCTTTTCTCGGCAGCTGGAATCGGATGCTTCCCTACTTTAGTTCGGTCCGCGTCACGCCTTTGGCTTGTCAGACGGATTTGCCTGCCTGACACCTCCTACGCTTGCCCGGGAATCTGTCCCCCGGTCATCTTATCCCTCTGCGTCCCCACAGTTCTGATACCATGTGGTACAGGAATCTAAACCTGTTGTCCATCAGCTACGCTTCTCAGCCTTGCCTTAGGCCCCGACTTACCCAGGGCAGATCAGCTTTACCCTGGAAACCTTAGATATTCGGCCTGGAGGATTCCCACCTCCATCTCGCTACTCATTCCGGCATTCTCTCTTCTTAAAAGTCCACAGCTCCTTATCGGTACTGCTTCGCCCCTTTAAGAATGCTCCTCTACCAATGTATAAATACATTCCTGAGCTTCGGTGTTGTGTTTCAGCCCCGGACATTTTCGGCGCAGGACCTCTCGACTAGTGAGCTATTACGCACTCTTTGAATGTGTGGCTGCTTCTGAGCCAACATCCTAGTTGTCTTTGAAATCCCACATCCTTTTCCACTTAACACACACTTTGGGACCTTAGCTGCAGGTCTGGGCTCTTTCCCTTTTGACGACCCAACTTATCTCGTGCCGTCTGACTCCCGTACATCATCTGTATGGCATTCGGAGTTTGATATTCTTCGGTAGGCTTTGACGCCCCCTAGGAAATTCAGTGCTCTACCTCCACCAGACTAATACGAGGCTAGCCCTAAAGCTATTTCGAGGAGAACCAGCTATCTCCGGGTTCGATTGGAATTTCTCCCCTATCCACACCTCATCGCCACCCTTTTCAACGGATGTGCGTTCGGTCCTCCACGAAATTTTACTTTCGCTTCAACCTGGACATGGATAGATCACCCGGTTTCGGGTCTGCACATGCTGACTTGACGCCCTATTCAGACTTGCTCTCGCTTCGGCTCCGCACCTTTAGTGCTTAACCTTGCCAGCATCCGCAACTCGCCGGACCGTTCTACAAAAAGTACGCGGTCGCACCTTAACGTGCTTCCACAGCTTGTAAACACAGGGTTTCAGGTTCTCTTTCACTCCCCTCCCGGGGTCCTTTTCACCTTTCCTTCACAGTACTATGCGCTATCGGTCACTAAGGAGTATTTAGCCTTGGGGGGTGGTCCCCCCGACTTCCTGCAAGGTTCCACGTGTCTCGCAGTACTCTGGATCCCACTAGCTCCCTTCTGGTTTCATGTACGAGACTTTCACTCTCTTTGGTCTGACTTCCCAGACAGTTCCATTACCATACGGGTCACATAACGTGGTCCATAACCCCGGAATGCACGCATTCCGGTTTGGGCTCTTCCAATTTCGCTCGCCGCTACTTTCGGAATCGATGTTTCTTTCTCTTCCTCCGGCTACTTAGATGTTTCAGTTCACCGGGTTCCCGGCGTATGGCTATGTATTCACCATACGTCACTTGAGGTACACTCAAGTAGGTTTCCCCATTCAGAAATCTCCGGATCAAAGGATATTTGCTCCTCCCCGAAGCTTTTCGCAGCTTATCACGTCTTTCATCGGCTCTTAGTGCCAAGGCATCCACCCTGCGCTCTTTCTAGCTTAACCAGTTGTATTTCCG
>OJIU01000508.1_pt1 | contig 11494 bp, 12 predicted proteins | sample 1595961 | NCBI WGS metagenome assembly OJIU01 (sample SAMEA4350144, study PRJEB24818) | metagenome | biome: human; feature: gut; material: faeces | place: Denmark | collected 2013-09
CCATCGACTTTTCCTTTAAAATACCCTAAAAACGTGTACGCAATTCCCGATGTGATCGCGGAAAGGAGCGCAACGATCAGCGGAAACGGATCAGACTGGAAGCTCGGACGGAATACGATGAATGCGCCGAGCACGGACAGGACCAGCGCCGGGATCTGGATCGGGGAAAGCTTCTCCTTCATGAACACAGCTGCAAGCAGAGTCACGAAGATCGGAGAGAGCTTATTTAACACTGTGACATCGCCCTGCGCCGCATGGCTGGATGCGTAGAACAGGGTAATCAGCCCAAGGAATCCGAAGAACGAACGGCCAAAGAGATACGGCTGATACTTTTTCGGACCATAATAAGAACCATGTTTCTTCCGGATAATGAAGAAAGAAACGATCAGGATGAAGAGATTGCGGACGCAGATCTGCTCCATCGTCGGAATTTCCCGGCTCATGCGGACAACCACCTGCATGGACGCAAAGGAAAGTGCGGACAGGATCATAAAGAGGATGCCCTTTTGTTTTTGTGTGATATTCATGATGTCCTCCTGAAAATTTAATAAAGAAGTTCGTTCCCTGACACATGAAAATTTTTCTCAATTATCATGTTGACATATCAAGTTGTGTGGCATATGCAAGTATACACCTGTCTGTGTCTTTCGTCAATTCCTGTCTCCTCGTGACCACCTGCAGCCGGTTCACGCTTCTTGGGAATCTGCTTTCGGCTGCCGGTTTCATCGAAATTCCCTTCTGATCTGGAATGGGGATACAAAATGAGCTGCCGCACATTAATGCGACAGCCCTTTCACACGATCTTACTTTTTTATTTTACTTCCACCAGCTCGATCCTAAAGTTCAGCTCTTTTCCTGCCATCTCATGGTTCGCGTCGAGAGTGATCATCTTCTCATCTTTTGCGGTAACCGTTACCGGGAACGGCTGGCCGCTCTGGTTTGTAAGGTATACCTTCTGGCCGACTTCCAGGTCCTCAGAACCCGGGAGATTTGCGATCTCAAGTGTGAGGATCGCGTTCGGATTCGGCATTCCGTAAGCTTCCTCCGGCATCAGATGGATCTCTTTGATCTCGCCGACTTCCATATCTGCGACAGCCGCATCAAATCCTTTGATCATCTGGCCTGCACCGCATACGAACTCCAGCGGCTCTCCACGATCATAGGAAGAGTCAAACTGTGTACCGTCGTTAAAAGTTCCTCTGTAATGGGTCCGGCATGTCTTTCCGACATTGCGTCCTGTCATTGTATCCATTTTAAGTTCCTCCAATATTCTCTGTGAGTAACTTTCCAGCGCCTTCACGATTTCCCGGCAAAACTATCTTCCGGGTTCGCTGCATAGGTCTGCTGAATCATTATCTCCATGATCTTTAATCTCATTCAGTATACCCGGTAAAGAGAATATTAGCAACCGGTTTTCCGCGTCTTCTCACATCCTGAAAATTCCGTTCTCACAAAATCCATGGCTTTGATCCAGGCTGTCGGATCTTCCAGCCGCAGATTACCGCCCATCAAGATCCGTTCAGCCCTGTCTGTTCTTTTTCCTTTCCAGTTCTTTCTCCTTCTGCCGCTCCTCTTCCAGTCCCGGAGACCACAGCGGCTCCTCATTCTCATCGAACACGATCTCCATCACATCCTCAACGCGGCAGTCCAGTATCCTGCACAAAGTTTCTACGGTATGAGTTGAAATATATAAATTTTTCCGCAGTCTGTTCAACTGACCGTTGCTGATCCCGTATGTCTTGATCAGGCGGTACTGGCTGATCCCTTTTCTCTGCATTGTCTCCCATAATCTCGTATATTTAACCATACTGTTTCCTCCTTTGTATCATTGAGCACCGTCGTTGTCTGCAATTCCTGTCAACATCCGAAAGAATCCGGCTTTTTTCCTTATATTTTCACAAATTTCCGACAATATCTTCTATTCTCTACTATGGCGGCTCTTTCGCCGCATTATATAAGGAAAGGAGGCATTCCTCATGATCGATTACAGTCCACTCTGGAACACCTTAAGATCAAAGCACATCAGCCAGTATCGCCTGGTCCGCAGCTATCATTTCAGCTCCGGCCAGCTTCAGCGGATCCGGAAGAATGAGCATATCTCCACTCATACTCTGGAAACTCTGTGCAGGATCTTAAACTGCAGTGTCGCAGACATCGTACGCATCTCATTTTGAGCCCGGCGAGAAAGAGGTTTAAAAACGGCTGGTCTTTATCGGAATCATTTTCCGGTAAAGATCAGCGTCCGTGAACCTGTTTTTCGCTCTTTTCGTCCTCGAAGGAAACTTCCATTACATCCTCGATCCTGCAGTCTAAGATCCTGCAGAGCGTCTCCAGCGTATGTGTAGAGACATATGTATTCTTTTTCAGACGGCTCATCTGACCGGAGCTTAAGCCAAACTCCTTGATCAGCCGGTACTGACTGATCTTTCTCTTTTCCATGGTCTCCCACAGGCGATTGTAACTTACCATTTTCTCCTCCGCACACGGCAATCCGGCACACGTTTCAGCCGAACAGATACAGGCCGAACAAACACTTTTCCTGATATCATCTATATACCACACATTGACACTATTTGTATATTGTCCATAATTGGACTATATATCTACCACACTTGGACAAGGCGGCATTATCAAAACGGCCGGCCAGCCATTCCTGACTGACCGGCAACCATACTCACTAATCACACAATTGCAGGCACCGCACCTGCCGCTTTTTCATTTTCCCTGTTATCTTAATTGCCCGCGCACCGGCAGCCAGGCTCACCTTCCGTCCGGCTCTCCTTTTCGGCTTCCTTCTCCACCTGAAGCACCTGACATTCCAGCTGCAGTTTCTCCCGGTTCCAGCGGTAGATCGTCGACTGCTCCGCCGAACAGTTCCGCTCTCCTCTCACCGTCTCGATGATCGCCTCCCGCGCATAGTGCTTATGCGGGAGCATAATATCAGGAAGATGCAGGTGGATGCGTCCGCATATCTTGCATTTGTACCGGCGCAGAACAAACATCTGTACCGTCCCGTCGGACAGGATCAGCTTTCTTCTTTTACTGTCCCGGACCGTCATAGCTCCACCACAATGCGGGCATTCCGGAGCGCTCGATGGAATAATATAATACATTCCATTACGCTCAATTTTCGTGTACTTGTTTGATACGATCATATGTATTCCTCCTCCATTCGTTGTCTGTCAGGACCCCATCGCCTTTCGATTTGATCAAAAACCCGTATCCCGGTCTCATGGGGTGTTGAGCCCGGAACAGCGCCCGCAAACTTATTGATCATGTCATAAGATCCCGTTATCCCGCCTCACGAAAAGCCGCCGCCCGACGCCGTTTTCCGCATATATCCGACGCCGGCTCCCGCCCTTCCCGACAGGATCCATTTTCCCTTAACATGTTCCATTAATATAAACGTAAGAAAATCGAAAATGTGACAGGAAAAATAAAAAAAGTTGAATTTTTTTTGACCAGGAAGAGATTTTTGCTTACGGGGTTGCATTTTGCAAGAAACGGTGTAATGTAATTGTTGAGAAGCTGAACAGATAAACTAAAAAAAGTGCCAAGTCAAAAGTTATCCTTTACGACTCGACACTTTTTATTTTCTTTACTCCACCGTCACACTCTTCGCCAGATTCCTAGGCTTATCCACATCCAGACCCTTTGCGACAGATACATAATATCCAAGCAGCTGCAGCGGGATCACCGCCAAACTCGCCGCGAATAACGGCTCTGTCTTCGGAATGTAGATCACGAAATCAGCGCTGTCCTCGATGCTGTAATTTCCATACGTCGTGAGTGCCATCAGGTACGCCCCGCGGCTCTTGCACTCGACCATGTTGCTGACCGTCTTCTCATAGAGATTCTGCTGCGTCAGAACGCCGATCACAAGCGTTCCCGGCTCAATCAGGCTGATCGTCCCGTGTTTCAGCTCCCCGGCCGCATACGCCTCAGAGTGGATGTAACTGATCTCCTTCATCTTTAAGCTGCCTTCCATGCTGACCGCATAGTCAAGCCCGCGCCCGATAAAGAACATATCCTGCGCATTCATCTGCTTTGCGGCAAACCACTGGATCCGCTCCTTGTCCTCGAGAAGCTTTTCGATCTTCTCCGGGATTGTCTGCAGCTCCGCAAGAAGCTCCGCCGTCCGGTCCTCATCGATCACACCGCGGACACGCGCAAACTCTGTTGCAAGAAGATACGAGGCGATCAGCTGTGTGCTGTACGCCTTCGTCGTCGCAACCGCGATTTCCGGACCTGCAAGTGTATAGAAGACATGATCCGCCTCACGCGCGATCGTGGAACCGACCACGTTGACGATCGCCAACGTCTTCACACCATGTGCCTTCGCCTCACGCAGCGCCGCAAGACTGTCCGCCGTCTCCCCGGACTGACTCACGATGATCACCAGGGAATTCGGTGCGAAGAGCAGTCTCCGATACCGGAATTCCGAAGCGAGTTCCACACGGACCGGGATCTGCGCCAGCTCCTCAATCACATACTGTGCCGCAACGCCGACATGGTAAGCCGATCCGCATGCCACGATATAGATCTGTCCGAGCTTCGCGATCTCCTCCTCTGAAAGCCCGACTCCGCTCAAGTCGATCTTCCCGTCCTTCACAACAGAATTGATCGTATCACGGATCGCCTTCGGCTGCTCATGGATCTCCTTGATCATAAAGTGCTCATAGCCGGCTTTCTCTGCCGCCTCGGCATCCCACTGGATCTCCACCAGATCTTTTTCGATCTCGTCCCCGTCAAGGTTATAGAAGGTCACTTTCCCCTTCTGAAGACGGCACATTTCCATATTTCCGATATAATAAACACTTCTCGTATACTTTAAGATCGCCGGAACATCCGAAGCGACAAACGACTCACCGTCCGCCACGCCGATGATCATCGGGCTGTCCTTTCTCGCCGCGTAGATCTCCTCCGGATAATCCTTGAACATGACCGCCAGCGCGTAGGAACCGCGGATCCGCACCATCGCGTGGTTGATCGCATCCACCGGAGTATGCTCATATTTCTTATAATAGTAGTCGATCAGTTTGATCGCAACCTCTGTATCCGTATCGGAATAAAACGTATATCCCTTATTCTGAAGCTTTTCCCGGAGTTCCTGGTAATTCTCGATAATTCCGTTATGAACGCCGACGACGTTCCGGTCATCACTGCAATGCGGGTGCGCATTCAGCTCACTCGGCTCCCCGTGCGTCGCCCAGCGCGTATGACCGATCCCGCAGGTTCCCTGCATTGCCATTCCATCATTCGTCTTTTCCGCAAGGACACGGAGACGTCCCTTCGCCTTGACGATCTCCACGTCTTTCTCCCCGTCACGTACTGCGATTCCCGCAGAGTCATATCCGCGATACTCTAATTTCGCAAGTCCCTCAAGCAGGATCGGGGCCGCCTGTCTATGTCCTGTAAATCCAACAATTCCACACATATGTAAATCTTCCTGTCTTTCAAATTTTTATTTCCTGACTATCCACAGTCATTTTGATTATATCATTTTCCAACGGTCCAGACAATAATATTAGAAAAATGATGAATTTCCTAAATCTTTCTGCCTTCCTAATTCTTTTCTTAGAATCACACTTTAATAAACTAATGCATACTACTTTAATCTTCTTGCTTTTTCAGGATTGAAACCAACTTCGCAATGCAGCAATAATAAATGAATATATTTAAATTTATTTTTTTGTAATTTGCTTTCCCTTTTTTACATTATTTTTGTTTACTGTTCCAATCCATACTCCTGTTTTTTTATCCAATTTCATCTCATATGCAGTCGGAACACTAATATGATTACTCTTTAGTCTTTTTAAGAGCTCCATATTCTTAGTTTTTCCACTTTTAGTAAATCTATGGTTCTTCTCTCCATTGGGAATAAGTGCTATTTTCACCCCATCATTAGTTATTTTAATTTCAATCTGTCTGCTGTCTATTTCTCTGTTAAGTTTACTATTTAAAACAATATTTCCGTCTGTATGAATATACGTATAATATGAAGTGTTCTTTTCTTCCGGCATCAGTGTTATAAATTCCGCTAACATAGCCTGTTTTTTTTCTTCTTTCAACTGATAAACTCCTCTGTCTCGTGAATATATTTCACTGCCATTAACTCTTAATTGATAAATAGCCATTTTTAAAGTGCTACTTTGCTTATCGACTTCTATTCCCTCTTCGCGTAAGCGACTTCTCATTTCATCTGAAGTATGCTCCATTCCATCTGATAATAAATCTAATATAATGCTTTTTGTCTTTGCTGTTTTTGATATCATTCTATAAATCCACCTTCTGATTTTTCTTCTGAACTGGTTTATATAATTCTAAAGCTACAATAAGCTGAAGAAACTTATCATAGCGTACTAAATTTTCATTTTTTTCAAAACGACTTAATTGCCTTGGTGAATAGTCCGTTTCATCCGCTAATTCTTCCAGTGTCTTTCCTATTCTCTGTCTCGCATTTTTTATTTCTTCTCCTGTGATCATTTCTTATACCTCCTGTCACCCGCTTTGGTTGTAGTTTAGATTATACCTTACACAGGAAAAAAACGGAACGTCAATACTGTCATATTTGACCTTATTTTTTATTGGTTGCTGTTTAAACAAACTTTTTATTGACCAAGCTAGAGTAAAACACTAGATTTCTTTTACCTAATACGTTTTTAAACTATACACCATACTACTTGTCTTATCCATAGCATTTTTCACACATGCACTATAAAACAGGGACCTCAACGCTTTTTATCGTCAGATCCCTGTCATTTTTGTCTATATTTTATTTTTTCTTATTCAAACACCACGCATCCAACCACGCATTTTCCGAGATCATTCGTCTTCTCGATCTCCGCCTCAACAGCACTATACTTCGATACTCCGCACTGCTCCACGAGGATCACGCCGTCGCACTCTGGAAGCTCCTGCACCGTCTTCACGTCCTCAAGCATGTTATTTCCAACGATGACAGAAAACTCGCCAAGCTCGGCCTTCAGAGCCTCAGCCGCACGCTCCAGAACGTCCGCAGCCGCACTTCCCGTAATAAGAAGTTTCTTTCTGTCTCCGGCATAGTTCTTCACATTCGCTGCGATCAGCCCATATTCGGTCTCCGGATTTCCGTTGCATGCGCGTCCTTCCAGACGGTTTAACCATGCATCGATCGCACCGACTTTCTTTCCGTCTGAAAGTCTTCCGAGGATTTTAACCTTATAACGGTCCTTCAGCTCTCTCGCAGAATAAACCCTATCTCCCATGACAAATGCAATGCAGACAATAAATGCAACCAGGAATGCACCGCCGAATCCGCCGATCACACCAAACTTGACTGCATCTTTTGCCGCAGCACGCTTAGAAGAATCTTCCTTCTTCGGCTCCACAAGCTCATCTAACTCCGTCTGCTTCTCCTGCAGGCTGTCATTTAAGTCAGTAAGTTTCTGTACCTGTTTTTTCTGAAGATCCGCAAGATCCAGATTCACCATCGAGCTCACACTCTCGCTGACTGTTGATACCGTATGCTCCCCGATACTTGCCGTGATCTGCGTCTTCATCTCTTCAATATAGACAAGAAATGCATCGAGGACCTCCTTCGCCTTCTCCTCACTCGTATGGTTCACATCGATCGTCAGGAGACGGCTGAACTGATTTCCGTTCGTACCGATCGTTCCGATCGTCACTGTAACGAGCTCCTGGAGATATCTCGGTTCCGTTCCGACCTTTTTTGCGATATCTTCCATTACCGCACTGCTTGTCAGCATTGACTGGTATGCCTGAAGGATCGTATCCGTATAGTCACGGTTCTGATAAGTCATTCCCGGCATGATCGTATATCCGGTAGACACATAGAAGTCCGCTCTCGCCTCATAGACATCATACGGACTCATATTGATCCAGATCGAGTTGTCGAGATAATCCTGCTGGTTTGCGATATCCGTTCTCAGATTCTCGATTTCTTTTTCATAAGTATCCTTGTTCTTCTCATAGAGTTCCAAATCCGCCGAATACGTCAGATCCGCCTCTTTTCTCACTTCTGGATCACTCTGCTCCTTGTAAGTCATGAATCCCTTCACACCGCCAAGCAGTAATCCACAGATCACCGCCACAAGGATCAGCGGTCTCCACTTATGAAATACTGCAAACATCAGATTCTTAAGATCGATCTCCTGTTCCTCTGTGTTATAATCCATCTTCCTTCTCCTTATTTTTATTTCTCATACTTCCGATTCCGGACGGAAGCATATGTTCGCCGCTATCTCGATCCCCGCCCTGTCAGGACAACCTTCACTGTCAGGAGCAGGATCTTAATATCTGTCAGGATCGACCAGTTGTCTATGTACTGCATGTCCAGCCGTACAACCTCATCGAAATCCTTGATATCACTTCGTCCGCTGATCTGCCAGAGCCCGGTAAGTCCCGGTGTCATACTCAGGCGGCACTTGTGTTTTGCCTCATAATGCTCGAACTCATCGACGGTCGGCGGTCTCGTTCCGACAAGACTCATATCACCTCGCAGGACATTGAAAAACTGCGGAAGCTCATCGATGCTCGTCTTCCGGATAAACTTTCCAACCCGCGTGATCCGCGGATCATCTTCCATCTTGAACATCAGTCCCTTGACCTCATTGGAGGCCATCAGTTCCTTCTTTCTCGCCTCCGCGTCCTGATACATGGACCGGAACTTATAGAACGTAAACTTTCTTCCGTTCTTTCCGACTCTCGTCTGTCCAAAGAATACCGGTCCCGGAGAATCAAGCTTGATCGCCGGTGCGACAAAGATCGTCGCGATCCCTAAGATCACCATTCCAACCAGGCTTCCCGCAATATCCAGTGCTCTTTTTGCGATCATCTGTCTTGTCGAGAACAGGTTTCTCGCAAACGTGACAGCCGCATATTTTCCAACTCGGTTCAACGTCTTTTTCCCGGAGACCGAAAGATCAAACGCGTCAATATTCACATCGACAATGACGCCCATCTCTTCCAGTTCCCGTACCCACTGATCCATCAGCGGCGTTCTCATCATCTTATCGTCAATGATAAAAACCTCATCAACATCATTCCGGATCACATAATCCAGGAAATCATCCCGATGTGCAACGACCTGGATCTTTGCGATCGTCTCCATCTGCGCATCATCCGTCAGGACAAGTCCGGCGATCGTCCGGTTCCATTCATTATACTCCTGAAGGTTTCGGATCACGGTCTCAGCCTGATTCGATGAAGTTACAACGAGAAGACGGTTGCTGTAACGGCTGTTCCGGTAGACCTTCACCATGTACTGCTTAAAGACAAATCTCGCTACATACATGATCACTGTATTCAGAACGATCTGATATCCGAATACAAGTCTCGAAAGATCTGCCGAGCGGTGCATCATGAATAACGCCAACACCAGAACAACCGAAAAGATCAGTTCCGATTTCACAACGCTCACGAACTCTTCGAACATTCCTCTCCGGAAAAAATGATGGCTGAAATCCATCAGAACAAACATCAGCCCGTACAAGGCGATGGAAAACAGCAGGAGCCAGATCTGGTCTCCATGCTCAAACCTTCCGTAAAAGGTCCCATACCGAATCCCGTAGGCAATTCCCATACTGACCATCAAACTGCACAAGTCCACGATCAGTACCAGGATACTCTCAAATGCTTTTTTGTTTTCGTACATAATACTCTCTCCCCGACTCTATCTTTTTTATTATAACATAGAACCGGTCCTAAAACCTTACTTTTCTATAAATTTCGGCATAAACTTACCGGAAGATCCTGGGAATTCCGGGGATCTTCCGGAGTGTGCCAATGTATTCTATCATAGATTTTAAGTTTAAAAAAGAGAATTTTAGCGGATTTTGCAGTTTTACAGGCTCAATCTCACATTTTCTTCTTCGTAAATCGTTCGTTCAGACTCATTTGTTCCATTCTTATATGCATCATATATTTCTTGTACAAATGCCTCATCTTCTGTCTCTGGCTCATGCGCAGATATGCACTTCTCAATTTCCTCAAGATCACAAAATACCTTAAAGTTGTGTTCATTCAAGCTATAGCCGTATACACCGCTCAATGAGATTCCTGTCATGTCCCATAAAAAACGATAGATATTCACAGGTGTCAGCATATAGTGGAACACAGTTTTCACATTTATATTTTTATCGCTTCTGATTGCATGATACCATCCCCATATATTGTTCTTTCTGTAGTAAAGGTCATCATACAGATCGATCTTCTGTCCCACGACAGCCACCGCCATAGTCTTCAGCATTTCATATACCTTCGCCGCACGACCATTATATTTTATCTCTGCCTTCTCGCTTCCTTCCACCCTGCCATGCCAGATTACAGAATCGATCACATACATTCTGCTGTATTCACTCTTCATGCGCAGAAGGAAATTTTCGAAATATTGTTCTGATACCTGTTCAAGCGCCAGTGAGAGAATATAGATTGCACGTCTTTTTGCATCCAGTCTCAGGAACAGCATATTATCATCCGCAATTGCCACATAATCGTACAATACATCAAACAAAGTCTCCCACCCCGGAGTCGTCATATCTGATGTATACAGCTGAATCTGCTCAAACATGATGGTCTGTTCTGAAATTCCATACCGTTTACAGGCTGTCTTCAATAGTTCTGCTGCCTCTTCCTCTTTATTTTCCCTGCACAGCATCATAAATGATTCCACCTCATTCTGGATCTCCAGATGTTCATTCATGTGCTGTGTAAAGTACATTGGGAAGAAATTGCCGCTGTAAATACGACGTTCCCGAATCGTCTTCTCGTAATTATCATCTCCAAACTCATAGTTTAAAATGTTCTCTTTTCCCGCTGCATAATGTTCGACATAAGGAAAGAGTTTCCTTAAAAGTTCTTTGTATTTGTCATTCTTCTCATTTGCAAAAAGCTTCTGATAAAACGCTTTTACCTCTTCATTTTTCTTTTTTAACTGAGGTTCAAGAAGGAATTCATGTCCAAACATCGTCTCCCTGCTGCTTGACACAAAGTATGATGCCTGCCTCCAGATTACCTGATATAATTCTCTGTTCTCCCGCTTTATAAATTCCAGTATGATATAATCACCCAGATTCAACTGGGCTGCCAGTTGTTTTCCCTGCTTTCTTGACAGGAAATAGAGCACACTCATGATGGAATTCAGGAATCGTTTGATATCCCTTACATCCTGTATATGCTCAGCAATCAATGGCATACACTTCAAAACTTCTTTATGCTGTTTTTCATCCACTTCATACAGCTGCAGTATATGATTGGTACAGCGGAAAAGCAAATCTATTTTCGTTTCCTTATCCAGTTCCGGCAGACAGAACTCAATCTGAACAATTTTCTTTAAATATTCTGTTCCATAATGCTGCTCAGAAAGCATATTCTTCAAGACACCCAGATCATACGATAAAATATAGATCACCTTATCCAGATTCAGCACATCGGCGACTGTCTTTAGCAAGAGCAGAACCTTTTCCGGACCCAGTCGCTCAATATTATCCATGAT
>OJIU01000513.1_pt1 | contig 11387 bp, 14 predicted proteins | sample 1595961 | NCBI WGS metagenome assembly OJIU01 (sample SAMEA4350144, study PRJEB24818) | metagenome | biome: human; feature: gut; material: faeces | place: Denmark | collected 2013-09
GCCACGATGGTTGATGGCAAGCCAGTAGTACAGGGCATGAAGCTGTCAGCTGAGAAATGCGCCCAGGTAAACGCCATTGAACGCGATAAAGCGCTGGCGTGGGTTGACCGAAATATCAAAGTACCACTGACCGAACCACAGAAAGCGGGTATCGCTTCTTTCTGCCCGTATAACATCGGCCCCGGAAAATGTTTCCCATCTACGTTCTATAAGCGAATTAATGCGGGCGACCGTAGAGGTGCCTGTGAAGCGATCCGCTGGTGGATTAAAGACGGTGGCCGCGACTGTCGTCTGACCAAAGGCCAGAAAAGCGGCTGCTACGGACAGGTTGATCGAAGAGACCAGGAAAGCGCTCTGACATGCTGGGGGATAGGCCAGTGAGTAAAACATTTGCTGTGTTTCTACTGCTGGCTGGTGCGTTTATTGCCGGAAATGTCTGGAGCGACCGGGGCTGGCAAAAGAAATGGGCGGAACGTGATAGTGCTAAGTCTTCGCAGGTTGCGAACGCGCAGACCGCCGCCCGCATGATTGAGCAAGGGCGCATAATTGCCCGTGATGAGGCTGTAAAAGATGCACAAGCGCAAGCCGCTAAATCTGCTGCCACTGCTGCTGGCCTGTCTGCCACTGTTAACCAGCTGCGTACCGAAGCAACAAAGCTTGCCACCCTCCTGGACGCCGCAAAGCATACCGCAAATCTTGCCACTGCCGTCAGAAGCAAAACAGCCGGAGCCGACGCCGCAATGCTCGCCGACATGCTTGGACGCCTTGCAGAAGAAGCTCGATATTATGCTGAACGATCTGACGAACGCTACCGGGCAGGAATGACGTGTGAGCGCATTTACGACTCAGTGAGGCAGTCAAACAACAACAGGGTTAGACGATGAACGCAGAAAACCTAAGTGAAGCGTATTACTTCAATAACGATATAAAAGAACTACAGCGTCAGAAAAGCATACTGGAAAGTGGTGCCGGACTTGGTGTGACAATCCAGTCTACCTATCAGGATAACGCCTTTCTTGATGCCATACGCCCGCATGCAGTGACTGAACTTGACCGCCGTATTGTGGAGAAGAAAAAATTCCTCTCCACTCTGGGTGTTACACTCTCTTAAATGAGAACAACAATAAAAGGTTATGTCTGCTTTGCCACATTCTGAGAGTATGGGTTTTATTTGGTATTCAATCAGTTACTTTATTGGTTTGCTTTCAGATGGAAGATAGATGTTTCCACAGAAGGGGCAAATTAACGTTATATTGTTTTTTATTCTCGACAGACTGTGCATTGACTGGCGGGAGCAATGAGGACAAGTACTTTTCACATGGCGTAAAGTACGCATCTTGATATCTTTGAGTATCGACATGTTGATTGTCCTGGTGGGCGGTTAACAACCATACACCACATGTTGGCTAATAGCTTCTTTTATAACCGTTACGATGTAATCGTTAGCGATAATCAATCAAGCCTCGCAGTAGCGGGGCTTTTTAACAACTGAGGAATGAGCAATACAGTAGTTCTTACAGCTAAGCAGATTGAAGACCTGGCGGCCTTCGCAAAAGAAGATGGCCAGCCACAATACACCATCACTACCGGAACAATCCCTGAGTTCGAAGCGGATGATGGCAAGGTTATCCCTGAGTACACCGGGCTGATTGCCTATTCCGAGTAGCTAGAGCATAGCGTTCTACAGCTCGATAACTAACGAATCAACAAAACTTTCCATCCGTCATGACACTGCAATGCTCGTAGACATGCCAGGAAGCCTGGCAGAAGAAGCTCGATACAATGCTGAGCGCGCTGATGAAAACTACCGGGCAGGAATGACATGTGAGCGGATTTATGAGTCCGTAAAAATACTAACAATGAATCGTAGAGAAAAAATAATAGATCTATAAATTAAGATGTTGACGGTTTTCGTGGATAAATTTGTAAATTTTTACTATGAAAGAAATACGACTCTTCCTTGAGTCAAAATCCCTGACAACTTAGGGTGATAGATAAAGGTCTTACGCAGCATGACATAATTTTCGATTTAAGCTATTTAAATTAATTTTTATGGTCAAAACCCACTGAGATTTACTTACAAAACTAAACCTTGCTATGTTTGGTTAATCATGCGTTAATGAATGTCTGGTTTGTAACGAATTTATCTGAAGCAGTCGCTGTAATAATTTTATTCCTTGTTCCTGTTGAGATTTCCTTGTTAGCTTTTCTCTCTGATAATTTTTTTCGGACCATTCTGCCCAAGGGCTTACTCAATAAAGGTAATGTTTATGTCTAATAAAATGACTGGTTTAGTTAAATGGTTTAATCCTGAAAAAGGTTTTGGTTTTATCACTCCAAAAGATGGCAGTAAAGATGTGTTTGTTCACTTCTCTGCTATCCAGAGTAATGATTTCAAGACGCTGAATGAGAATCAGGAAGTTGAATTTAGTGTTGAACAGGGACCTAAAGGCCCCACGGCAGTTAATGTCGTGGCTGTATAAGGTAACTGTTATTACTAATAATATTCACTTCAGATGTCCGTGTTGCCACGGATCTCAGTACCGAACGTCAAACTTTGATGTTACTGAAAAAAATCCTTTCGGAGCAAAATGTATTTTTTGCAAATCAACAATGATTACATTTGATAATATTGCACTGTACATTCGTTCTGGTCAGTCTTCTTTAGAATTCAGAAAATAAATTTCAGGCTCCTTATGGAGCCTTTTTTGTATGCTGAACCGACAATCTCTGTAAGAGACATCACGGTAAAATTATGAAAAAAGTCATCGTTTTTTTTAATGCAGAACCTGCAGTTGTTGTAACCGTAATGAAAGGTATTACTACGATAATGCGCGAGTTTCCCAATGGGGAAAAAGCACACCTACCCGTGATGTCAGCGGGATTTCCATCTCTGACAGGAGACCATAAAATAGTTTATGTAGCCTCTGATCGTGATGTCAGTTCAGAAGAGATCCTCGAGGCAGCATCGAAGCTTTTGAAATGAGATCTGGTTGTTTCGTGACCGACCCGGATTTTAGTACAGTGGTTTGTGTGGTCGCGAGCTCCTTTACATGAAGATTGTACTGCAAACTATTGATAATTGAGTCTTTCTATTCTATCTTTTAAACATATCAGCGCTTATACAAGTGCTCTACGGGGAATGTAGCATGCTTGGCGTTGATACGTTAGAGATCAAGAGAGGTAAACAATGAACGTCGAAGATTTAAAAAGAAAAACTGAAGCGGATATTTCTGAATTCATCACAAAAAAAATTATTGAACTCAAAAAAAAGACAGGAAAAGAAGTTTCCGATATCCAGTTTAATGCTCGTGAAAAAATGACTGGGCTTGAAAGCTATGATATTAAAATCACATTAATCTAATTGTTATAAGACTCAGTTCGAGTGAAAAAGCATTATCTTGAAAGGTAATGCTTTTTTATTTCTGTCATAAAATTTAGAACGTTGTCAAAGCCTTCACTTCTAACCATAGATTTTCTGCTTACCTTTTAACGGGTCCTCCTTGACGATTCTGACCATCGAGGGGCAGCAGCGGCGCGGGATTTGGAGCATTTTTGATTCTTCACGCAACCATTTCAGCATTTGATGCTGATGACGGAACACTATCCCCGAATACACTGGGTTGGTTGCATTCTCTGATTCAAAAGAACACGGTGTGCTTCAACTTGACTGAGCAGGCATTACAGCAGACATTCACTGAGTGCCTGCTGTAATGTTAAACATTAAAATTTGTATTTATTTCTTATCGTTACAATCAGGGATCATCCTCAAAAGAGTGTTATCTTTCTGGACGTAGTGATGGAATAACGCTGCACCAGCATGCGCTGCGATTAAAAAATATCCGATGTTTGCCAGTGTTTCGTGAGTATCTTTGATAAGTGATTTTGTTTCCCCGTCAGGAGTAACGAACGATGCAACGTTAAAACCTAAGAAACTCCAGTCCTTTCCACCGTAAGCCATAATTGCAATACCTAATAACGGTAGAGCCAAAAAAGAAATGTACAGCAGGATATGCATTATTTTAGCAGCCATCATCTGCCAGGCTGGTGGGGGGGGAGTGATAGCTGGATCATGATACTTTTGTTTAATAATTAATCGCATTATCATTAAAAACCAGACAAACACCCCAACATTGTAATGTGTTTCTTTCATGAGAAGGTAGGTGTTACTGCCTTGGGAAACCAGCCACGAAGCTCCATAGCTGCATAGGTTATCGCTATTAATATCAGGGGTAGCCAGTGTAAGCGAATCTGAAGTTTTGAGAATTTGACCATTATTCTTGCCTCAAACGGTGTATTACATCGACCATAAATCATGAAGCTTAACAAATCCTTATTTTTGTTGAGAGATTAAGAGTTTGTTATTCCAGCGATCTCACTTGAATGCTTTGATAATAATTATCATTTTTATTTCTTTCTGATAATCCTTGATGTTACGGGGCAAGAACCGCGCAGATTCTCGCTATTTATGAGAACTTTCAATCAACTACTGGTTCATTTTTACTTTCCGCCTATTACACAATTTGTATCCAACAAACAGGACTATGCCGATGCCAGCACGTGCTAAACGCCCATGCCGACACAAAGGGTGTGCGGCAATCACCAACGATGTCAGCGGCTATTGTGACCAACACCGAAAGCAACATGCTGGTGACGGCTGGCGGAATTATCAGTCAGGAAAGAGCAGACAAGAACGTGGATATGGGCGGCTCTGGGAAATTAAACGAGCGCGTATCCTTCAGCGTGATAAATACCTGTGTCAGAACCATCGCCGGCAGAAGATAGCGAAGAAAGCTACCTGCGTTGACCACATCATTCCAAAAGCTCATGGCGGTACTGATGATGATGCCAATCTGGAGTCGTTGTGCTGGGAATGCCACAGAGCAAAGACAGCAAGAGATCGTATTCGATGAGTTATGCCCATTACATATACTGTGGGCAGAGTGGCTATTTTTCGAATTCCTGTTCGCACAATGCAAGCAGTTGTAGTCGCCGCAATCTGCATTGCTATTTCATCTCGATTAAAGCAGGCGCATACAAAGGGAAGGGGGGAGCAAATCCCTGACCCCTTTCGCACTTCAGGACTGCCCGCTTCCTCGCATTTTTATACCCGCGAAAAATGAAATTTAACCAGGAGTGTCGCTTATGGCTGGAACGGCGGGGCGTTCCGGGCGTCGCCCCAAGCCAACGGCGCGCAAGGAGCTGGCAGGGAACCCCGGCAAACGAGCCCTGAATAAAGAGGAACCTGTATTCACACCGATTAAAGGTGTGGCACCACCTGACTGGTTTTCTGAGGATGATGGTCTGCCAATGGCGGCCGTCATGTGGGAACTGACCACGAAAGAATTATGTGGACAGGGATTGCTGTGTGTTACCGATCTTGCCGTACTTGAGCGCTGGTGTGTTGCATATGAGTTCTGGCGCAGGGCGGTTAAAAATATCGCCAGAGAAGGGCTGACTATCACTGGTGCTATGGGGGGGAAGATAAAAAACCCTGAGCTAACCGCAAAGAAAGAGCAGGAATCAGAGATGAGCTCTACCGGCTCCATGCTTGGCCTTGATCCCAGCAGTCGACAACGCCTAATCGGCCTTGCCGGACAGAAGAAAACCTCTAACCCATTCCTGAAGATGATCAACTCATGAGCCGGAAATCGTACCCCAACGTAAACGCCGCGAATCAATACGCCCGCAACGTTGTGCGGGGGAAAATTCCGGCGTGCCAGTTTGTCATTCAGGCCTGCCAGCGTCATATCGATGACATGGCGGCTGAAAAGAGTAAGAAATTTCGTTACCGCTTCGATAAAGACATGGCAGAAAAGGCCGCGAAATTTATCCAGTTGTTGCCACATACAAAAGGAGAGTGGGCATTCAAACGGATGCCGATCACTCTGGAGGCATGGCAACTGTTTATTGTGTGCTGCGCCTTTGGCTGGGTCCAGAAAGGGTCGAAGCTTCGACGATTTCGCGAGGTTTACACGGAGATACCGCGTAAAAATGGGAAATCAGCTATTTCGGCAGGTGTGGCGCTGTACTGTTTTACCTGTGATAACGAGTTTGGCGCTGAAGTATATTCCGGGGCCACAACTGAAAAACAGGCGTGGGAAGTATTCAGACCAGCTCGTCTGATGTGTAAGCGCACCCCGCTGCTGGTGGAAGCGTTCGGGATTGAAGTTAATGCGTCCAACCTGAACCGGCCAGAAGATGGCGCGCGTTTTGAGCCGCTGATTGGTAACCCTGGGGACGGCGCTTCACCGCACTGTGCGATTGTTGACGAGTATCACGAACATCCCACAGATTCGCTCTACACCACTATGCTGACGGGTATGGGGGCGCGACGACAACCACTAATGTGGGCGATCACGACGGCGGGTTACAACATTGAGGGTCCATGCTACGACAAACGGCGTGAAGTGATTGAGATGCTGAACGGCACAGTACCGAATGAGGAATTGTTCGGCGTGATATACACCGTCGACGAGGGGGATGACTGGACCGATCCTAAAGTGCTGGAAAAAGCTAACCCGAATATGGGCGTGTCGGTCTATCGTGACTTTCTCCTCAGCCAGCAACAGAGAGCTATTAATAACGCCCGTCAGGCTGGTGTATTTAAAACTAAACACCTCAACATCTGGGTTGCAGCCCGTGCCGCTTTCTACAACCTGGTTTCCTGGCAGAACTGTGAGGATAAGACACTTACGCTGGAGCAATTCGAAGGACAGCCATGTGTTCTGTCTTTCGACCTGGCGCGCAAGCTGGATATGAACAGTATGGCGCGGTTGTTCACCAGGGAAATTGACGGCAAGACACATTACTACAGCGTTGCTCCCCGCTTCTGGGTTCCCTACGACGCAGTATTCAGCGTTGAAAAGAACGAAGATCGTCGTACTGCGGAGCGATTTCAGAAATGGGTTGAAATGGGGCTGCTTACAGTTACTGATGGCGCTGAAGTTGATTACCGCTACATCCTTGAAGAGGCCAAGGCGGCAAACAAGCTCAACCCAGTCAGTGAGTCACCGATTGACCCGTTCGGCGCTACGGGGCTTTCACATGATCTGGCTGATGAAAGCCTTAACCCGATCACTATCGTACAGAACTACACCAATATGTCTGATCCGACGAAGGAGCTGGAAGCCGCCATTGAGTCAGGCCGCTTTCATCACGACGGGAACCCGATTATGAGCTGGTGTATCAGCAACGTCGTCGGGAAGTATTTGCCCGGTAATGACGATGTGGTTAAACCCATCAAAGAGCAGAACGAAAACAAAATCGATGGCGCGGTTTCGCTGATTATGGCAATCGGACGGGCAATGTTGAATAGCCGGGCAAGTAATTCATCCGTTTACGACGAGGAAGATGTAGCATGCTAATGACGTTTTTAAGTTTTTTTATCGGCCTCGCCGGAGCCGCGTTACTGTCTGCCGGTGCCTGGCTTATTTCACCTGCAGCCGGGCTTATTACTGGCGGTTCAATCTGCCTGCTGTGGTCATTTTTAATCGCGAAATCAATGTCTGCCAGCGTAATTAAATCAGGGGGTGAATAATGTTCATTCCCCAGATGTTTCGGGGTAAATCTCAGTCTGGTGGTAGTTTCTGGCAGGCGATGCTGGGTGGTGTGAGTTCCAGCCAGAGCAAGGCGGGGATCATTATCACTTCTGAAACAGCAATGGCGTTATCGGCGGTCCGGGCATGTGTAACGCTTCTGGCGGAATCGGTTGCGCAGCTGCCGTGTGAACTTTACAGGCGAGGCGCTAACGGAGGCCGTGAACGGGCGACTGACCACCCTGTTTATGATCTGATTCATTCCCAGCCCAACAAAAAAGACACTTCATTTGAGTACTTTGAACAGCAGCAGGGCCTGCTTGGTCTGGAGGGGAATTGCTACTCGATCATCGACAGGGACGGGAAAGGTTATCCCCGCGAATTAATCCCGGTTAATCCCCAAAAGGTCATTGTCCTGAAAGGCCCGGATGGGATGCCATATTATGAACTACCCGAAATTGGCGAAACGTTGCCAATGCGCATGATGCATCATGTGAAGGTCTTCTCACTGGATGGCTATATCGGCAGTTCCCCAATCCAGACGAACGCGGATGTTCTTGGGCTAAACCTCGCCGTGGAAGAGCATGCTTCTCAGGTCTTTCGCCGTGGTACAACGATGAGCGGCGTTATTGAGCGTCCAAAAGACGCTCCGACGATCAAAAGCCAGGATGCTATCGACCGCCTGCTGGCAAAGTGGACGGACAGATATTCCGGCGTCAGAAACGCCTTCTCTGTTGCATTGCTTCAGGAAGGGATGAGCTACAAGCAGTTATCTCAGGACAATGAGAAAGCGCAGCTGTTGCAGTCCCGACAATGGGGCGTGGAAGAAGTGTGCCGGCTCTATAAAATCCCGCCTCATATGGTGCAGATGCTGGCGAAAGCCACGAATAACAACATTGAGCACCAGGGGCTGCAGTTTGTGATGTACACACTGTTGGCCTGGCTGAAGCGTCATGAAGGCGCATTAATGCGCGATCTGCTTTTACCCAGCGAGCGCAGTGATCTGTACATTGAATTCAATGTTTCTGGCCTGCTGCGCGGTGATCAGAAGTCACGCTATGAATCTTATGCATTAGGCCGCCAGTGGGGCTGGTTATCGGTTAACGACATTCGCCGCATGGAGAACCTTCCACCCATCGCCGGAGGGGACAAATACCTGACGCCTCTGAATATGGTCGACAGTAAACAAATCTTACCTGGCGATAACACGCCAACAGCAAAACAACTGGCAGAAATCAACTCTATTCTGTCCAGAAACTGAATATCACCCGCAGTGCGGGCTGACCTGGTAAACATCATGACAAAAAATTTAATTAATCTGCCGCACCTGGCGGCTATGGTCTTTGGTGTTCCACATTACGTGACACGACAGACAATGGATTCTGTAAAAGCTGTGCTGGTTCCCCGTATTCAGGGATTATCAGAAGAGGCTGGAATTCACATGACGCAGGAGCCTGATAACAATCAGGCGCCAGATTTGGTTCAACCAGCTGGTGGAATGGCAGTTATTCCTGTTCACGGCATTCTGGTTCCGCGTCGTGGGCAAATTACTGCAATGTGTTCCGAACTTACCAGCTATGAGCGCATACGTAGCCAGGTGCATGCTGCATTAAATGACCCTTCCATCAGTGAAATTGTGCTGGATATAAATTCTGGTGGTGGTGCGGCGGTTGGATGCAAGGAACTGGCCGATTATATTTTCCAGTCACGTCAAACTAAGCCTATTACTGCAATTGTGAACTACAGCGCCTATTCTGCGGCTTACTTTATCGCTTCGGCCTGCAGCAAAATTGTAGTCAGCCAGACCAGTGGAGTCGGCTCGATTGGAGTGATTATGGAACACCTGGATACTTCCAGGATGGAAGAGCAAATGGGGTTAACATTCACCACGATTTTTCGGGGAGATAACAAAAATAACGGTACACAACATGAGCCACTGAGTGAAGACGCTCGGGGAATGTTCCAGAGGATGATTGACGATATGTACGAGACGTTTATTACCTCTGTAGCGGAATACCGGAATCTTGCCCCTCAGACGGTGATTAACACGCAGGCCGGAATCTATTTCGGCGCTGATTCCATTTCTGCTGGTCTTGCCGATGAGGTTTCGGATCCTCAGTCCGCAATTAATGCCATTGCGGCAAAGTACAAACAACCTCAAAGAACCACTTCCATAAAGTTGCAGGCAGCCGCGATGGACCTGCAAACAAGAATGTAACCCGGCGCTAACGCGTCATTACCAGAAAGCAGCCAACAGGCTGCTTTTTTTATGCCAAAAAGAGAGAAAAAACATGGATCATATTGAAGAATTGCGTCGTGAACGTGCGGGTATTAATCAGAAGGTTCAGGTACTGGCGGCAGTAGAAACTGGTGGCGGTACGCTGACAGTGGAGCAGTTAACCGAATTTGCCAGCCTGCAGCAGCAGTTCACGGATATCAGCGCCAAGATTGAGCGTCTGGAAGCGGCTGAACGTGCTGCAGCGCTTGTCGCCAAACCGGTTAAAGCCACACAGCAGGCTCCTGGTATCAGCATTAAGGCAGAGCCAAAGCAATATACCGGCGCAGGCATGACCCGTCTGGTGATGTCGATTGCGGCAGCACAGGGTAACGTCCAGGACGCTGCAAAATTTGCAGCTGAAGAACTGAATGACCAGTCTGTCTCGATGGCCATCAACACTGCCGCCGCGTCAGGTGGCGTTCTTATTCCGCAAAACCTGCACAGCGAGGTGATCGAACTGCTGCGCGATCGCACCATCGTCCGTAAGCTGGGCGCGCGCTCCATTCCGCTGCCGAACGGCAATATGGCGCTGCCGCGTCTGGCCGGTGGTGCGACGGCGAGCTACACCGGGGAAGGCAAGGATGCGAAAACATCAGAAGCGCGCTTCGATGATGTGAAACTCACTGCGAAAACCATGATTGCAATGGTGCCTATCTCCAACCAACTGATTGGTCGTGCTGGCTACAACGTGGAGCAGCTGGTCCTGCAGGATATTCTGACCGCGATTTCTGTTCGTGAAGATAAAGCCTTTATGCGCGATGACGGTACCGGTGATACGCCTGTCGGTATGAAAGCGCGGGCAACTGAGTGGAACCGCCTGCTGCCGTGGGAAGCTGCTGCAGAGGTTAATCTGCAGACGATTGATACCTATCTCGACAACATTATCCTGATGGCTATGGACGGGAACAGCAACATGATCAGCTGCGGCTGGGGCATGTCGAACCGTACCTACATGAAACTGTTCGGTCTGCGCGACGGTAACGGTAACAAGGTCTACCCGGAAATGGCCCAGGGGATGTTGAAGGGATTTCAGATTCAGCGTACCAGCGCTATCCCGGCAAACCTCGGTGACGCTGGCAAAGAGTCGGAAATTTACTTCGCTGACTTTAATGATGTGGTTATCGGTGAAGACGGCAACATGAAGGTGTCGTTCTCACAGGAAGCCTCCTACCAGGACGGGGACGGCAATCTGGTTTCCGCGTTCTCCCGTAACCAGTCGTTGATCCGCGTGGTGACGGAGCACGATATCGGCTTCCGTCATCCGGAAGGTCTTGTACTCGGGACAAAAGTGCTGTTTTAACCGGTCCTGCACTCTGTGCGACCACGGTCGCACAGAGTAAAAAACACGTAATTGCCAGGCCCGCAGCAGCGGGTTTTTTCTTTTCAGGAGCAAAAAGATGACAACGAAAGCAGCAAAAGCAGCGGCAGCGGCGGCTGCAGCCGGGGATGTGAAAAAGCCGGATGAACTGACGCCGGAAAATACAGTGGACGGGGATGGCGGTCAGAATACTGCAGCGGGTTCAGGTGATGCCGGAGTTGATCTGACCGGAAGTGAAACAAACGGGGCCCTT
>OJIU01000514.1_pt1 | contig 11360 bp, 9 predicted proteins | sample 1595961 | NCBI WGS metagenome assembly OJIU01 (sample SAMEA4350144, study PRJEB24818) | metagenome | biome: human; feature: gut; material: faeces | place: Denmark | collected 2013-09
GTTTAAAACACATATTGTTACATTAGGAACGGCTAAGGAGCATCCGTGGTTGCCTAAAATGTATGAATCCTTTGGGTTTACGGCGTATGATAAGGTTCATTTTAGAGGAAAACAGCATACAACTATATTATTCAAGAAAGAATTAAATTAATTAAGAAAGCGTTATATTAATTACGTAAATTACCTTGTACTCTATTTGAGTGTTTTATGCTCTGATCGCAGATCAGGGACATTCACTAAATTTAGATACAAGGTATTTTTTTGTGTAAGATTATGACTATTCAGTATATAATATATACATATAACGTATCTTTATGGTTATATGTGTTATGGATGATTTGTAGAAAGGATGTGTCCATATGTTGATTTTGTCTGGTATTTTAGTGATGGTCATCGGTCTGATGCTGCGCTTTAATGCCTTGTTAGTTGTCGTAGCCGCAGGCTTTGTAACGGGCCTTGCAGGTGGTCTCAGTATCAACGATATCGTTGGTGCTATTGGAGAGGCCTTTGTTAAAAATCGTTATATGTCATTATTTATTTTGATTTTACCTGTTATCGGTCTTATGGAACGTCACGGCTTGCGTGAACGGGCAGAAATTTTGATTGGCAAGATCAACGCTGCTACTGCAGGTCGTATCTTTATGATTTACTTATTTGTACGCCAAGTAACAGTAGCCTTTGGTATTAACATGTCTGGTATGGTTGCCATGGTTCGTCCATTGATCGCTCCTATGAGTGAAGCTGCGGTAGCTCAAGGTCGTCCAGTATCTCAACGTACGCTTGATAAGGTGCGTGGTGTAGCTGCTTCTGCAGATAATACAGGCAATTTCTTCGGTCAAAACTTATTCCTTGCTGCTGGTGGGTTATTGCTTATCAAAGGTGTTATGGAACAATTAGGCTATTCTGTAGAGTTAACAGATATGGTGTTATATGGATTGCCAACTGCTGTTTGTGCCTATATCGTTAACTTCATTCGTTTTATTATCTTTGATAAAACAATTCAAGCCTCTGTAGCTCGTGACGAAGAGGATATGAAAGCTGGTAAATTAGTACCTAATGAATTTAATATCCTTGTTACACCAGAAGAATTAAAGAAGGAGGCTGAATAATATGTTAGAACTTATCTATAAAATGCAGCCCTTAGATTATGTATATCTTCTCGTAGGGATCATCTTATTTATCTTTGCCATTCAATCATTTTTAGATAAAGAACATAAATATCGTATTGGTACAGGCTTATTTTGGCTCTTATATAGCGTATCCTTTATCTTTGGTTCTTATCTCTCCAAGGAAATTAATGGCTGGCTTGTCATTGCTATGGCAGCTATCGTATTAGTAAAACAACTCGGCAAAGGCCATTACTTTGAATCTCCTATTGAATTCAAAAAAGACGAAGCAGTCCGTATTGGTAATGTTATTTTCGTACCGGCTTTACTTGTTGGTATCATCACATTCATCATTGGCTTCTTTACTAAATTAGGTGCTCTTGTAGGCATTGGTATTGCCGCAATCATCGCTATGTGTGCTGCTCTTTACATCACTAAGGGTTCATTTAACCAAGGTTTCCATGAAGGTCGTCGTCTTATCGATGCTATCGGTTGGACTGCTATCTTGTCCCAATTATTAGCGGCCCTAGGCTATCTATTTAATTTGGCTGGCGTTGGTAAAATTATCTCCAGTGCTGTAGCTAGTGTGGTGCCTGCAGATAATGTATTCCTCGTAGTTGTAGCATACTGCATTGGTATGGTCATCTTCACAATGATCATGGGTAACGCTTTTGCAGCCTTTGCGATGATTACAAGTGCTATCGGTGTTCCAATGCTCGTTGTAGCTCATGGTGCAAACCCAGCTGCTATTGGTGCTATCGCAATGCTTGCTGGCTATTGCGGTACCTTGATGACACCTATGGCTGCCAACTTTAACATTGTACCGGTAGCGCTTCTTGAGATGCGTGATCAATACGGTGTTATTAAAGCTCAACTTCCAATTGCATTGATTATGCTCGTGTTGAACATCCTATTGATGTACTATTTTATTTAAGACCTTGTTCTGTGGATGAACAATCTTTTGAAATATCCTTATGAGGTGTTATGATGAAAACTATTTTAATTACTGGATTTGATCCATTTGGTGGCGAACCTATTAATCCTGCATGGGAAGCTGTAAAAACGATGGATGGTTATACTGATGGCGATTACAAGGTGGTAACTCAAATGGTGCCAACTGTACGTTATACTTCTGTTGATACTGTGAAAGCAGCTGCTGAACAATGTAAGCCAGACTTTATTCTATGTGTAGGTCAAGCAGGGGGCCGTCCAGATATTACAGTGGAACGTGTTGCTATTAACTGCGATGATTTTCGTATTCCAGACAATGCAGGCAATCAACCAGAGGATGAGCCAATCGTAGCTGATGGGCCTAGTGCGTACTTTGCTACATTGCCTATTAAAAACATCGTAAATGCATTGCATCAAAATGGCATTCCTGCAAAGGTTTCTAATACAGCTGGTACCTTTGTATGCAATCACTTGATGTATGGTGTATGCCATTATGCGGCACAAAAGGGCAATATCAAGGCTGGTTTTATGCACATTCCATATTTGCCATCTCAAGTGGTGGATAAACCAAATCAACCTAGCATGGCTGTTGAAACTGTACGTGCCACATTGGAAACCATCGTGCATGTATTGGCTCATGGTGAAAGCTACAAGGCACAAGATATTAACTATACAACACCTCATGAATAGGCGGTGTCTTTAATACGTGTATCGCATGTTATATAGTATGATGATGCGGTGTAGAGAATATAGATTCATATATTTTGTTTGTGTATAGATGAGAGTGGGTTATCTCTATGAATAAAAAATTAGTAGCAAGTTTAGTTTCTTGTTTTGTATTGGGTTCTGTCAGTGCCTATGCAGCCAATCCATTTAGTGATGTAGAGCCTTCTAGTTGGGCCTATCAATCAGTAGAACAATTGGCATCTGCCGGTATTATTAATGGCTACCCAGATGGGACTTTCAAAGGCAATAAAGATATTACACGCTATGAAATGGCTCAAATGGTAGCGAAAGCCATGGCGAATCAAGACCGCGCTAATGCAGAACAACAAGCTATGATCAATCGCTTGGCCGATGAATTTAGTAATGAACTCAATACATTGGGCGTGCGTGTAGCAAAATTAGAAGATCAAGTGGGTAATGTGAAGGTAACAGGAAATTATCGTTTACGCTATCGCGGCAGCCAATTGAAAAATGATGCGTATGCTTATGGAAAGCATTCCTCCTTTGATTATCGGGCGCGTGTGATTTTTAATGCTAAGGTCAATGATAAAACCGATGCCGTTGTCCGTGTACAAGGTTCCGGTGAGCTCGGCAATAGCAATGCTAATATAGCTCAGGTAAATCTTGCCTATGTAGATCATCATTTTGGTAAAGACACAACATTGCGCGTAGGTCGTCAACTCTATACGCCTGCACTAGGGCTCATGTATGATGACCTCATCGATGGGGCACGCCTCATGTATAAACATGGTAAGCTAGATGTATCCGCTAGCTATGGTTACTGGTGGGGTGGTGCAGGTACGTACCAAAATAAGGAAAACACTATCTCTGCAGCTATGCTAGAAGTGAAAGGTAAACTTAACAAACATGTTACCCTTGGCGGTATGTATGGCCGATTCCATAATGGTAAATTATACCAAGGTCAAGACATTGATGCGGCTACAGGTAAACAAGTTAAATCCTTTATCGATTCCCCGTACAAAAACATTTGGGGCCTTAACGCGAATATGAACTTCAACCGTTGGAACGCATTCGGCGAATGGCTTACAGCACCAGGCATATCCAATTCCCAAGCTTGGATGGCTAGTGTAGGTTATGGTAATTACAATATTAGTAAAGCTCGTACTTATAGCGTACGTGGTCAATATTACTATGAAGAAGCTAACTCGCCTGTCTTCAGTAGTGCCTTTGCACCGGCCTATAGCTTCTACAATCAACACTATGTGGATACTAAGGGCGTTGTTCATGTACGTAATGGTTTTAAAGGCTTTGTAGCTAATGTAAACTACGTACCATTCCAAAATGTATCCATCGGTGCTTACTATGGCTTCGGCAATAAAGACATGGACGGTAATAAATTAGGTGATTACTGGCGTACAGACGTGAACTTTATGTTCTAATCTCAGAACGTCCTATACATGTGGTTTCAGTATTAGTACAGGCCTGTACTAATTCTCAGAAAGGATATATAGGGTTCCTACAAAATAGAACAGGCCTGTTCTATTTTGTAGTAGGGGTTGTTTAAAATGTAAAAAGAGGCTGTCATTGTTGACAGCCTCTTTTGCTATTGTTGAGGTATATTAGGATGCATGAAATTGATGTATTTTTCATCGAGTAAACGTATGAAATAAGCAGATCGTTGTTGGATATAGGATTCTAATATATCTAATTTTGCATCTGTTAATATATCTGATGGGATACGATTAAATTTAAATCCTAATAATGGTGTTAACATGGCACGGTGCGAATCGTGAAGATATAATTTTGCCAATGTATCAAAGGAGAGTCCCCAAAAACTGATATCTTTCACACCATTTAAATCGGCATATTCATCGTTAGTTATATTGTAGAATAATGAATTTCCATGATCAAATAAAGGTGCAGGACCTAGGATACGATTGCTTTCATTATCGATGAGAACACCAAAATTGTTGAGATGTCGGTCAGTATTATGAATGAGTGCATCGAATATCATCATATCAGAAAATGGGATAATACCGTACAAGCTAGCTATATCGTGCTGTGTGTCATATAACATAAGTTCGTCACGAGATATCGTTTCTTTTAGGAGACCAGAAATAGGCATGTATCCGACCTGTTCCGATGTGAATAGAGGGCACGCACTAACTAGTTGGTTGTGGAATGTAGTGAGTTTATATTCCACATGTGCTAACCCCATAGCTGCTGCAATCTGACTAGCATATACTTCACTGAGTGCCTCAAGCCCTCCATTGGCATAGCGAGGTGTTGAACCTTTGTATAAATAGATGACACCATTTTCACGATGCCAACACTTACGGAGCATGCCGTTTGTTGTGTATTCGGGGGTCGTCACAATCCCTTGTATATGACTATCTTCGCCTGTGAAAGCGATGCCTGACACAATTTCGCTAAATGGATTGTTGTATAAATTAACATCTGACCATGAAATAGTGGAATGAGTCGGTTTTACCCAATATGTATCATTTAGAGATAGACCATAGGTTACATCTAAATATCGATATGGATTTTCTGTGTCTGAAATGGCATCTAATAAATTCTCAACAAATGCACGATTATTTGGAATCTTACGTTGTAATAACCAATTTTTTAGTCCTTTTATGGTAGGTTGCATATTTATTGGTAATATCGCATTATCTATGATTGTTAAATCAGAAATATCCATGCGAACCAATGTGGTTAAGTTGACAACATCTTCGTGCCTCTCGATGCGAAACTGCAAGAGAGGGGTATCCTTGTTGAGTAATACATACTCCATGTGAATCCTCCTTTCCTTTGAGTTTTATATATGCTCATTATAGCATAAGAAAAAACCTTTCTATGGATGTAGTTACAACTCAGATTATCTGAGTTTATTAGCTTTTAGATTGGATGCTGTAAATGATACTCTAAGAATGTACAAAAATGATGATATAAGAATGTACAATTTTGATTGTATCACCGATACTATAGTTGAGGTGATAACAACATGCAATACGTATACGCTATTAACAGTTCATTTACTGTAACATCATTATTAGACTTACCAATGTTAAGAGACATTCTGGAGGCTTGCAATTTGAAACCTAATTATAGTTTACTAGGTCGTGAATTAGGCTATGATAGACGCACCATAAAATCTCATTATGAAAATGGAACGCCTGATCCACATCGTCATAAACCATCTATGATTGATAAATTTTATGACGTAATACAGACTTTATTATCTGATGATACACCCCAACAATTTTATTATAAGCGTGTCTTGTGGCAATACTTGGTAGATAACCATGGACTCACAGCTGCTTACTCTACATTTCGCGGTTATATTTTAAAGATACCAGTATTTCAATCCTATTTTGATAGAAAACATACATCGCCTAGCACACAGCATACGATTCGCTTTGAAACCGCACCAGCTGAACAGGCTCAAGTTGATTGGAAAGAGAATATTAAATTCCTATTGCATGATGGCACACACATAACTTTTAATATATTGCTGATGACATTAGGCTATTCTCGATACAAATTAGCAAAGGTCACTTTCGATAGAACTACTGAAACACTACAAGATGCATTGGTAGAATTCTTTGAACAATTACAAGGTGTTCCGCATGTACTATTAACAGATAATATGAAAACCGTGATGGTACAACCGAGGCTAGCTGGAACTAAAGGACAGCTTCATACCAAAGCAGAACAATTTTCAAGTGACTTTGGCTTTACATTTAAGCCGTGTATGGCGCGCCGTCCACAAACAAAAGGCAAAGTAGAAAGCCAAATGAAAATTCTAGATGAAATTCATGCGTACCAAGGAAAATTAACAATACAAGAAGTGGAAGAACAGATTCAAAAAATTATTTTACGTAGTAATCTGGCGATTTCTCAAGCTACAAGACAAATACCGTCTGCACTGCTTGAAAAAGAAAAGGAATCTCTTACCCCACTTCCAACAAAAGTGATAAGAGATTCCTACCGCATAGATCACCCAAAAGCTAAGGTTTCAGCAAGTAATCTCATTAGCTTTCGTGGTAGCCACTATTCTGTACCACCAGGATATGTGGCCAAATCTATGACCTTAAAGACCATAGATAAGATGCTATACATATATGATAGCACAGAATTGATTGCACAGCACCCATTAAGTGGTAAGAAGGTTAACTATTTGCCTTCTCATTATGAGGCACAATTGCAGAAAACAATTCCTTATCTAAGTTCTGAAGATGTGAAAGCTAAAGCAAAATCTAATTTGGAAAAGATAGGAGCTATCTATGACACTACAGACTAATTACCAACGCTTACAAGATAATCTAGCATATCTAAAACTAAAACAATGCATGTTACACCTAGATGAAACAATTGAATTAGCTAATACACAGAGCTTATCTCATATTGAGTGGTTATTGAAGCTGAGTGATTACGAAGTTGATATTAAACGACAAAACGTAATTAACCATATGGTGAAAATTAGTAATTTTCCTCATTTGAAAACACTAGCTGATTTTGAATTTTCATTTCAACCACAAATTAACGAAATGCAAATTAAGGATTTAGCATCATTAGGATTCATGGAACAAGCTGAAAACATTGTATTTCTTGGCTCTAGCGGAGTTGGGAAAACACATTTAGCTACATCACTAGGTATTGAAAGCTCTCGTAACAGACGAAGCACCTATTTTATTAAATGCCATGATTTAATTCAAAACCTTAAGAGTGCAAAAGATGAAGGACGATTAGAAACTCGGCTCAAGCATTATGCACGCTACCAATTACTCATCATTGATGAAATTGGCTATTTACCGTTACAACCAGGTGATGCTAACTTACTATTTCAAATTATTGATAGACGGTACGAAAAGAAAAGTACCATCGTAACGTCTAACATTAATTTTGATGAGTGGGCTACCATTTTACATGATGAGCGAGTAGCTAATGCTATTGTTGATCGATTACTTCACCATGCACATGTGATTAGCATAACTGGAGATTCATACCGGTTACGAAACCATATGCAACAGAAGGAATAACTGTACATTGTACATCGTCAAAATTGTACATTCTTATATTGACATTTACAGAGCGAGTTCGAATCAATTACAAGTCGCACGAATCCGAATTCATTTCACTAAAACGATTGTATTAAGCGAGTGTATCTAGCGCAGGTTTTGCAATGGTATCGTAAATATATTGCCCTTGACCGCAATTAATTTCCTCAAGATTTGGGAACACGAACTGGTACCAAAATTGGAACATAGTATTCACAAAATGGTAATCTGCGTAACGCAATGGACCACGGCTACCACCTTGAATACGTCCAATAATTTCCATATCTAAGAGGTCGGCCATACGGGTTGCAAAGGTGCCACTCTTAAGCTCACTGGCATGACATAATTCTGTATAGAACGGCTTATCCAGTTGTGCTAACGCATAGAGAATCGCATTAGCGGCGCCTACATTACGAATGTAGCGCATAAGCAATCGTTGTGGTTCCGTACATAATATGCCTTGTGGTCTGAAGAATAGACGCACAATATTTTCATCTACCGATAAGGCGGGATCTATATGCACGAGATTCCCCGGCATACCACCTGTTACATGGTATAGCTTAACAAGATCTTCGTCCGTATAGTCCCAACCTAATGCTCTCACATCATCAAGTGTGAACGGATTGACCTTGAAATAACTATGAATGTAGGCTGCAATCAAGCTTGATTCGCCCAAGATTCGCCCTTTTAATTCGTCCACATGGGTTCCCATGAGGAGTACGAATACTTTGCCATGGTCGCGATAGGTTTCCATCAAGTCACGCAATATGATAGGCGCTTGTGGAACCGTATCCACAAATGAAGGATAATCATCTATGATGAGCATGATCCGCTTGTCAAGACTTGCTTGAAAAACGCCACGCAATGCATCCTCTAAAGTCTTAAAAGACCCTGATGGCACCTTTAGTTCTCTCTCAATTGATCGAATATGAATGGACTCATTCGCCAAGCGACCAAGCAGATATATGGTATGACCCTTGCCTAATCGAGCCTGTAATGCTCTAGCAATATACGTTTTACCAACGCTGTAAGGACCGTGTACAACACTCATTTCCATGCGGTCCTGATTGTATAGTTCCATTATGGCGTCAATGACCGCCTCATGGTTACTACATTTCATATAAGATCTCACCTCCCTTAAAATAGTTCTCAGGAGTTTATTATATCATATTTTAAATAAACTATAAAATATATCTTGTGAATTTTAACAAATAGATAATAAATTCATTTTTTACACATAAAAAACTCTTTTCCCATTATGATATGTATCCCTTTTACTGGTTGTCCAGTAAAGAGGGTACATCATTACAAGAAAAGAGTTTCTATGCCTAATTTTACATTCTTATTATTAAAGCTTACAGTTGTAAGCCATATCTATCGGTCATTGCTAAATTTCATGAGCATGATGCGGCGCACCGATTCATCAAGCCGTGCTTCGGAAATGGTTCCATTCTCTACAGCCTGTGTTAACGCATCGTGAACTGCCTTGATATGCTTGGCATGCTTACAAAGGATAACCATGTCGCTGCCCGCATTGATGGTGCGCACCGCATAATCCTCTATGGACATACCAGCAACAGCAGCGCCGACCTCGATATCATCGGTCATCACCACGCCCTCAAAGCCCAGTTCATTCCGTAGCCAATCTGTAATGATCGGTTTAGATAGACTCACCGGATGATTCGCATCGATAGAGGGTACTTTCACAGCATTCACCATAATCATAGGATATTCGTCACGCGTCGCATCGATGAGCTGAGCAAATACGCGACCATCATCGTCCATGAGGCTCGCCTTAGATGCATCTAGTTTCATGCCCGGCACCGTGTAATCAGCGCCGCCTGGAAAATATTGGTATCCCGTAAACACGCGATTCGCCGCATAGCGTTTAGTAATGGTCTCACCGATGCGCGCCGCCCGGTCCACATCGCTCGTGTACGAGTAAAACGAGTGGGTATTCACCATGACACCCAAATTGAGATTGAACCCAAGGTCGCGCATCTCAATGGCCGTGCGCGTCGCTAGACTCGACACCGCATTAATCCCCTGTTTCGATAATAGCTTAGGGTCCGTCCACGGTAGCATCAAATTAGGTCTATACTGCATGCGTTCTCGATTCATAGCGATGAACGGTGGCATGAGGCTCGACGTATTCGCAGTGTCTCGTATACCTTTTGTGAAAGCCCGCACTTGTTCCTTGGATTCCATATTATCATTATCTAATACAATACCGCCTACGCGATATTTACGTACTAATTCTTTTTGTGACTCGTCAAATGTAGTGCCTTCTAGGCCAATACACATCAATTGGCCAATCTTATCCTCTTGGGACATCGTGCGCACACTACGGTCCGCCTTTTCCGCAGCCGACGCATTCATGGCGGCAATCGCCTTATACCCTACGGGCGCACGATCAGAATTTGTCGTCACACTCGGCTCCTCTCGACTACACCCTACAATGGTGCCCATCGTGACGATCGCCAAAACACCACAAGCTAGCCTCTTTACGAACTGCTTCATCTCTCTCTACCCTCTATGACAGCTCAAATACAATCAAGTTACGGTTAGACCTCTGCCCCCCAGTCATCAGTCTATTGTTAACACTTTATACATTCTATTATATACCATCTATTTCATTAATGCCTCATTAAAAGTCCACAATTTTCAACCTGCTGATTTGCTGATTCCGCATATTAATAGAAAGGAATGCATACAGATTACAAGTTAGAAATTTCTTCAGACAGCCTCATATATACAAAATAAAAACTGCAACCTAGTCATATATACTGTAACTGATACATTCTCAGTATACATAAGACTAAATTGCAGTTTTTAGGATTATTTACGAGTACGATTAGCCTCTGTTTCATCGGATTCAGATGTCGTACCTGTCGTTTGTTTCGATGGATTATGGAAGGTCATTACCGTTTTAGCCGCCACCTTTTTCACTGGGCCTGTTGGTAATACAATAGGTATTTGAGTGTTTACTTTCACAGGACCATTAGCAGGTACAGGCGCTTGAACCGGTGTCGATAAAGCCTTGACGATATTTGGTTGCGGTGCCGTTGGCGCTACAGATTGAGCCGCCGTTTGAGCTGCTATCGATTGAGATGCTGTTTGCTGTGCTACCACTGGTTTTGGTGCTTGTTTAGGCGCATCCGGTTGTTGACGTGCCACACGAGCCGCCGCCAAGATACCTGGGTTGCGATATAATAACTGACCACCTTCGGTAGACAATTTTTGATCGTAATAATATACATCAGCGTTGTAATACTCACTGCCACTGGCCACATCATAACGCAAGCCAATCATGGTGTACACCGTGAAATGTAGCAACCCATCCGGTTTACTGCGATCAATCGAATCGCGGTCCACATACCAATTATTGCCATTATAGGTGAAAGCATAAATATCTTGCCGAGCATCGACATTGGGTATAACAGATATAAACAGCGCGGCTACAAACATAGCCACTGCGCACATACGTTGAAACATGAGGCCTCCTCAATATGAAATACTACCTGACACTAATACTATATGTACTATATGAATC
>OJIU01000516.1_pt1 | contig 11332 bp, 8 predicted proteins | sample 1595961 | NCBI WGS metagenome assembly OJIU01 (sample SAMEA4350144, study PRJEB24818) | metagenome | biome: human; feature: gut; material: faeces | place: Denmark | collected 2013-09
CCTGAAGCGTTAACCCACAGCGCACCTTCCGCGCCGAGTGAAATCACCACGTGAGCAATACCCTGCTCGCGCAGCGCATGCGCCGCATCAATCACATCTTTCATTTCAGGCAGTTTACGGCCTGCCCAGATTTCCAGCTCACGACGGTTTGGTTTCACCAGCCACGGTGCCGCTTTCAGACCCGCCACCAGCGCTTCACGACTACTATCAAAGATAATGCAAGGACACTGACTGCGCAGGCGCGTCATCCAGTCGGTGAATGCTTCCGGGCTAACGCCGGTCGGCAAACTGCCGCTGACACACACCATGTCGAACTGACCCAGCCAGCTCAGTGAGTCATTCACAAAGCGTTCCCAGTCAGCCGGGGTAACTTCAAAACCGGAGAAATTAAAATCGGACACTTCGCCGTCTTTTTCGGTCAGCTTGACGTTGATACGGGTACGCCCTTGTACAACCTGAAAACGGTTGGCAATGCCCAGCTCGCTGAACAACTGCTGAAAACCATCCTGGTTGTCTTTCCCCAGGAAACCGCCCACAGTGACATCAATGCCTAAATCTTTCAGAACTTTAGCGACGTTAATCCCTTTCCCTGCCGCATGCAGACCGGTAGTTTTTACCAGGTTCACTTCACCGCGTTCAATTTCCGGGCAGAAACCCACCAGGTCGTAGGCCGGGTTAAGGGTGATAGTAGCAACACGTCTGCTCATTACGCGCCCTCCCCAAGACCTGCCGCAATGGCTTCGCCAATCGCTTTTAGCGCCTGTTCAGCATCTTCGCCCTGGGCGGTAAAGCGCAGGTGATGTCCTTTCTTCACGCCCAATGCCACAACTTTCATCAGACTGCGTCCATTCGCCGGTTTGCCGGTTCCATCAAGATTTGTCACGGTAATTTCACTGTTAAATTGTTTAATCGTATTCACCAGCATGGTGCCCGGACGGGCGTGTAATCCATGCTCGTTGCGCACAATAAATTCGGCACTCAGTACATCATCAGTTAAGGCGTCATCGCTGGTCAGCAGCGCTAACACCGTGGCCGCATCGGCTTTCAACAAACGGTCAGCTTTGTTATTCAGCAGCAGATCGCCAAGGCGCTTCAGCACCGCAACCGGTTGATCGTCATTCATAGCGACGGTCACCAGCAGGGCTGCAGCTTCACCTTGTACATCGAATGCTGTTGCTGCGCGGCTAACCGCAACGGCACTGCGTACATTGCCTTCAGCACAGTCATTCAGCCAGATACCCTGACCGAGATTCATCGGCAGTTCATTGATTGCTCTGGCCACAAAGGTGGCGTCAACCGCACCAACTTCTTTCAGTCGCGCCGCGTTGAGCGCCTGCAGCGTTACCAGCGAATTAGCCACGACATCCAGCGACAGCGTTTCGTTATCAAGCTTCAGCTGTTCGCTTTGCTTTTCGCCCATCAGCAACGCGCGCAACTCTTCCGCCGTGGTCGCAGATTTCAGCTGTTCAGCGACGGAGTCATCGCTCAGCACGTGCGTCAGCTGACGCAGTAAACCAAGGTGCTCATCGGAACTGGCGGCAATGCCGATCGCCACATAAGCAACCTGACCTTCGCCCCAGGTCACGCCTTGCGGAAACTGGAACACCTGCACGCCGGTTTTCAGCACCCGATCGCGCGTGTCCGTCGTACCGTGAGGGATAGCAAGACCGTTGCCGAGGAACGTGGACGTCTGTTGTTCACGCGCCAGCATGCCATCGACGTAGCCTTCCGCCACGTTACCCGCCTGTACTAAGGCAGCGGCAACCTGGCGAATAGCCTCTTCTTTATTCCCGGCCTGTTCGCCCGGGTGAATATCCTGAACAGATAACTGGAACATGGTTCTCCTCTCCCGCTGATTTGAAACGATTCAGCTAACATGAGAAAAAAGGCGTCACCTGACTCCATCAGTTATGGCGAGATGACGCTGAAACGTTTCAAGAAGTCTTGCTCTTTTTTCTTCAGCACACAAGTAAAGTTGACAAATTACTTGCTGAATTTAGAGATAACGCACACTTTCTCTGCGTGGGAGAAAAAAATGCTGACGAAAAATCGGCGTCAGCATGTCAGATTCAGCAGCGTCAGCAAACGGCATTCTCTGACTGAAATGCTATTTTGATTTTTGATGCCGATTTTGATTTGGCTCCCTGTTTATTTTCTGACAAGCAGCGTAAACTCCGCGTCTCTTCACATCATTGATATCAAAACATGCATAACACCCCCGTAGCCGCCACACCCAAGGCGTTTGATTTAACGTCTTCGGCGTTCCTGCTTGTCGCATTTCTGACGGGTATCGCCGGTGCGTTGCAGACGCCAACGCTTAGCCTTTTTCTGACGGATGAAGTCCATGCCCGTCCCGGCATGGTCGGGTTCTTTTTTACCGGCAGCGCCGTGATCGGCATTTTGGTGAGTCAGTTTCTGGCCGGGCGCTCGGATAAAAAAGGCGATCGCAAAAACCTGATTGTGTTTTGCTGCGTGCTGGGGATGCTGGCCTGCGTGCTGTTCGCCTGGAACCGTAACTATTTTATTCTGCTGTTTATCGGGGTATTCCTCAGCAGCTTTGGATCGACTGCCAACCCGCAAATGTTTGCTCTCGCCCGCGAACACGCCGACCGTACGGGTCGGGAAGCCGTCATGTTCAGCTCAATATTACGTGCGCAGGTTTCGCTGGCCTGGGTAATTGGCCCACCGCTGGCCTACGCGCTGGCCATGGGGTTCAGCTTTACGGTGATGTATCTCAGCGCAGCGGTGGCGTTTGTTGTCTGCGGCGTAATGGTCTGGTTATTTTTACCCTCGATGAGTAAAAACGTGCCGCTCGCAACAGGCGCAGTTGAAGCCCCACGCCGCAATCGACGCGACACGCTTTTGCTATTTGTTATTTGCACATTAATGTGGGGCACGAACAGTCTCTATATCATCAATATGCCGTTGTTTATCATCAACGAACTGCATCTGCCGGAAAAGCTGGCGGGCATCATGATGGGAACCGCCGCAGGGCTGGAAATCCCAACCATGTTGATTGCCGGCTACTTCGCTAAGCGTCTGGGCAAACGCCTGTTGATGAGGATTGCCGTCGTCGCTGGATTCTTCTTTTATGCCGGCATGCTGTTAGCCCACTCTCCGGCGATATTGCTCGGCTTACAGTTGCTGAACGCGATTTACATCGGCATCCTCGGCGGGATTGGCATGCTCTATTTTCAGGATCTAATGCCGGGACAGGCAGGTTCAGCCACGACTCTCTACACGAATACCATTCGCGTAGGCTGGATTATTGCCGGATCGCTGGCGGGGATTGCCGCTGAAATCTGGAACTATCACGCAGTGTTCTGGTTTGCGCTGGTGATGATCGTCGCCACCGTCGTGTGCCTGGCGCGCATCAAGGACGTTTAAGGCGCGGTCAGCGCTTCAAGCTCAATAAGATAAACCATGGCCTGGTGCGTCGTCTGTCCGCACATTTCCGCACTGGGCTGTAAACCGGCGCACACTTTTGGCCGCAGCGGTGATGCAAAAATTTTACAGCGCAGGGATTCATCCAACTGAACGCATGGCGTATTAGCGGGTTTGCCATCAGGCATACCGGGGATGGGACTGGAGATTGAAGGCGCGGTGCAGCATGCACCACAATCCGGACGGCATTCCATACAGTACTCTCTTTATCGTAAACCATCGGATTGTGTGGGAAGCGCACAGTACCACCTTTTTTGCACCAGCAAAAGCATGAATTCCGCTTGCCTGAATGCCCCGGCGCGAGTAGTTTTACGCGATATTTTAGACACTCCTCACTACAGGATTTTTTCGATGCCAAGAGCGAACGAAATTAAAAAAGGTATGGTACTGAACTACAACGGCAAGCTGCTGATTGTAAAAGATATTGATATTCAATCACCGTCCGCACGTGGTGCAGCCACGCTGTACAAAATGCGCTTTTCTGATGTCCGTACCGGTCTGAAAGTTGAAGAGCGCTTCAAAGGCGACGATATCGTCGATACCGTCACCCTGAGCCGTCGTGGCGTTGATTTTTCCTACGTCGATGGCAACGAATATGTCTTTATGGATAAAGAAGACTATACCCCGTATACCTTCACCAAAGACCAGATTGAAGAAGAGCTGCTGTTCATCCCGGAAGGCGGGATGCCGGACATGCAGGTCCTGACCTGGGATGGCCAGCTACTGGCGCTTGAACTGCCGCAGACCGTAGACCTGGAAATCGTTGAAACCTCACCGGGTATTAAAGGTGCTTCAGCGAGTGCGCGCAATAAGCCAGCAACCCTGAGCACCGGTCTGGTGATCCAGGTTCCTGAGTATCTGAGCGCGGGTGAAAAAATCCGTATTCATATCGAAGAACGTCGCTATATGGGCCGTGCAGATTAATCTCCTGTCGTTACAGGTGAACCAAAGATAATGACATGTTGTCTTTGGCAAAATGTTCCGTTCACTTTAGTGATATCACTTATCTGAAACAATACTGCCTGTGAACGTGTTAAGGGTACTATCGCCGTACCCTTAACAATCCCGGCTCCCGGCGGGAAAATTGCCACTTCGTGGTCCCCTCCGCTTATTTCTTCAGGCTACCGGGCCGGGCGCGAGGTAGCATCCCTGCAAAGCGCGCCCTGAACCCGCATCCCAGCGGGTTCTCCCGGCCTTACGAAAACACGTCGGTAATTTTCAGCCGGACCAACCCATACCTGACCATCTGCGTTTTTTGTTTAAACAGCAAAAAAGTGTTAACTGGAAGTCAGAGCGTTGAAGCGATGAGCATGAGGTGAACGGAACTCTTTCTCCGAGATAGCCTGTTCTTTACCTCCGCCAGCACAGGTTGCCCCTTTGTCATATTCAGCGCTGGCTGCTGAGATAAAAATCATCCATCAGCAGTGATTCCAGATACTGTTCATCCTCGCGCATAAAACGCACGACCAGGTTAACCGCCTGAGGATAAAACCCCTCTTCATCACGCGCCAGGCAGCTATCGCGCAGCAACGACGCCCAGCACATAATATGATGATGCAAAAAGTAATATTGCGTGGAGAGCTTCTCCTCTTTAGCAACCATCCTCGCCATCAATGCCAGCTGTACAGCAATATGATCGGAGGATTCATTTTCCCGCGCCGCCAGCCCTTGTTCAACCAACAGCACATTCATTTGCCGACGTTCTGCCGCAGCTGTCGTATGTGGATAGTGCCCTGCATAGGGAGAAACACTGGCAGGCGGAGACAGCATAAACAGCGAGGCAAAATCTGCCGCCAGCTCCAACTGCCGGGAGTCACGCCGCAGAACCCGCTCCAGGCTACGCACAAAATGTTTAACCTCGACAGACAATCCGGGAATTGCCGCCAGTGAGGCAATCCACGCCCGGTTATCGCCATTTTCCAGGCTGGCGAGCTGTTTTTCGTCCAGCTCACGAAATAGCAACTGTGAAAACCACTGATAGATCGCCGTCCGTTGCTGATGAATTTGATTATGCTGCACTTGTCCCCTCCTCTTTCACTGTCTGCGGACCACCGAATGCCGTTACCTGCGGGGCTTTCTGCTGATAACGGTCGACCTCCACCAGCACGGTATGCGCTGAAGGGCCCTGCGCCAGCTGTGAAGTACCGATATCCGCGCTCAGCACATTCGGATCGCCATAGGTGCATAACGTCCCGGCTTTTCCTCCTTCCTGCGGGGAGTACCACGCCCCTTCATGAATGCGTACCACGCCGGGTGGAAAATCCGGACTGACAACCACGCCTGCCAGCACCTGGCCACGCGCGTTAAAGACGCGGGCAATATCACCGGTTTTCAAGCCACGCGCGGTGGCATCCTGTTCGCTGATATAAAGCGGCTCTCTTCCGGCAACTGCATAGGTGCTGCGAAACGCCTCGCTTGAGCACAACTGGGAATGTAGACGTTTATCCGGATGGCAGGATTGCAGATGCAGCGGGAATTTATCTGTTTTGTCGCCATGGCTACGCTCAAATGGCTCCATCCACACCGGATGCCCCGGACAGTCCTCGTAGGCGAAGCCCGCGATGGTTTTACTGTAGATTTCAATCAGACCTGACGGCGTTCCCAGCGGATTAAGGTCTGGCTGGTCGCGAAACTCACCGTGACGCACCCACGGCTGCCCTGGCGGATATTCAATATATCCTTCCCCCTGCCAGAACGTTGTAAAGTCCGGTAAGGAGACGCTGAGTGATGCGCCCATCTTCACACCTTCGTCATAAAGCGCCTGTATCCACTGCATTTCATCCCGGTTCTCACGGTACACAGCCTCCTTGTCAAAGCGCTTACACAGCCCGGCAAATACGTCGAAATCATGCCGCGCTTCATATTGCGGTTTGACTATTTGATGCAGCGCCATCAGCCCTTTATTCGAATGCGTACCGAACTGCTCAATATCGTTACGTTCAAAGCGAGTGGTAACGGGCAGGACGATATCGGCAAAACGGCACGACGCGGTCCATTGATGATCCAACACCACCACGGTTTCCAGCTTCTTCCACGCGTCGATCATGCGGTTTCTGTCCTGCTGCGCATGGAACGGATTGGCTGCGCTGTAGATCGCCATTTTGATGTCAGGCCAGGTTAACGTTGCGCCGTTGAAGGCAATTTTTTTGCCCGGCTCAAGCAGACAGTCCACGATGCGCGAGGTGGGGATATGCTCAGACGCGCCGCGAAAATCCGCTTTATATTTCGCCGGTGGAGGATTAGCAATACTCCCCAACCCAGAAAGTACGGGACCGGCGGATGTCACCGTCCCCCCACCGTTATAGTGCCAGCCAAACCCTACGCCGCCGCCCGGCAAGCCAATTTGTCCAACCATGCTGGCCAGCACCACCAGCATCCACGGATACTGCTCACCATGGTGCATGCGCTGTACGCACCAGCCGCCCATAAACTGTGTCCGGCCTTTGACCAGCAGGCGGGCAAAGTCACGGATCTGTCCGGCCGTCAGACCGCAGATTTCCGCCGCCCATTCGGCGTTTTTCGGCTGTTTATCACTCTCACCCAGCAGGTACGGCAAAAACTGTTCAAAGCCGACGGTGTAATCGGTAATAAACGCCGTGTCGTGCAGTTTTTCTTCGTACAGGGTATGCGCCAGCGCCAGCATTAACGCGACATCCGTTTGCGGTCGCAACGCCAGTTGTTCACAGCCAAGATAGTTTTGCGATTTGCTGCGTACCGGATCAACGCTGATAACGCGCATCTTCCCCAGCGCTACCGCCTCTTTAATTTGCTGCCAGTAGCCAAACGCATCGTGATCGGGAACCAAAAACTCGATCTGCAGATTCTTGATCGGATCGCATCCCCACAGCACAATGGTATTACTGTTCTCGATAACCAGCGGCAGTGACGTTTGTTGCTCATAAACTTCCAGCGAACCGATGACATGCGGCAAAATGACCTGCGCCGCTGCCGCAGAGTAGTCACCAACGGTCGTCACATAGCTGCCATGCAAGCCCAGTGCCCGGTCCATCGCCCCGCCCGCTTTATGGTATTTGCCCACCATTTGCCAGTCGGCGAGCCCGGTAAATACGCCTGATGAGCCATAGGTTTTTTGCACCCGCTCCAGCTCTTCGTAAAACAGATCCAGCGCCCGATCCCAGCTTACCCGCACAAAACGGTTATCTCCGCGCTGGTTGCGATCCGATTTCTCACGCTTACGCAGCCAGTCCAGACGTACCATCGGGTAGCGTACCCGCGAAGGGTTGTAGACCACTTCCCGCACCGCGTTCAGCATATCGCAGGGATATTTGTCATGTTTGAATGGGCGGGTCTCTGTCCACTCGCCGTTGACCACTTTGGCTTCAAAAGCGCCATAATACGAGCCGGACTGGATCCACTGTTCGGGGTTTTCTCCCGCCGCCCACACTTTTGATATCAACGGATTGGGCGCCAGGGCGCTGGCAGCGCCCACTGCCAGCATACCGCTCAGAAAACGGCGGCGAGACGGATTAAAGTCATGAATATCCATACATTATCCTTACTTTTTAATGGGTTGAGACACATCGCTGGCATGGGTCTGGAGGTATTTCAGCAACGTACGCTCCTCCACCGGGTTAAGACGGTAATAGGTCGACATCGCTTTCAATCCGGCGATCCAGCCGTTAGCGGTATAACGGGTGGGAGGAGGAGTGCTATGGCAGGCACTACAGGTGGATTGCAGCATTTGATCTGAGTATTCCCAGATGGGCTCAAGCGTGCTGATAAGATCCTGCCCGGAGGTCCAGGCGGTGACGCTCACCTGCTGCCAGGCCTGATGTGAGTCAGGATCGACCTGGGTTTGTAGCACTTTTACGTTAGCCATCAGGGAGTCATCGAGAACGGCGGAAAACACGCGCTTACCCATATACTGGGTGATCACCCGCCCGCGTCCTTTGGTTTCACGCCAGCCCGTGATTTCGACCTGCACGTTACTGCCTTCTTTTTGCAGCACCTTGACCTCGGTGGCGGGAAATAACAGCGCTTTGCCTGCGGGGCTTCCTGCCGTTGCCGTCAGTGCTTTTTCACTTAACGAGAACAGCGTGCTCGCCTGCGATGACGACGCATCCTGACGCTGTAGCTGCTTAAAGCGATCGCGAAAACCGCTGCTCATATCGGGTTTGTGATGGGCAATTCCTTTGTGGCAATCAATGCAGTTGCTGTCTTTTGCCGCCGCCGCGGTCATTTGTGCCGCCGCATTTGCCGATTGTTTGCCGTAATCCATCGCCTCATAGCTGTGGCAGGATTTACACGCCGCTGAATTATTCGCGCTCATGCGCGCCCATTCCCGCTGGGCCAGCTCCGCCCGTTTTGCGGCAAATTTTTCGGGGGTATCGATCGAAGGAGAAATAAAGGTGTGGTAGAGATCGTTTAAGGCTTGCGTTTTACGAACCAACGTTGGCACGATGCCCGGCGGAATATGACAATCCTTACACTCCGCACGCACGCCAGAAGCATTGCGAAAATGCACGCTGGTTTTATATTCCTCTCCAGCCGTGCGCATCGAGTGACACGATAAACAAAACCCGGTAGTACTGGTGTAATGAACGCCTTGCCACGCTCCCCAAATCGCCAGGGCCATGACTACCGCTCCGACGAATGCGCACCACAGTGCATTTTTTCTTATCCACGACATGCTAGCCTCCATTTTTTTAATAGCGACACGCTAAGGGATAATAAAAATCAAAAATAGAGACAGCGCAGGCAGAGTATAGGAACAGCAATCACTCTATGAGATTCGTCAAATAGTAAAGAGCAGAAATTCGTAATATAGTGACCATCTATAAATAAGGATTTTCTCATGCTCACACTGACTCTCAATAGAGAAAGCCGTACTCCGCTACAGTTGCAGATATTTCAATTTTATTTACAGGCTATTCAGCGGGGAGATTTGTTGCGTGGAGATAAACTCCCTTCTATTCGCGAGCAGGCTCAGGTATTGAATGTAGCCAAAATAACGGTCGTGATGGCCTATGATAAGCTTATGGCGGCTGGGTTAATTAAGAGCCGACACGGCATTGGCTATGAGGTGATATTCACCACGCCTGTTCGTATCCCGCCTGCGCATGTTCCCATGTCCCAGGGCTCTCCGCCAGTAACACCCAAAGCAGCCGGGGTCTCTACCGATGTTTACGCAGAGCCTGGGCGGGAGTGTTACTGCCGGATGGGCGTCCCCGATCCCAATGCTTTTCCCTGGGCCAGTTGGCGAAAATGGAATAACGCGCCAAGCGTACTTAAAGAACAATTGCTTACCCGGTATCATTCACCAAACGGATTATTTTCACTGCGTGAACAACTGGTCAGATACCTTAATTTATCTCGTGGCATTAATACCCGGGCAGAGAACATCATTATTACCAACGGGATCCAGGAAGGATTGTCGCTGTTGAGTCAGATATTTATTATTCATCATGCCGTCAGCCAGCAAAAAAAATGCCACGTTGTGACCGAATCCCCTTGTTATTCTGGCGCATGGCATCTGTTTAATTATTACGGCGCAAACATTACGTCAATTGCCGTAGATAACCACGGACTGCAAACAGATAATTTACCTGAATATGAAACTCAGCTTTGCTATGTGACGCCGGCCCACCAGTATCCGATGGGGAGCGTACTTTCGCTGGAGCGCCGTCAGGCATTATTAACGTGGGCACAGCGCGTCGGCGCTTATATCATAGAAGACGACTACGACGCTGTTTTTACCTATGGCGAGAATCACCTTCCTGCGCTGAAAGCCATGGATTATCACAACCGGGTTATCTACATGGGGACATTTTCTAAAACGCTGGGACCGGGGGCGCGTCTTGGCTACCTCATTTGCCCTGATGAATTGCTCCCGGCGGTACAGAATATGAAAGCGCTCAATAACAACGGCAGTCAGTGGTTGTTGCAGCAATTTTTAGCCGAATTAATGCAAAACCAGGTGTTTTATACGCATATCAGCAAGCTGGCCAGCAGCTATGCGGCGCGCCTCAACCAGTTACGCGATGGCCTTTCCGCGCTGTTTCCCACAGGGAAAATTGCTGGCGCAACGGCGGGTCTGCATCTCTCGTTACGCGTTGAAAGACACCCCGATACGATAGCCAGGCTGCAACAACGCTGCCTGCAGGCTGGGATCCGGTTTGACACTCTGGCGGATATAGAAAATGGATCAGAAACCGCATGGGGTAAGGAGAACAGCGACGTGGTGATGTTTTTTGGCTTTGGCGGGTTGCAGATACAGCAGATTAATAGGGTACTGTCGGTACTGGAGCAGGCGCTGACGCAGCCTTGCTGAATAACAGGGATCGCGCCGGTGGCGCAATCCCTGTGGTAAGTCTTACAGCAGATCGCGGAACTGAGTTTGTTTCAGCGCCAGCTCAACGCCGCGAACTTCCGCCAGTCCTTTCAGACGACCAATTGCGGAGTAGCCGGGGTTGGTTTTCTTGTGCAGATCGTCAAGCATCTGGTGTCCGTGATCCGGACGCATCGGGATAGGACGCAAATCACCCGCCTTTTTACGCCGCTGTTCTTCACTCAGGATGGCAGCGACCACCGATACCATATCCACATCGCCTTGCAGGTGCGCACCTTCGTGGAAGGTTTTCGGGTTATCTTCACGGCAGGTGGAGCGCAGATGCGTGAAGTGGATTCGATCGCCAAAGGTTTCGATCATTTTCACCAGATCGTTATCAGCACGCACGCCGTAAGAGCCGGTGCACATGGTGAAACCATTATTGATGCTGTCGACGGTTTCTTTCAGCCACTGCATATCTTCGATAGTCGAAACAATGCGCGGCAGGCCAAGGATCGGGCGCGGCGGATCGTCCGGGTGAACAGCCAGGCGCACGCCCACTTCTTCTGCCACTGGCCCGATCGCCCGCAGGAATACCGC
>OJIU01000518.1_pt1 | contig 11279 bp, 8 predicted proteins | sample 1595961 | NCBI WGS metagenome assembly OJIU01 (sample SAMEA4350144, study PRJEB24818) | metagenome | biome: human; feature: gut; material: faeces | place: Denmark | collected 2013-09
ACCGGACGACCAATAACCATATAATCCACACCAGCTGACTGTGCTTGTTCCGGCGTCATAATGCGACGCTGGTCGCCCGCCTCGCTGCCTTCAGGACGAATACCCGGCGTAACCAATTTAAATGCCTGGCCAAACGCCTGCTTGAATCGCGCCGCTTCCTGCGCGGAGCATACAACGCCATCCAAACCACAATGTTGGGTTAAGCGCGCCAGCCTTTCAGCATGCTCTGCAGGTGACAACGTCACGCCGAGATCGGCGAGGTCGCTGGCTTCCATACTGGTCAGAACCGTTACCGCAATCAGCAGCGGCGCGTCCTTGCCAAAAGGGAGTAAGGCTTCACGGGCTGCGGTCATCATACGTGCCCCGCCAGAGGCATGAACGTTAACCATCCACACACCAAGATCGGCTGCGGCTGCAACGGCATGCGCGGTGGTATTGGGAATATCATGAAATTTCAAATCAAGAAAGACATCAAAGCCACGCTGTTGTAAATCGCGAACCATCTGAGGTCCAAAAAGCGTGAACATCTCTTTGCCCACTTTCAAACGGCAATCACGAGGATCAATTCTGTCGACAAAAGCTAATGCTTTATCACGATTGGAATAATCGAGAGCGACAACGACAGGAGAATCAGTAACAGCACGAGAAGAAGATGAAGCAGTAAACGTCATGACCAGACCTTCTTGAGGATGGGCGCCTCCGGCGGCGCGAAATGGGTAAACGGCGTGCATTCTACCTGCGGTAATAGAAAATTAACAGGCGCGATTACATTTCTGCCAGGCGAAACTGGCAGCGGAGGTGAAGGATGGATCTATTAAATATAACTAGTATGTTGTAACTAAAGTGAGGTTTTTTTAAAAATTACAGCCCATCAAGTCCGCGAATGGGCTTAATGCTTGACCATGAACGGCAAGATGGGCAATGCCAGTACAGCGTATACGCGGTAAAACCACACTTCTGGCAGCGGTAGCGCGGCTTGCTGCGTACCTGCTCCCCGACCATATCGCGCAGAACCATCAGGCTTTCTTTGGCACGCCCTTCTTCTGCTTCGTTGAGATGGTAATCCATCAGTTTGTGGAACACGCGCATCGTAGGATGGCGTTGCAACTGCCGAGTGATATAAACCTGAGCTGTCTCAGCACCCTCACGCGCTTCAAGAATATCAGCCAGCATCAGTTCGGCGGCGGCGCCAGTATTCTCCTCAACGGCCCGACGCAAAAACTCCACCCACTCATCGTTTTTCCCCAGATGCTGGTAGCAGCTTTGCAGCATTTCCAGCGTTTCACTGACCAGTTCTTTATCCTGGGAAATCACCCGCTGCAGGCTTTCAACTGCCTTTGCGTAATCACCTTTCTCCATATACACGCGCCCCATCATGATGGATACCCGCGCACTGTTTTTATCTGCCGCTGCGCCTTTTTTCAACAGCGTCATGGCGCGATCCAAATCGTCGCTACCCATTTGCTGTAGGGCCAGTTCGCAATAGAAGTGGGCTATCTCATTACGCTGCTTGTCTTTACCAAGCTTCACCAGACGCTCCGCGACATCAATGGCTTTTTGCCATTCGCTGGTGGCCTGATAAATTTGCAACAGCTGCTGTAATGCGCCGACGCGAAAATCAGTTTCATCGGTCAGCTGATTGAACATGTCTTCAGCGCGGTCATACAAACCCGCGGCCATGTAGTCGCGTCCCAGTTGTTGCACGGCCAGTAAACGCTGCTCGTAGGTCAGCGAGGCACTTTCCATTAGCGTTTGATGGATGCGGATTGCGCGATCGACTTCACCGCGAGAGCGAAACAGGTTTCCGAGGGTGAGATGAGCCTCAACGGTGCCTGTGTCCTCTTTTAGCATATCAAGGAACAGATCCACCGCTTTGTCTTGTTGGTTGCTCAGGAGGAAGTTAACCCCGGCGACATAGTCACGGGAAAGACGGTTAGCTTCATCCTGCTTGTTTTGTTGCGCACTTCTGCGACCCATATACCACCCATAGGCAGCGGCTACAGGTAAAAGCAGAAACAACAACTCCAACATAAATAATTATTCCTTCACAACCGACGAATCGGCAGAAACCGCAACGTCGGTCGCAGGCGCAAGCTGGTTTTCCAGTCGTTTGATTTTACGTTCGGCGCGCGCAAGAGACACACGAACCTTCAGCCAGAAAAGGCCGCAAATTAACCAACCAATCGCAAAACCTGCGGCAAACAATACAGCAAGCAGCGTAGAGATACGATACTCACCCTGAGCCAGCAGGTAATTAAACGTAACCTGTTGATCGTTTTGCGCGCCTAATGTCACCGAAATAACAAAAATCGCCAACACCAGTAAGAAAATGAGTAAATATTTCACATTACTTCCCGTTATGTGGTTTGAGCGAATAAATCGTGTCCAACTTACCGCGTTGAGCCCTTTAAATTACCATTTTCACAACGAGTGCGAAACGGAAAAGCGCTTTCCACTTTCTGATTTAAGGGCAAAATTTGAAAAATCAATCATCGCTAGCTTTCTTGTTCTCGCTGCGCAATTTCTTTTTTCTCCTGTACTGGCGGTGTTAATGGCCCGCATACCCGCTGCGCAAGCCACGTCGCCAACGTCACCAGCAGCCACGAAATCAGCGTTGCCACCACCAAATCACGGGGCCAGTGCATGCCTAACAGCAAGCGGCTACCCATAACGCCGGTGGCCCAGGTCAGCAAAAACACAATTGTCAGCGTACGTCTGCGCGGCCATAACAATCCTACTGCCAGTAAAGCCCAACTGGCGGCAAACATCGTATGCCCGGATGGAAAAGCGAACCCCGTTTCTTTTTGCCAGTGCTTGCGTAAAAACGTTGGAATATCCTGCTGTTCTGCCAATTGTTCTTTGACTAAGTGCCCACGATCTTTACGTTTTAAAGTGTAGAACTCATCAACCGAAATATTGTGCGTTTTTTCCAGCCACATGACAAAAGGTCGCGGCTCTTGCACCCTGTCTTTGACCCAGGACTTCACGCCCTGCCCGACTAAAATCGCTGCCGCCAGAATAGCAAACAACATCACTGCGGCTTTCAGACGAAAGCGCAGGCACCACAGAAACCATGCGCAGAGAACAACATGAGTGATAATTCCCCACGGCTGCGTCACCGTTTCCGTTACCCAGTACAAGGACTTTAACCACCAGACATTGTGTCCCGGCTGCCAGCTCCAGCCAGATACCCATACGGCAACCGGCATGATAAGTAGTAGTCCAGCCCCAACTGCGGTGCGCTTTGCAATAGAAAGCATTGCCTCTCCTTTCGTCGATAAGTCTCACAATCATAACTGAAAATTGCGCATGCCGGGAAAATTGACAATTTTGTGCCATTCCAAAAGCGAATCCTTGGTCGCGATTAGGTGAACGTCGTTGCCTTATGGCAAAATAGTGTAATACAGAACAGAAGCCGACAGGCGAAGGCACGACGAGTGCCAGCATAATCTGGAGAATTACATGCAGCTTAAACGTGTGGCAGAAGCCAAACTGCCAACCCCCTGGGGTGATTTCCTGATGGTGGGATTTGAAGAACTGGCAACCGGACACGATCATGTCGCATTGGTTTTTGGCGATATTACAGGCCAAACGCCTGTCCTGGCGCGCGTCCACTCGGAATGTCTGACTGGCGATGCGCTGTTTAGCCTGCGTTGCGATTGCGGTTTCCAGCTCGAAGCGGCCCTCACCCATATTGCTGAAGAAGGGCGAGGGATACTGCTTTATCACCGTCAGGAAGGACGTAACATCGGCCTGCTCAACAAAATCCGCGCTTACGCGTTGCAGGACCAGGGTTATGATACCGTTGAAGCTAATCATCAATTGGGATTTGCGGCAGACGAGCGCGATTTCACGCTGTGTGCGGATATGTTCAAGCTGCTGGGTGTGGATGAAGTTCGTTTGCTGACCAATAATCCGAAGAAAGTAGAAATCCTGACCGAAGCGGGAATCAATATTGTTGAACGTGTGCCGTTGATTGTGGGCCGTAACCCAAACAATGAACATTACCTGGACACCAAAGCCGCCAAGATGGGACATTTGCTGAGCAAATAAGCATTGCCAGCACTGGTAAAAAAGCCTGCTCTCGCAGGCTTTTTGCATTTTAATTCAACATATTACGAATCACGTAATGCAGAATACCATCGTTTTGATAGTACGTTAGCTCCGTTGCGGTATCAATACGACAGCGGCATAGTATCACCTCTTTACGCCCATCCGGGCGTACCATACTCACCGGGACTGTCGCCCCCGGCTTAATGTTTTGTAAGTCCGTGATATCGATCGCTTCCTCACCGGTTAATCCCAGCGTTTTACGCGTGACGCCCTGCGGGAATTCCAGCGGTAAAATACCCATACCAATCAGGTTAGAGCGGTGAATACGCTCAAAAGACTCAGCGATAACTACGCGAACCCCTAGCAAGCGCGGGCCTTTCGCCGCCCAGTCGCGGCTGGAACCGGAGCCATACTCTTTCCCGGCAATAACTGCCAGAGGTACGTTCTCCTGCTGATATTGCATGGCCGCATCATAGATAGCCACCACTTCAGTTCCCGGCAAATGACGCGTCATGCCGCCTTCCACGCCGGGCACCATCTCATTGCGAATACGAATATTGGCAAAGGTACCACGCATCATCACTTCATGATTCCCGCGTCGTGAACCGTAGGAGTTAAAATCTTTACGTTCAACGCCGTGACTTTGCAGATAACGCCCCGCCGGGCTGTCTGGTTTAATACTGCCGGCAGGAGAAATGTGGTCGGTGGTGACGGAATCCCCGAGCATTGCCAGAATACGCGCGCCGTGAATGTCCTGAACCGGGTCTGGCGTAGCCTGCATACCATCGAAGAATGGCGACAAGCGGATATAGGTCGAGTCAGACTGCCAGCCATAGGTATCAGCCCGATCAACCTGGATTGCTTTCCATTCTGGCGTGCCTTCAAACACTTCAGCATACTCTTTATGGAACATGGCGGTAGAGACCTGCTCTACGGCACGAGCTATTTCCTGGGCTGTCGGCCAGATATCTTTCAGGTAAACTGGATCGCCTTTTCTGTCATGGCCTAACGGATCTTTCGTCAGGTTGATATTCATATTTCCCGCCAGCGCGTAAGCCACCACCAGCGGCGGAGACGCCAACCAGTTAGTTTTCACCAGCGGATGGATACGACCTTCGAAGTTACGGTTGCCGGAAAGTACCGCCCCTACCGTCAGATCGCCTTTTTTGATGGCGGTCTCGATAGGATCGGGTAAAGGCCCAGAGTTACCTATACAGGTGGTACAGCCATAACCTACAAGATTGAATCCCAGCTCATCAAGGTACGGTGTGAACCCGGCCTGTGCCAGATAATCAGAGACCACCTTCGATCCAGGCGCCAGCGAGGCTTTTACCCACGGCTGACGTTTCAGACCCAGCGTCACTGCTTTTTTCGCCAGTAGCCCCGCCGCCATCAGTACGCTTGGGTTGGAGGTGTTGGTACAGGAAGTGATAGCGGCTATCACCACCGCACCGTCCGGCAGCTTATACTGCTGGCCGCTCATGGTGTAGTCCACGGGCTGACGGTCTTTCAGCGAGCTATTCACCTCAAGTTCATTACTGGCCGAAAAAGCTTTCGGTACATCAGCCAGCGCCACCCGATCCTGCGGGCGCTTTGGTCCGGCAAGACTTGCCTCCACGCTGCCCATATCCAGCTCCAGCGAACTGGTAAATACGGGTTCATCGCCGGCGTTACGCCACATGCCCTGCGCTTTGGCGTAGGCGCTGACCAGCTCAACCTGCTCCTCACTTCGCCCACTCAGACGCATGTATTCGAGGGTGATGTCATCGATCGGGAAGAAACCGCAGGTTGCGCCGTATTCCGGCGACATATTCGCAATGGTTGCCCGGTCGGCCAGCGGTAAGGTGTCCAGCCCATCACCGTAGAATTCAACAAATTTACCGACCACGCCGTGCTTACGCAGCATCTGGGTGACGGTCAGAACCAGGTCAGTCGCGGTGATACCTTCCCGCAGCTTGCCCACCAGTTTAAAGCCCACAACATCGGGGATAAGCATTGAGACGGGTTGACCCAGCATTGCCGCTTCGGCTTCAATGCCTCCAACGCCCCAGCCCAGTACACCGAGACCATTAATCATCGTCGTATGAGAATCGGTACCGACCAGCGTATCGGGATAAGCCACCCACTCACCGTCCTGTAACTCGCTCCAGACGGCTTTGCCCAGGTATTCAAGGTTAACCTGATGGCAAATCCCCGTCCCCGGCGGCACAACGCTGAAGCGACTAAATGCCTGCTGTCCCCATTTCAGGAACACATAACGCTCATGGTTACGTTCCATTTCCAGACGAACGTTTTCTTCGAAAGCATCATCATCACCGAAACGATCCACCGTTACCGAGTGGTCAATGACCAGATCCACTGGCGAAAGCGGATTCACTTTTGCCGTATCCCCACCCAGACGTTTCACCGCTTCGCGCATTGCGGCCAGATCGACCACCGCTGGCACGCCGGTAAAATCCTGCATCAAAACGCGAGCAGGTCGATAGGCAATTTCACGATCGGCATGGGCGGTTTTCAGCCAATGCGCGAGCGCATGAATATCTTCTTCAGTAACAGAATTTCCGTCCTGCCAACGAAGCAGGTTTTCCAGCAAAACTTTTAGCGACTTAGGTAGGCGGGTGATATCACCCAGTGATTTCGCGGCCAGCGGCAGACTGTAGTAACGGTAGGTTTTATCTTTAACCTGCAATGTGTCCTTACTGGCTTCTCGTAGGGTCGACGACATAGCTCCTCCTTAAATGACAGGGTTGGATCCCCTGATTTTCTTCAGGGTTAGTATTAAAGATAACACAAACAAAATGTAACGCTTTGATAACAACTCAAATTGATAAAAGTGGCAGGTGAAGTCAATGGCGAGAGAAAGGTTAAAGCAATGAAAATTTTAACGGTGAATGTGTAACAGACAACGGCCACTCGATAATACGCGGATTAGCGTGGCTGATGGCGCTTGTTCGGAATTAATTAGTAGAGATACAAGACGGTGGGCTAATAATAGTAATAAAAAACATATCAATTATTGTTTCTGTTCATCATCATCAGCAAACAGATCGATAAAGGCCCGCTGTTCAGGAGAGAGTTTCCAGGTCACAGGAATATTCGGCTTATTCTCTGCGTCGCGTTGACTCTCATGTTCACGAGAGTCAGGAGATGGCGTCGCGGTAGAGCGTTGTTCCGGTGTGGACATCACCTACCCCCACACATTCCAGGCCACGAGCGCGACAATGATCCAGAATATCGCAGAGCCAAGAAACACAGCGAACCAGGCTTTACGTTTCATTGCGGGATCCCGGCGTGCTGGCTGGTTTCCTGAAGGCATCGCTAACCTCATACTATCGAAATCACTTATCATTTAGGCACCAAACAATTGGTACAATTAATCATCAGATAGGAGGAATCCTAATTAAAAAGGTGAAAAAAAGCCAGATAATTTTCGTGCTCGACCTGATAAATAAATTAATAGTTTGATCGGTTATAAATATTTGTGAAGGATTTTTGGCGCGCTTAGTAATTTGAAACTACTTTAGTGAGACTTCACCATAAACAATATACGGTTAATATAGAGATGAAAAATAATGAATAGTTCAGATTCTGTCGTCGGTATCGCTTTATGTTTAAGGATACCGACGAGGTTACAGTCGTTATTATTTCTCAGGTAATTTAATATCTTTAAACATGGCTTCAATATCGTCGTTGGAACGCAGCGCCACCGCCGTATCCACCACATCACGCGTCAGATGCGGTGCGAAACGTTGAATAAAATCATACATGTAACTGCGTAAAAAGGTGCTGCGACGAAAACCAATTTTGGTGGTGCTATGGCTGAAAATGTCATGCGCATCAACGCGAACCAGGTCAGGGTCGGACACAGGATCAACCGCCATACTGGCAATGACCCCCACGCCGAGACCCAAACGGACATAGGTCTTGATGACATCGGCATCGGTCGCGGTAAAAACAATGCGCGGCTCCAGTCCGGCACGATTGAACGCGGTGTCCAGCTCCGAACGTCCGGTAAATCCAAAGGTGTAGGTCACCAGCGGATACTGTGCCAGTTCCTCAATAGATACGGAAGATTTGCCCGCCAACGGATGGTCCGGCGTAACGACAATCGAACGGTTCCAGTGGTAGCAAGGCAGCATCACCAGGTCGTCATACAGGTGCAAAGCTTCCGTCGCGATAGCAAAATCTGCATTCCCTTTCGAGACGGCTTCGGCGATTTGCGTCGGCGATCCTTGATGCATATGCAATGAGACGCGAGGATAACGTTCAATAAAGCCTTTAATCACGTTTGGCAGCGCGTAACGCGCCTGAGTGTGAGTAGTAGCGATATACAATGAGCCTTTGTCCGGCCAGGTATGTTCGCCAGCTACGGACTTAATGGCCTCGACCTTGGACAAAACTTCGCGCGCAATACGAATAACTTCCTGTCCCGCTGGCGTAACCTGGGTCAGGTGCTTACCGCTACGGGCAAAAATCTGGATGCCAAGCTCATCTTCCAGCATGCGAACTTGCTTACTGATACCTGGCTGGGAGGTATAAAGCCCTTCCGCGGTTGAGGAGACATTAAGGTTGTGGTTCACCACCTCAACAATGTAGCGAAGCTGCTGTAATTTCATGTTAAGCCATCCCGATTTGCGCCATCAAATCATCGTTTCAGAGCAGGCTCGTTGGCGCTGCTAATACGATTTAATAATAAAAAGTGTGTTAACTATAACCACTATATCATTTCTATGTGAGCTGTATAGTGATGAAAAAAAATAATACGCCAGAAACAAAAAGGGCCGCTTACGCGACCCTTTGAGGAGAAATTCAGCCAGAATGCTGTTATTTCTTTCCTTCTACCCATTTGCCATCAACGAAGAACGCGGACCAGCCGGTAGCCTTACCGTCTTTCTCAGCGGCAACATATTGCTGCTTAGTTTTACGGCTGAAACGAACCATGGACTTGTTGCCGTCCGGATCGGTCTGCGGCGCATCTGCCAGATAGCGCAGTTTTTCCGGCAGACGATCGCGGAAACGGTACAACTCTTCCACTAACGGCGCACGGGTCTCACGTGATTTCGGGAACGTATTTGCCGCCAGGAAGATACCCGCAGCACCATCACGTAACACGAAATACGCGTCAGATTTTTCACACGGCAGTTCTGGCAACGGAACCGGATCCTCTTTCGGCGGAGCGACTTCACCGTTACGCAGGATCTTACGGGTATTTTTGCACTCGTCGTTGGTACACGCCATGTACTTACCGAAACGTCCCATTTTCAGGTGCATTTCAGAGCCACATTTCTCGCACTCAACGATAGGACCGTCATAACCCTTGATACGGAATTCACCCTCTTCGATCTCATAGCCGTCGCAGGTAGGGTTATTACCACATACATGCAGCTTGCGCTTAGGATCGATAAGGTAGCTGTCCATCGCCGTGCCGCACTTCTGGCAGCGTCGTTTGGCGCGCAGCGCGTTCGTTTCCGCATCGTCGCCTTCCAGCACGTTCAGCACTTCGTTTTCCGGCACCAGGTTAATGGTGGTTTTGCAACGCTCTTTTGGGGAAAGCGCGTAGCCGGAACAACCAAGGAAAACGCCGGTACTGGCGGTACGAATACCCATCTTGCGTCCGCAGGTTGGGCAATCAATACTGGTCAGCACCATCTGGTTCGGACGCATACCGCCTTCTTCAGGGTCTTTCTCGGCTTTATCCAGTTGCTGAGTAAAATCAGTGAAGAAGTTGTCGAGTACGCCCTTCCATTCGGCTTCGTGATTTGCCACCTGGTCGAGACTGTCTTCCATCTGCGCGGTAAAATCGTAGTTCATCAGTTCGCGGAAGTTTTCTTCCAGACGATCGGTGACGATTTCACCCATTTTTTCAGCATAGAAACGACGGTTCTCAACGCGAACATAACCGCGATCCTGAATCGTAGAGATGATCGACGCATACGTGGATGGGCGACCAATGCCACGTTTTTCCAGCTCTTTAACCAGCGAAGCTTCGCTGAAGCGCGCAGGCGGTTTGGTAAAGTGTTGCGCTGGCGTCAGTTCGATAAGCGTCAACGTATCGCCTTTATCTACCGCCGGTAAAATGCGATCTTCATCGCCCTTACGCAGCGCAGGCATTACTTTGGTCCAGCCATCGAAGCGCAGAATACGGCCACGCGCCTTCAGACGGAAATCACCCGCGCCCACGGTCAGCGTGGTGGAGTCATATTTGGCTGGCGTCATCTGACAGGCAACAAACTGGCGCCAGATCAGCTGATACAGTTTCTGCGCATCGGCTTCCATATCTTTCAGCGATTCCGCCTGTACGGCGACATCAGAAGGACGGATAGCTTCGTGCGCTTCCTGCGAATTCTCTTTGCTGGCGTACTGGTTCGCGCTCTCCGGCAGATACTTTTTGCCAAAATTATCGCCGATGTACTCGCGAACCATGTTCACCGCATCCTGGCTCAGGTTGGTTGAGTCAGTACGCATATATGTGATGTAGCCCGCTTCATACAAGCGCTGCGCCATCATCATAGTTTTCTTCACGCCGAAGCCCAGACGCGTGCTGGCAGCCTGCTGTAGCGTGGAGGTGATGAACGGCGCGCCCGGCTTGCTGCTGGTCGGCTTATCTTCACGTTCCAGGACGCTGTAGCGCGCTTTTTCCAACAAGCTAACGGCGGCAAGCGTTTGTTCCCGGTTGACCGGGCGGAACGGTTTGTCATTCTGATGCGTTACCTGAAGCGGTAACGCATCGCCGCCTGGCGTAGTCGTGCTGGCATCAATCTCCCAGAACTCTTCTGGAACGAATGCTTTGATTTCGCGTTCACGCTCAACCACCAGACGCACAGCAACCGACTGTACGCGGCCAGCGGAAAGACCGCGCGCAATTTTTTTCCACAGCAGTGGCGACACCATATAGCCCACAACACGGTCCATAAAGCGGCGCGCCTGTTGCGCATTCACACGATCGATATTCAGTTCGCCCGGTTTTTCAAACGCCTGACGAATAGCGTTTTTGGTAATTTCGTTAAACACCACGCGGCTGTAGCGGGTGTCATCGCCGCCGATCACTTCCCGCAGGTGCCATGCAATGGCTTCCCCTTCGCGGTCAAGGTCGGTTGCGAGATAGATGTGGTCGGCTTTTTCAGCCAGTTGCTTCAGTTCAGAAACAACTTTTTCTTTACCGGGCAGCACTTCATAGCGCGCGTCCCAGTTGTGCCACGGGTCAACACCCATACGGTTGACGAGAG
>OJIU01000519.1_pt1 | contig 11267 bp, 7 predicted proteins | sample 1595961 | NCBI WGS metagenome assembly OJIU01 (sample SAMEA4350144, study PRJEB24818) | metagenome | biome: human; feature: gut; material: faeces | place: Denmark | collected 2013-09
GTTCAGATACTCGGTCCATTTGCTGGTATCGCGTGTTTTTGCACCGCGTAGCGTATAGAAGTTATGCAGCGTGTGCGTCGTATTTTCTGCCGTACAGAGCGCTTTGAGCGCCGGAATATATAAGTGCATTTCGGAAGGCGCCTCGCTGCCTGGCGCCATCAGGAAATCGAACTCCAGGCCGTCGATGACTTTTTTCTCACCGGTTTTGATGATTGATTGGGTTGGGGCAATGATAGTCGGCAGACCTGTTGTCAGCGTGACGCCCAGACCGTTGCCGATATTTCCTTGTGGGTTACGAGGCAGAAGCAGGCCGTAGGAGAACAGAGCACGGCGACTCATAATATTGCCCAGCAATACGTTTTCGCTGATGGCTTCTTCCATAAAGCCTGCCGGGGCGAGAATCTGCACTTTGCCAGATATCACGTCATTTTCAGAGACAATGCCTTTCACACCGCCATAGTGATCGGTATGGCTATGGGTATAAATAACGGCAACAATCGGTTTTTGCGGACGATGTTGATAGTAGAGGTCCAGGCTGGCTTTTGCTGCCCCAGCGGTAACCAATGGGTCGATAACGATAATACCTGTATCACCTTCGATAAAAGTGATATTGGAAATATCCTGGCCGCGTACCTGATACATCCGTTCAGTTACTTTAAACAAGCCCGAAATACCGTTGATCTGCGACTGTCGCCATAAGCTGGGGTTTACTGTTTCTGGTGCAGGGGCATTGATATCAAACTTATAATCTTCTGCGCGATAAAAGGGTTTTCCGTCGGCATGTTTAAGAATACCTTGGTTAGGCAGTGGTGCGATAAAACCACGCTGCGCATCGTCAAAATCCTGGCGATCGGCAAAAGGTAATGATGTTAAATAACGCTGATTTTGTTGCTTTGTATATTGTGACGCTGGTTGAGATGATTCACTGGCAAATACAGGACTAACTAATATTCCGGTAGTCGCGACCAATGCAATAAAAATCCTGCTCAGGCGGAACGGCTGAGATTTATTCATATGAATCTCCATTTATCATATGTACTGTGAATTTATTAAAATAGTAAATATCGCTGCTTTAATTTTGTCATTATCATAAGTTTGAATGGTTTATTTTAAAGAAAGGAAGTGTGATCTGCGTAGTTATTCTTATTAGGTATTTGTGCCCAAAGTGCTGAGCAGAGGAAAACCTATTATGTTTACTGAATAGTGTGACAAGGATTATATTTTTATCAGATAGATCATGTGTGCTCTTTCACTTCGCCTGATATTACTCACAATAAGATGATAACGAAGTGGACGGAGTCGAATGATGAAACCCGTTGTTCTGGTTGTGGATGATGACGTGGCAGTCTGCTCGCTTTTACAGGATGTGCTGAACGAACACGTCTTTGCGGTGACCGCTTGTCACACCGGGCAGGAGGCGTTGCGCTGCATTGAGACTCATCCGGAGATCGCGCTGGTATTGCTGGATATGATGTTGCCCGACATCAACGGTCTGATGGTGCTGCAGCAGGTGCAAAAGATGAGACCCGGATTACCGGTGGTGATGCTGACGGGGCTTGGCAGCGAGTCGGATGTGGTTGTCGGGCTGGAGATGGGCGCTGACGACTACATCGGTAAACCGTTCAATGCGCGGGTGCTGGTGGCACGGGTAAAGGCGGTGCTCAGACGCGTCGGCGTGTTAATGGCAGAGAGCGGCGGCCCGCAAACTTCGGGGCTTTCTTTTAACGGCTGGCATCTCGATACTGCCGGTTGCCAGCTACATAATCCCCAGCAATTGAAGGTGGAGTTGACGCAGGGGGAATACAGCCTGCTGCTGGCGCTGGCCCAAAACGCCCGCCGGGTGCTGAGTCGGGAACAACTGCTGGAACTGACGCGCAGCGACAGCGTCGAGGTGTTTGACCGCACCATTGATGTGTTAATCATGCGGCTGCGGCGAAAAATAGAGATCAACCCGCACCAGCCAATGTTGATCAAAACCCTGCGCGGGCTGGGTTATGTGTTTGCCGCCGACGTGCAGCATCACGATAAGGCGGCGTAAACGCCTTATCAGGCCTACAAAAGTGATAACGACCCCGTAGGCCTGATAAGCGCAGCGCATCAGGCATCAGCCATCCCGGCTTCTAACTCTGCCAGCGTTTTCGCGCCGTCTATCGCGTTGGCGCACAGCAAACTGGCCCGCGCACAGGCGTGCGCCAGCCTGACGCTGTCCGTCAGCGACCAGCGCTCATGGCAGCCATACAAAAATCCGGCGCAAAACGCATCTCCCGCCCCAACGCTGCCAACGATCTCCTCCTGCGCCAGATAGTGTGACGGGATCCAGACGCCCGGCAGGTCCGGCGCTTCTCCCCAGGCACCTTCCGGACAGTGAATAACCACCCGCTGGCGTACGCCTGCATTCAACAGCTCGCGCGCAGCGGTGGCGATGTGTGCAATATGCAGTTCGCCGTTGGGCTGGCGGATCTCCAGCCCGCTGAACTCCCCGGCTTCCAGTTCGTTAATCACCAGATAGTCGAGATGGCGTAACGCTGGCATCACCAGCGGCTGGTAACGCGGGTCACCCTTGCGTGAGACCAGATCCAGCGACGTTTCAAAGCCATTGTCGCGCATTTGTGCCAGCAGCCGGGCGCTACGCGTCCCGTACTCCTCATCCGCCATGTCCAGACTGTCGAGCAGCAGCAGATACCCCAGATGGAAGATTTTCATCGAGGTATCCAGTTGCTCAAAAGCGGGCAGATCCAGCAGTCGGTTGGCGCCAGGCGAGTGGAAAAAGGTGCGCTGACCGCTGGGATCGGTCATTACCTGCGACATCGACGTGGGGGCAAATGTTGTGCGTTGCACGTGTTGGCGATTAACGTGATACTGCTCCAGCATCGCCATGATGTAGTCGCCGTCGCTGTCCTGACCGATTAACCCCACCGCCTGTAGCGGCAGTCCGGCGTGCATTTTCGCCAGCGTCAGCAGCACGTTGAGCGGCGCACCGCCCGTGGCGCGTTCGCTACGGGTGATTTCCGCCAGCCAGCCGCGTTCCGGCCACTGCACAATTTGATGTACATGATCGACCAGCATGTTGCCTGCAGCGATAACGCCTTTGCGTTCCATCAGACCCGTCCCGCGCTGCCAAAAATGCGCATCTGTTCTGAAACGGTATCGGTAATGGCTTCTTCAATACCGAGTAGCAGTTCGGCGAATTCGTCGTACAGCGGCTGACGATTCGCCATCCGCGCCTCTACTGCCGTCAGCGCCGCCTGCGACATGCCGGTATAGAAGTTGATTTTATGAATGCCGAGTTCAATCGCGCGCTTGAAATCGTCGTCGCTGATGCCGGAACCGCCGTGCAGTACCAGCGGGATTGCCGCCTGCTGGCGAATAGCGTCCAGACGCGGGAAGTCGAGCACCGGTTCGCCTTTATATTTTCCGTGCGCATTGCCAATGGCGACCGCCAGTGCGTCAATCCCGGTTCTGTCGACGAAATCACGCGCCATCATCGGGTCGGTAAATAACGACTCGTCGGCATGACCGTACAGCGCGCCGCCTTCATCACCGCCCACCGCGCCCAGTTCGGCTTCCACCGACACGCCGACGGCATGGCACATCTTTACCACTTCGCGGGTCTGGCGGACATTTTCTTCATACTCCAGCGTGGAGCCATCGAACATCACTGAACTGAACCCTAAGCGTAGTGCCCGAACCACCGACTCAAAGTGCAGGCCGTGGTCAAGGTTCAATACCACCGGAATGTCATGCCGCGCGGCTTCGAATTTGACCGCTTCGACCAGTGAATCCAGCGAGATATATTTAAAATGTACTTCGGCGATATTGATGATAAACGGCGAACGTTCCTGCTTTGCCGCGGCAAACAGCGCGCGCAGGAAGTGGGAGTCCAGAACGTTAAACGCCCCTAAGGCATAGCGATGCTCACGGGCATGGGCAAGGCCATCAGCGAGAGATATCAACGGCATAATGCGCTCCTTGGTTAGCGGAACAGGCGATATTCGTTACACAGCACCAGCTGCGCAGGTTCGTCTTCTTCAATGTCGTTATAGCGGGCGATCGGTTGCAAAAAGTGGTTATCGTGGTCGTCGTCATTAACAGACGAAACCTCGCCGACCAGCACGTCGCCAAAACCTTTTTCCGCCCAGAAGCTGTGATACAGGCCCGGCGGCAGGCAGATGCTTTCACCCGGCGTCAGGCGCAACTGACTGCCTGCCGCATGGGTTTGCCGACAGCCGTCAATCACCACGCTTACGTCGGTCTGCTCCGTTTGCTCCCGGATCCCCGCATTCCACAGTTCCACTATTAAATTGCCGCCGCCGCGATTGATAATGTCTTCGCGCTTGCGCCAGTGAAAATGCATCGGCGTGACCTGTGCATCGCGAACATGCATGATTTTCTCGGCGTAGCATTTTTCATAAGGCATACCTTTCGGCGAGCCGTTACGCAGAGTGAACAGCGTTAACCCTTGCGCGGCGAAATTGTTGCCGCCAAACGCGGTGACATCCCAACCGAGCTTTAGGTCGAACACTTCGCCCCAGGCAGAGGCATCAAGCTTGTGCCATTGGGTCGGCGGGAAACTGGCAAAAGGGGGGAGATGCACGTCGTGCTGAGAGAAAAACTGGCGCGTGTGGCCAAGGATCTCGTTTATTGCGGAGCGTTTCATTGATTCTCCTGTGGCTGATAAGATGACCTTTATGCGGCCCTCTCTCAAGGGGAGAGGGAGAAAACCAAAATCTTTCCTGGTGAACACATGGGCATAATCCAGTTACCTCTCCCCTCACAGCAGAATAGGGAATAGTTATATTTTATTGTGTTTTTTTATGGAAGGATGTGATTTATTCAATAAAATAATAAATAAAAAGGCTGTTTTTATAAATGTTATTAAAAATCATTGCCTTAATACTTGGTTTTTTAGTCGCGCCTCAGTTTTTGGAACCATTTGGATGTGATTATTGGATTGTTGCCTTACGATGAAAAAACGAATGCTGGGCTATATAAACCGTTTTGTTAGAAAATGATGTCATTGAATCTAAATTCGCGCCAGTTAATCGTTTGTTTATATGTCAGGATTATATTACACGTTTAACTAATAATAATTAATTCACTTTCCAGATTTGTTTCCAGTAAAAAAATAACCCTTTTTTTATTATTGTTGATATGCTGACTGGACTTTATTTCTTATGTATTACTTTCTTTTGGTAAGGGATGCGATAATGAAAAAAGGATCAGGGTTCTATAATCTGGAAGGTATAGTTTCAGAGGAGAGTATAAATAAGTATTTATTCTCTGTTAGGGACGAGGGTAAGTTAGGGTTGCTGGATGTTGAAACAATTGAAGGTCATGAAAATTTAAGTAAACCATACAGTTATAAAATTAGATTCACATCAAAACAAAAAAACATCCCTCCTGACTCACTTCTTAACATTGAAGGCTCGCTGAAAATCAGAGCACCTAATCATAACTGGAATAAATATATTCAAGGTTCTGAGAAGTGGCTATATGAACGGCAAATTGAAGGCGTCATTACGTCATTTTCGCTTATTAGCACATCAGCGGATGAGTCACTGTACGAAATCAGGTTAGAGCATAAGCTGGCATTACTCTCACGATGCAAGCGTTCGGCTATTTACCTGAACATAAATGTGCCGAAACTGGTCACGCAGATCCTCAAAGAACATGCTTTTGCCGATTATGAAATCGACTTTGATAATCTTGTTTGTATCTATCCCAACCGGGAAATGATTGTTCAGTGGGAGGAGTCAGATTTAGCGTTTATCAGCCGCATCCTGTCAGAAGTTGGGATCTGGTTCAGGATCGCAAATCATCATGCTGTTTCGCACATTATGGTGGTTATCTTCAGTGATTCACAATGCCAATACCTCTTTGATCAAAAGATTATGCACTCATCCCATGCCGGGCTGACATCAAATGAGTATTCGATCGATCAGCTGGTATCAAAGCACAACGTTGTCTCCGCTGGCGTTAAAGTGAAGAACTTTGATTACAGGCTGGCAAACTCGCAGATGCTAAACGCTGACGCCGATGTGTCTGCGGAAAGGGCTACGGCATATGGCACAGAGTATCGCTATGCGGATATCCATCATCAGCCAGGATCGCAATTTGCCGAGGCGCAGCCAGGCGAGTCCAGCTGGTTTTACGCCAAACTGCATCACGAAATTATTCTTAATAATCAATCCATTTTAACCGGTGTGACCACCAGTCCGTCGATCGTGCCGGGGATGGTGCTGGAAATTGACGGCGCCATTCCACATGCCTTCGCCTCTGGATTTGTGGTAACGGCAATGCAGGTGACGGGGAGGCGCGATGCAGCGCTCCAGTCCCGGCTTATCGGTATTCCCTACAGCCAGAACGTTTGTTTTCGACCGCAGCCGCTACCCCGGCCACGTATTGCAGGTACTGTTCCCGCGATCGTTTCATCACCAATAGACAATGACCAATATGCTCATATCGATGTGCATGGTCGCTATTGGGTGAAGTTTGATTTTGACCTCGACCAGCACAGGCAAGGTTATGAAAGCATGCCCGTTCGTCTGGCGCGGGTTTATGCCGGTGATACTTATGGTCATCACTTTCCGTTAATCCAGGGCACAGAGGTCGCCATTGCGTTTGAAGGCGGCGATCCGGAAAGACCTTTTATTGCGCACGCTCTGCATCATGCTCCAAAGCCTGATCCCGTTACCAGCCGCAACAATACCCGTAACGTCATCCGCACTGCGGGTCTTAATAAGCTGCGGATGGAGGACCGGCGCGGGCAGGAACACGTCAAACTGAGTACCGAGTACGGCAAAACGCAGTTGAACATGGGCCATCTTGTAGATGCTGGCGGTAAACCTCGCGGCGAAGGCGCAGAACTGCGCACCGATGACCGCGCGGTCCTGAGGGCGGCAAAGGGGATACTACTCACGACTGAGGCGCAGCCAAAAGCCCAGGGTAAGCAGCTCGATATGAGCGCAGTGGTTCAGCAGCTTCAGGCCGCGCTTACGCTGGCAACGTCGCTTCAGCAGAGCGCGCTGACGGCACAGGCGTTAAATGTCGAACTGGGACCGCAGCAGCAGCTTAACGCCGCGCTTGAACAGCTTACCCGCTCGGGGCTGGTGGCCTATGCCGATCACGGTATGGCCCTGCTGACACCGCAAACGATGGCATTATCAGCAGACAAAGATTTGTCGCTAAACGCCGCCAGCAACGGCAGTTTTAACGTCTTTAAAAAACTCTCAATGGCCGTTGGGCAGGGCCTGTCACTTTTCAGCAGAGCTATCGGAATCAAAATCATCGCCGCAAAAGATGATATTTCCGTCCAGGCGCAGCGCGGGGAAATGGGCCTGCTTTCTGATAAGCATTTTCATATTCAGAGTATGAACGGCAACGTGACCATCAGCGCCAGGAAGAATATCCAGCTTTTGTGCGGTGGTGGCGGTATCAGAATAAATGAAGACGGCTCAGTAAAAATATTCTCTCCCGCAAAAGTGCAGTTGAAAGGCACCACTCTTGACTGGAGCGGACCGGAGTCGGCAAAAGATAAAACCCCTGTCTTTCAGGAAGAACAGTTTCATCGCCGCATTAAATTACATGGCTCTGGCAACCCAGACGATGTTCTGAAAAATACAAAATTCAGACTGACTAAGGCATCAGGCGAAACCATTGAAGGCGTCACAGACGATGAAGGAATGACGCCGTTATTGGATATGACTGAAATGGACGAAATGAAAATGGAGATTTTGCCAAATGAGTAACAGTCCCTTTAATCCGCAGGTGGTGGCGACAGGTGTACAGGGCGTGCCTAAGTCTACGGGCGGAAAAATGGCGGTCTGCGACGTGCCCGTTAAGTATTCCATGCCCTGCATTGTGATCCTTGTGCACGGCGTCAACGATGTGGGCGAGGCCTATCAGAATCAGGAGGAGGGTATTATCGCTGGCCTGAATGAACGTATGGGTCGCACGGATATGTATCCGCATGAATGGCAGCAGTACAAAATGGATATGGGCGATGGCGAGCAGCAGAATGTAAAAATGCCCGGGCGTAGCCCGGTCATTCCATTTTATTGGGGGTATAAACCCGTCGATCATGCGACGTATATAGAAGACCAGCGGCGTTATCGCGAAGAACGGGCTAAATCAGGAGACGCCGCAAAACTGCCTTACAACGCCTATCAGGAAGATGACAACACAAAGCTGGAAAAACTGGGCCATATTCCCCAAACCACCTTGAAATATCAGAATGATAATTTCGGTAATGTTCTCGATGATGTGTACGCCAAAGGCGGGGGTACCTTTGCCAATGCGACAACCACTATTCCGGATATGTTAGGGCCGGGCTCCGGCGGCCTGGCGAACGGTGCGGCAGGATTTGCATCACTGTATATGAATGCCGGGGATTTTACGCACCCTATTTATGATAATCCGCACCGTATTTATCAGTTTTTTGCCGCGCAGCGGCTGGCTGATTTAATCCTGATGATTCGAAGAGAACCGGCAACAAAATTCGATCCCATTAATATCATTGCGCACTCCCAGGGAACGATAATTACCATGCTGGCCAATATGCTGGTTAAAGCAACAGGTGCCGATCCCGCCGATTGCGTGATACTTAACCATTCTCCCTACGCACTGGAAAAAACGGCTGCTGAAAGCATGACGCCCGGACATCATCAAACGGATCGCGCCCGACAGCAGACGTTTAAAAATTTCTGCCAGTTGATGGCGACCAACGCCAGATACGGTAAGGGGCAATATCACACGCAAACCGAGATCGATGAATTAGAAGGCGCGCTGTGCCTGAGTAAAACCAATTCACAGTGGCGCAAGAATAAACTTTATACGCGTAATAACTTTGGCAAGGTATATAACTATTTTTGCCCCAATGACAGTGTGGTTTCATTACTTAACGTCCAGGGTTTGGGCTGGCGGGGAGTCCCCCATAACATTGCCAGCGGAATAGAAAATCTGCGCCAGCGGGTTTTCTGTGAAAATGGTCCGGAAATAGGCGGCAGCCCGCTGAGCGTGCCTTTTGAAATGCCGGCGTTAGAAAAGAATAGCTTTAATCAGGATACGGGCGCGACCAGACAATATACGTTTGCGGATGTTGTTGTGAATGGCGAGCAGCTCCCCGTTACCTTCAGACACCAGTTACAGGGCGCGGGAAGTCAGTATAAATATTCGATAGCGCCAGGTTCACCCGATCAGGACATCTCATTTTCTGCAAAAGCCACGGTTATTGCGCGCACTGAGACAGATTTCAAAAATCTCAGCGGCGCAGGTTTCGATTATTTACAGCCGGGCCAGGAATTAACGCCCACTGAACTTACGATGTTCGCCAAAAAATATGGCAAGCCTTATACCAAAGGCGTTGTTCTGGGTGGGGGATACAATAAACTCGTGCAGCTGACCTATGAAAAAACGCCGGATGAGCTGCAAAAAGAATGGATGCAATCAGAGAAGGTTGGTTACAGCCAGCATTCCTCTATTGTTATGTCGAAAGATGCCCCCGCGAAAGCGATGCCTTTCGATCTGGCGGTGGGAATATGCCGGGCATTTGATCACCGCTGCGGAGAATTCTGGACCGAGCTACTCCTGCGCGGAGACTGGCGTATGAAGCGTAACGGCCTGCCAATAACTGTGGATTATTATAATACTGGAAAGCTGAGCAAATACCGTACGAAAGATTTTATGAACAGGCCAGATGATATTTTACCGAAAGGGAAGTTTGGCGTGGTTAACGAATATTGTCATTCAACAACGGTTCAACCGGCCAGACGTAATGAAATATACAATACCGAGACTCCTAATCTGCAATGGGATATGCCTAAGCCGCTTAACGTTTAAGGATAAATTATGAAACTGGGAAATACGGTAGGGATAATAATCGGCGCAGTTTCACTATGCGCTATCACTGCCTGTACAAAAAAAATACCATCACAGGTTATTTATCGCTATGATGATAGCCGGTATCTGGAACTAAAAGGTTTCGATTGTGAAGGTGCACTTTGGTATCATGATATCAGGCGGAATATACATAAAGAATTAGTAAATGGCATTTATTCAACGTATCAGATATTTTCCGGAGTATATATTCACCCGTCAGATAAGTATATCCTGATACCGCGATGGGAGCCAGATGCTTACAAGATATCTAAAGATTACGGTCAAACGTGGCAGGTCGCAATATATATGGCTTCTTTCCCAGCGCTGGAGAAAAACTCAGATGGTATTATGCGTGACAGCCCTGAAGGAAAAGAAATAAAAAGAGTGGTGGTGGTTAATAATCAGGCATTTATTTCCACTGCACAAGGACATTTGTATATGAGCTCATACCCTTTTGACGACCCGCGTCTGGCGCCGGGTGGACCGGGTATAGATTATCAATACTTTGATGACACGTATTATCTCTACAGACCAGGCAAGCATAAATTCGGTGGCGAGTATGTGAACGGCCATATAAGACCTGAATCTCCAGGTGATGCCTGGGGAACGGTGGTGTTTATGAAAGCATCTTTAGCCCATTTAACGGAAGGTTATAAGGCCAACTATCAAAACCTGCCGGACAAAGAGCCGGAGGTGGTGGGCTATAAGGGCTGGACCCGGATGCACTGCGATATGGATGCGGGGAAATAATCTGCAATGGGATATGCCCAAACCGCTTAACGTTTAAGGATGAATTATGAAACCAGGAATTAGGGTAAGAGTAATCGTTGGGGCAATTTCACTATGCGCCATCGCTGCCTGTACAAAAAAAATACCCTCACAGGTTATTTATCGGTTTGATGAAAATCGTTACCTGGAGTTGATCGGTTATGATTGTGAAGGATATGTTGTTTACCATGATGTAAAAAGAAAGATCCACAAGTCAATTTATGGCAATCCAATCTATAGGGTTTTCTCGGGTGAGTTTATCCATCCCTCAGAACAGTACATACTTGTGCCTGAGTGGGAGCCTGGGGCATATAAAATATCTAAAGATTACGGGCAAACGTGGCAGGTGGCAACATATATGGCTTCTTTCCCAGCGCTGGAGAAAAACTCAGATGGTATTATGCGTGACAGCCCTGAAGGAAAAGAAATAAAAAGAGTGGTGGTGGTTAATAATCAGGCATTTATTACCACGGCGAAGGGGCATTTATATCTGAGTTCATACCCTTTTGACGACCCGCGTCTGGCGCCGGGTGGACCGGGTATAGATTATCAATACTTTGATGACACGTATTATCTCTACAGACCAGGCAAGCATAAATTCGGTGGCGAGTATGTGAACGGCC
>OJIU01000521.1_pt1 | contig 11256 bp, 10 predicted proteins | sample 1595961 | NCBI WGS metagenome assembly OJIU01 (sample SAMEA4350144, study PRJEB24818) | metagenome | biome: human; feature: gut; material: faeces | place: Denmark | collected 2013-09
GATCTGAAGATACGGTGAGTTTTAACAGACAGGCTGCTTTGTATTGTCTTTCATATTTATTTATCTTGCCAGAAATAAAAAATAAGGTACAATAAAAAAGGAATGAAAGGCGAGGATCTGGAACCATTTCCTGATCCATGACCATAGACAACATTACCTGAAATTCGGAGAAACATATGAAAAAGATGACAATAGAAGAACACTATATGAAAGAAGCAATCCGCCAGGCAAAAAAGGCGGCGGCTTTAAAAGAAGTGCCGATCGGCTGCGTGATCGTGCATGACGGGAAGATCATCGCGCGGGGATATAACCGGCGGACCGTGGATAAGAACGTGCTGGCCCACGCGGAGATCATCGCGATGCGGAAGGCCTGCCGGATCATCGGGGACTGGCGGCTTGAGGACTGTACGATGTATGTGACGCTGGAACCATGTCCGATGTGTGCCGGTGCGATCGTCCAGGCGCGGATCCCGAAAGTCGTGATCGGCTGCATGAACCCGAAGGCAGGCTGCGCCGGATCCGTGCTCGACATGCTGCATGAAGACGGATTTAACCACCAGGTGGAGACGGAAGTCGGACTTTGCGGGGATGAATGCTCTCAGATGCTGAAGGATTTCTTTAAAGCACTGCGGGAAGAAGGAAAACGTAAGAAGCTGGAGCAGGCGGAGAAAGAAACCTCAGAAAATGCATAAAAGACAAACGGAGAATCGGTTTTTGCCGTGAAACCGAAAAATGCCAGTGGATGGTTCTGAAGGCAGAAAAGTTGCAATAGAATTACTTATAATAAAAGACCGCTGCCAGATCTGATATGATAGATACCCGGAATTCCGGACACATATCAGATAAGATCTGGCGACGGTCTTTTCTGTCTCCATATAATCACAGAAAACTGGCAATGGAAGCGTTTACATGCATGTTACGCGCTGAATTTCTTCGGCCGGTACCGGATATCCGAAACCTTATATATCGTGATAAACGCCTCCGGATCACTGGAACTGATATAGTTCATGAGCGCCTGGTATTCGCGCTTATCGACGATCGTGATGATCTCGTTGTGTTTCTCAAAATTGTAAGCACCGGTGGCTTCATAGATCGTGGCCCCGCTATGCAGGTTGTCGATGATGAACTTGCGGAGTTCTTCTTCCTTTTTAGTGATAATGCAGACACGTCTCTTGACGTTCTGATCGAAAATAAAGTAGTCGAGGACGATCCCGTTCACATATGTACCGAGGACACTGAGCACGACCGTCTTTTTGTCGTAAACCAGTGCGGAGGAGAGCGCCACGCACATGCCGGAGAGGGACATGGCCTTTCCAAGATCCATATGCAGATATTTATTCATGATCTTCGCAACGATATCAAGTCCGCCGGATGATGCGTTCATGTTAAAGAGCATCGCAAGTCCGACACTGACGACGAGGACGTAACAGATAACATCCAGCTCCTGGCTCCCGGTGAGAGAGGTGAAATCTGGGAAGATCTTCTCAAAAATTCCCAGAAATACCGGCAGCATGACGCTTGTATACACGGTCTTTGCTCCGAACTCTTTTCCACAGAGGATAAACCCGATGATCAGTAAAATGACATTGAAGGCCATCGTGATCACGGAGAGCGGAAGCGGAATAAAGTGGGTCAATACGATCCCGAGACCGGAGATACTGCTGATCGAGGTGTGGCTCGGCACCAGAAAAAAGTAGACTGCGATGGCCGTGATCGCATCAGCCAGGGTCATGACAAGCACTTCTTTGATAAACCCCTTGTTGTTCATGATAATAAATCCTTTCCTGCAGAGACATTTGCGTTACCGTGTACAGCATCAGGTAGGATTTCCTGTTTGGAAATTCGCTGCTGTCCGCGGAAAACAATCATTTTGCCTCACCAGTATATACTGGACGGACATGGAATGCAAGAGAACGTGGTGAAGTGTGAATAGAGTAAAAGGGCGCTGCGCACCGCACAAAATGCCTGGAAATGGACAGGGAAAGTTAAGAAAGTTTATATATAGAAGTAATAACTGTATGGTAAGATGAAATAAATCCGGAGGATGCACATGAGATTTGGCAGAGACGACTTCCCGGCAATCCCGGGCGGTGCAAACGGATAAATGGTCTTTCTGATCAATGAACCTCATGGGCAGAAAATTTCGGAATGGAAGATTCCATATGACACAGTTATGATCACAGATCCTGTTAATTCAGAAACGGAGAAAAAGTATGAAAAATAAAAAGAAGATCCTGGCGGCTGCAGGAATTCTGGTGCTTGCGGGAGTTGCCGCAGTGTGTTATATCCAGAATAGAGATAAAAAGGAGGCAGCATCTATCGGAATCATCGGCGGAGCAGACGGACCAACGAAGATCTTTCTGGCCGGGAAAATCGGTTCTCCTGACGAAGAAACAAAAGCGGCTGTTTTGGACCTTGAAACCGCGAAAAAGCAGTCCTATGGGGATGTCGTGGAACTTGACTATGTGAGCAAAGACAAAATCTCTTTGCATGGTTCCTTCGGATACATTTCATTTAATATCAATAGTTCCGATGACCCTGCGACGCTGGAGCCGGCTGCAGCCTACACGTTGGAGGAAGCGGGACCGATCGTAACCCAGGGCGATGATTACACGGAGGTTGTCGGAGATGCGGATGGCTGCGTGGTGGCACCGAAAGCATACACGAAGGAAAAGAACCCGATGTACCTTTACTCTGACACTTATGGGGATGTGACGGAACTTCCGGAAGAAGTCTGCAAAGTGTTCAGGGAAGATAAGGAAAAAGGTGCTTTCAAGGATGCATATCTGGCGGATGACCGGTTAAATGAGATGGCTGCGGATCTTTATAAGGAATACGGCAGCAGGCTGCTGTACGGTCCGGTGGAAATCCCGGAGTACGACAGTGAAGTTTACGGATTTCTGGCAGCCGACGGCGATAACCTGGAAGATATCTGGTACGGGATCTGGCATGCACCGTTAGAGAACCAGACATTCCCGATCACAAAAATGCCGCTGTTCAAATAAGCAGATGAATACGATTTAGTGAAATCAGGGAAGAAATTTGCAGATAGTTCACTGTCATCGGGGGATTTCGCAACTTGACAAAATGCCCCCGTCCATGTATACTTAACTGGTCCGCACAGCCGGGGAGATAGCGGTGCCCTGTACCTGCAATCCGCTACAGCAGGGGTGATGTTCTGCCGCGGGTACTTCCTTGTGAAGCTGCCCCTGGTAAGCGGCGCTGACGTTTTGGTCTCGCGCAATGGGACTCTCTGAACCATGTCAGGGCAGGAATGCAGCAGCATTAAGGAGAACCTTCCATGTGCCGCGAGGGAGCCGGGACCGAGCTGGCTGCCAGGGTAACGTTTATGAGACGTATTCAAAGCAGAGCGTGCGGATAAAAAAGAAATCTTAAGAGGTGACAGTGAATGAGAAAGAAATTTCTGCTATTGCTGGCGCTTCTTTTTTTATTGGCCGGGGTGATCTTTGTCCTGCCCGCAGTGCGGGATCATGTTCCGGATCAAACAAAAGAGAGTGCCGCGGAAGAGACAGAACCGTCAACAACCGAGTCGGAACCGCCGACAGAGACGGAAACGGAATCGGAGACTGGGACAGAAACCGAGGAGCCGACCGAAGAGGAGACGGAAGGTCCCGGAGATCCGGTGGACCGGGAAAAGATCGAGACGCATCTGATCATCGCGTCTGACACCCACTACATGTCACCGTCGTTGACGGATTATGGCGTAGCATTTGACCAGCTTGTAAACAGCAGTGATGGAAAAGTGATCCGCTATCAGCCACAGTTATGGCAGGCGTTTGAATCGGAAGTTCTTGAGGCACATCCGGATGCCCTGATCCTGAGCGGCGACCTGAGTTTAAATGGAGAAAAGGCAAACCACCTGGAATTTGCGGAAAAACTCCGGAAGATCAAAGACGCAGGGATCCCGGTCTATGTGATCCCCGGAAATCACGATATCAACAAGCCGAATGCCGGAGAATACTTCGGGGATCAGAGAACGGATGTGGAAAGCGTGACGTCGGAAGAATTCCGGGAGATTGCCGGAGATGTCGGAAACAATGAGGGACAGAGCTAAGCACCGGATTCCCTGCGTAATCTAGTTGAACTGAATGATACCACCTGGCTCATGATGCTTGATACGACGGTCTGCGAGCCGGAAAATGAGGTGTACGGTGAGATTAAAGAGGGAACGCTGGAATGGATGGAAGAATGCCTGAAAGAGGCGTATGCCGAAGGAATCACCGTGATCCCGGTTGGACACCACAATCTCCAGCGCCTGAGCCGTGTCTATGTGGAGGAATGCGTGATCGAGAACTGTGACGAGGTCCGGGAACTCTTTGAACGTTATCTGACGCCTGTGTACTTCAGCGGCCATCTCCACACGCAGAAGGTCATGAAACACCTGACAGAGCCGGGAATGGGCTCAGACACTTACGGAATCTGGGAGATCGTGAGCAATTCCCTGATCCTGCCGCCATGTCAGTACGGGACTGTAACGTTAAACACGGACGGCAGCATCGATTATCTCGCAAAGACCGTGGATGTTTCCACCTGGGCGGCCGCAAACGGGGAGACGGATCCGAACCTTCTTGAGTTCTCAGCCTATGCAGCGGATTATCTGCAGACGGTCATCAAGAATCAGATCTTTAAAACCCTGGAGGATGTGCCGAAAGAATTAAAAGAAGTTATGGCGGACTTTTATACGGATATCTACAAGGATTACTATGCCGGAGTGCCGATCAGTTATTCGGAGAAGAAAAACGAGTTCGGATACGGCCTCTGGGTCCGCTACATGGATCCGAGCGTTGAGTTCCGCCAGCTCGACGGAATGATGCGCGACACGATGTCGGCAAATAACCATGCCGAGATCCCGAATCCGGTCCGTTTGAAACGCCCGGAACAATAAAAAAGAGAGGACGCACCGTCTGCCGGTCTGCATGAGGACCTTATTTTTGTCCATAATATGTGTTACAGTACACGGACACTCTATGCCCGCGCACTGTAACACGATTTTGCCGATGCTTCGCATTCCGAATCGGCAAAATCTGCTGCCACAACTGTATTGTACGGAATTTTCAGTTCAGAAAATTCCTACCGTGTACAGTAACTAATATGCCTAGAAAAGAGAGAGGAGACAAGTTTTTCTTGCCCGTCTCTTTTCTTTGTATTATAATCTTATCTTGGATACATGCATTCACATTTCGACTGAAAGAAATCGGAGAAAGGACAAGACGATGAAGAGAGTTGGATTCCTTACGAGCGGCGGCGACTGCCAGGCATTAAACGCAACGATGCGCGGAGTCGCAAAAGGTCTGTATCAGATCTACAAAGATGAAGTGGAAATTATCGGATTTGAAGATGGATATAAAGGTCTGATGTATGCAAATTATCAGATGATGAAACAATCAGATTTTTCAGGCGTCCTCACAAAAGGCGGAACGATGCTCGGCACTTCCAGACAGCCGTTCAAGCTGATGCGTGTACCGGACGAGAACGGACTCGACAAGGTGGAGCTCATGAAGCACACCTACTATAAATTGAAGTTGGACGCTTTAGTCGTCCTCGGCGGAAACGGAAGCCAGAAAACGACAAATCTCTTAAGCCAGGAAGGACTCAACGTGATCGGACTTCCGAAGACCATCGATAACGATCTCTGGGGAACGGATATGACGTTCGGATTCCAGAGCGCTGTGGATATCGCGACGAATGCGATCGACTGTATCCACACGACCGCGTCCTCCCACGGACGTGTCTTCATCGTGGAAATCATGGGACATAAAGTCGGCTGGCTCACACTTCATGCAGGCATCGCCGGCGGAGCGGATATCATCCTGATCCCGGAGATCCCGTATGACTTAAATAAAGTCGTAAAGAAGATCAAAGAGCGGACGAAGAACGGAAGCCGTTTCTCGATCCTTGCGGTGGCTGAGGGTGCGATCTCAAAAGAACAGGCAGCTCTTTCCAAGAAGGAGTATAAGAAGTATCTGGAGGAACGCGCAACGAAATACCAGTCCGTCGCGTATGAGATCGGCGCGAAGATCCAGGAGATGACAGGACAGGAGATCCGTGTGACCGTTCCGGGCCATATGCAGCGCGGCGGCACTCCGGTCCCGTATGACCGCGTTCTCTCCACAAGGATCGGCGCTCATGCCGCCGACATGATCAAAAATAATGAATTCGGCAAGCTGGTCGTTGTAAAAAACAATGTGATCACGGATATCCCGCTGGCAGAATCTGCCGGCAAACTGAAATATGTGGATCCGCAGTCCGATATTGTAAAAGAAGCGAAGCTTATCGGAATCAGTTTCGGAGACTGATAGAACATGTCATATCAAGCGTTATACAGGAAATGGCGTCCGCAGGTCTTTGCGGATGTAAAAGGCCAGGACCATATCGTTAAAACTTTACAGAATCAGATCGGTTCCGGCAGGATCGGGCACGCGTATCTGTTCTGCGGAACCCGAGGAACCGGTAAGACAACGGTGGCGAAGATCCTGGCCAGGGCGGTAAACTGTGAACATCCGGTGGACGGAAGTCCCTGCGGCGAATGCCCGAGCTGCAGGCAGATCGCGGCCGGAACCTCGTTAAACGTGGTGGAGATCGATGCTGCGTCCAACAATGGCGTTGAGAACATCCGTGAGATCCGTGAGCAGGTCCAGTACCCGCCGACGGAGGGAAAATATCGCGTATACATCATCGATGAGGTTCATATGCTCTCAACAGGCGCGTTCAACGCCCTGTTAAAGACACTGGAGGAGCCGCCGTCCTATGTAATCTTTATCCTGGCGACCACAGAGGTCCACAAGATCCCGATCACGGTGCTTTCCAGATGCCAGCGGTATGATTTCCGGCGCATTACGCTGGACACGATCACGGCCCGGTTAAAAGAACTTACGGAAGCGGAAAACATGCCGGTGGAGGATAAAGCGCTCCGCTATGTGGCAAAAGCCGGAGACGGCTCCATGCGAGACGCTCTAAGTCTCCTGGACCAGTGCGCGGCGTTCCACTTCGGCGAGACGCTGACGTATGAACATGTGCTGGATGTCCTCGGCGCTGTCGACAACAGCGTATTCCGGGATCTGTTCCATGCGATCCGGGAGAACCGGACGAAGGACTGTATCCTGAAGCTTGAGGAGATGGTAGTCCAGGGCCGGGAACTTTCCCAGTTTGTCGTGGATTTCATCTGGTTTCTCCGAAATCTGCTCCTGTTAAAGACGGCGGATGATGCGGAAGACCTTCTGGATATGTCGGAGGACAATCTGGCACAGATGCGGGAAGACGCGGCGCTTGTGGACGAGAATACTCTGATGAGATATATCCGCGTGTTCTCGGAGCTCTCCAACCAGATCCGTTTCGCAAACCAGAAACGCGTGCTCATCGAGCTTGCATTCATCAAGCTCACCAAGCCGGAGATGGAGCAGAACATGGATTCCATCCTGGAGCGCCTGGAAAAGCTGGAGCGCATGGTGGAGGAAGGGATCCCTGCGATGCCCGCAGGCGGCTATGTTCCCGCGCAGAATGCCGGGATCGCCGGTGATCCGATGATGGGAGCCGCGCAGATTTCACCGCAGATGTATGCACAGCCTGTTTACGACGGTGCCGGAGCACCGGGAAATGGCGCGGGACTGGCAGGTCAGCCAGCGCAGAATCCGGCGGGAATGCAGAATCCCCCGGCTTCCGGTCAGACTTATGAGCCGAGGACTGTATCACTGCCGAAAGCCCAGCTGGAGGATCTCAACATGATCCGGAATGAGTGGGGCAAGATCGTCCGCGACATGGGTATGTCCATCCGCCCGAGTTTCCGGGAAACTGTAGTGGAACCGGCGGGCGACAGCTGTCTCTGCATCGTGTTCAATGATCCGATGAATTTTGCCATCGGAAGCCGTCCGAGCGTCCTCGGTGATCTGGAAAGGTATGTGGAGCAGAAATACGGAAAATCCCTGTATTTTAAATCCCGCATGCGGGAAAACGGGGAACGGATGGATACCCGCTATATCAGCGATGATGAGCTGAGAGAAAACATCCATATGGATATTACAATCGAAGATTAGCCGCAGTGATAAAAGCTGCGATTAATATAAACACAGATTCAACTTGAAACCTGTGAACCGGTCATACCTATATGGGCAATGTCCGGTCAGCGTTGACGGAAGGACTCAAAAAGCTTTTTTGAGCCTGAACATCATTTATAAAAAACTAAGAATATCAGGAGGAAATACACCATGGCAAGACGTGGCGGTTTTCCGGGCGGTATGCCCGGCAATATGACAAATCTTATGAAACAGGCGCAGAGAATGCAGCGCCAGATGGAAGAGAAGACAAAAGAGCTTGAGGAGAAGCAGTACACAGCAACAGCAGGCGGTGGAGCTGTATCCGTTACCGTATCCGGCAAGAAGGAAGTTGTCGCTGTAAAGATCTCCCCGGAGGCAGTAGATCCGGATGATGTTGAGATGCTCGAGGATCTTATCGTTGCTGCGACAAATGAGGCGTTCCACCAGATGGAGGCTGAGTCCAGCGCAGTGATGTCCGAGCTCACAGGCGGTCTCGGAAACCTGGGAGGACTTTCCTTCTAAATTATGGATTACTACAGCAGTCAGATATCAAAATTGATAGAGGAGCTGTCGAAACTGCCGGGAATCGGAAATAAGACGGCCCAGCGTCTGGCATTCCACATCATCAACATGCCGGAGGAACAAGTGGAACGGCTCTCGAACTCGATCCGGGATGCGAAACACAATGTTCATTACTGCAAGGAGTGCTTCACCCTGACGGACCAGGAACTCTGCCCGATCTGCCGGAGCCAGACCAGAGACCACAGCGTGATCATGGTCGTGGAGAACCCGCGTGATCTGGCGGCATACGAAAAAACGGGAAAATTCGACGGGGTGTACCATGTGCTCCACGGCGCGATCTCCCCGATGCTTGGGATCGGACCGGGAGATATCAAATTAAAAGAGCTGATGACGCGTCTTCAGACGGAAGAAGTGAAGGAAGTCATTATCGCCACAAACTCAAGTCTTGAGGGCGAGACGACGGCAATGTACATAAGCAAACTGATCAAGCCGACAGGGATCAAGGTGACGAGGATCGCCAGCGGTGTTCCGGTCGGCGGAGATCTGGAATATATTGATGAAGTCACACTTCTCCGGGCGTTGGAAGGCCGGGTGGAATTATAAAACCGGCAGCAGATGGCTGTTCCGGTTTCAGGAGATGCGAAAGAAATGGATAAATACGAGTTTAATATTAAAGTCGAGCAGATCAAAAAGATGGTCAGCCGCGGAGATTACGGAACTGCGATGAAGATCGCGGATACCATCGACTGGCACCGTGTCCGCAACGCGAGCCTGCTGTCCATGATTGCTCAGATCTATGAGAAAAATGAGGAGTACCAGGAGGCGAAGGATATTCTGCTCCTGGCTTTCGAGCGCGCACCGGTCGGTAAGCGCCTGCTCTATAAACTGGCGGATCTCGCCTTAAAGGACGGAAGTACGGCTGAAGCAGAGGCGTACTACAGAGAATTCTGCGATCTCGCACAGGATGATCCGCGCCAGTACCTGCTCCGCTACAAGATCTTAAAGGCGAAAAAGGCACCGGTGGATCAGCTGATCCGTGCGCTGGAGGTGTATACTTCATCCGAGGTGGATGAGAAATGGCTGTATGAGCTGGCAGAGCTCTACCACAAAGCAGGGATCGAGGACAAGTGTGTTGCCACATGTGACCGCATCATGCTCTTATTCGGTCTCGGCAAATATGTGGACAAGGCGATGGATCTGAAACTTCAGTATGCACCGTTGAACAAATATCAGATGGACCTTGTGGAGAACAGGGAGAAATACGAGGCAAAACTGCGCGCTGTTGAGGAAGAATACAGCGGAAATGCCCCGGAACAGGATGACTACGAGGAGGAAACTCCAGACACGGATGTCTCAAGAGAGGTTGCCCTGCAGATCCATGAGGATGCCCAGACAAAGAAGCTGGCAGACGAGATGTCCAGACTTTCCGAGGAAGAGGGACGGACGGCTGTTGTCGAGGAAGACAACGACATGGACGCGACAAGAACCATTGCAGATCTCAGTGCGATCCGCCGGGGAAGACAGGAAGCTGCGGGAGATGCGCAGGGAACGGAAGAACCGGAGCACACGATCCCGACAGAGGAAGAACGGGAGATCGAGCGCCAGAAACTGGCGATCCGCGCCGCAAAAGAGCGGGAAGAGATGGAAGAGGAAGCGCTCCGCCGTGCGGAGGAAGAGCGGGAAGCTGCGAGACGCGAGGAAGAAGAACGCCGTGCGAAAAAACAGGCGGAGATCGACAGAGAGCGCGCACGCAGAAACCAGGTCCGCAATATTCCGGCTCCGGAAGAGGATGACGACGAGGAAGACCTGGAACTGGAATCCCTGGATGATATGCTCGATACCAACAACCTGATGATCGAGGCGGAGACGGACGCGGAAGGTCTTTCCATGGCTGTTGAATCCTTAAAGGAGATCCACCGCGAGCTCGGGATCAAGAACCCGGTTGCAAAGATCAGCAGTGAGAAATTAAATAAGCGCGGGATCAGCGCAGTTGCTGACATGCTCGCAGGGAAAGATCTGATCATCCAGCACGCGGCAGGTCTTACTGATGCTGTCCAGAATGAATTGGATGACCTGATGGAAAAAGACCGCTCCGGCATGATCGTTGTCCTGATCGATACCCCGGAGAATCTTGAGGCGCTCCATGCCCACAATACCTCTCTCGCAAGTAAATTCCAGTACATCGGAAGCGATGAGGAAGCGGCTGAACAGAAAAAAGCGGAAGCAGAAATGGAAGCTGCTCTGAAACGTTCCACAGAAAAACAGGAACAGATCGCCCGCGATGTGGTAAGTGCGGAGCAGGAGATGGAAGAGGAGCCGGAACAGAAACCGGAGGAAGAGGAAGCTTATACTTTGACACCGGAACCGGAAACACAGACGGAGCCGGAGGAAGAACCGGAGCTGCCGGCGGCTGAAGAAACAGAAGAACCGGAAACAGACGCTTACGAGGAAGAAGAGCCGGAAGAGGAACCGGAGGAAGAGGAATATATCCCGCCGAAGAAGACAGGAATATTTGGAAAGTCCAAAGAAGCTCCGAAGAAGCCGGCTGCAGACAAAGAAAAGCCGAAGACTCCGGTGAAAGCGGAAGCTGCAGAGGAGGTTGTTCCGGAAGACTATGAACTGGCTCTTATAAACATCGGACGCTGCCGAAGAAGGGGGTAGGGTAGACCAGGGGGGGTGGTGG
>OJIU01000527.1_pt1 | contig 11121 bp, 4 predicted proteins | sample 1595961 | NCBI WGS metagenome assembly OJIU01 (sample SAMEA4350144, study PRJEB24818) | metagenome | biome: human; feature: gut; material: faeces | place: Denmark | collected 2013-09
GTCTTACAACATTCCGCGCCGACCGTCTGCGTTCTTCCTCCTGAGCCGCATAATGTTTTCTGGTCGTATTGACATCATTATGGCCTAAGACGGAGGCGACGAGGTAGATATCGCCGGTTTCCCGGTAAAGGCTTGTACCGTAGGTGCTGCGGAGCTTGTGTGGAGTGATCTTTTTCAGCGGTGTGACAAGTTTCGCGTATTTTTTTACGAGATTTTCCACGCTGCGCACATTGATCCGTTTTCGCTGCATGGAGAGGAAGAGGGCATCCTCATTTCCTGGAACGGCATCGATCATTTCCCGCTCATCAAGGTAGTTTTCCAGCACATCACGGACTTCATCGCTGAAGTAGATCACGGATTCCTTTCCGCCTTTCCGGTAAACTCTGGCACCGCAGGTATCAAGGTCGATATCATTGATATTTAATCCAACGCATTCAGAAACACGGATACCGGTTCCGAGGAGGAGTGACATCATTGCAAGGTCTCGAACTTTTGTTCGCTCATGGTAAAGTTTCTGTTTCTCGGTCAGTTTATCACCTTCCTCAACTTCATCGAGGAGCTTTGCCACCTCATCGATCTCCAGACGGATAATTTCCTTTTCGTGGAGCTTCGGCATGCGCACGAGGGCGGCGGGGTTCTTCTCGATCCGCTCATTTCGGAAGAAATAGCTGTAGAAGCTGCGGAGAGAAGAGACCTTCCGCATGAGTCCACGTTCTGTATTTATAACATCTTCATTTGTATCACTCGGATGACATTTCAGATAATCAATATATTCCTCCAGATCTGTCACCGTCAGCTTTTCAAGATCAGACGGTGTGAGAGTATGGGACGGATTGTCAAAGGTGCCGGGATTGGCGGTCTTTAAGAACTGAAAAAATATTTTCAGATCATATGCGTAGGCAATCCTGGTTCTTGTGGACGTGCTTGTCTCGATTCCGCGGAAAAAATCGGAACAGAAAGAAGGGAGTTCCTTCTGCAGTTCCCGAAGTTTCTTGATATTTTCAATATCCTTCTGTTCATGGTAGGAGAGTGTGGCCATCAGAATTCCTCCTTTTTATTCTTGCTTTCACGGTCATTTTCATGGCAATTATGTGATTCGGAAAGTTGTTCTTCCGCACCGGTCTGATCGCTCTGCATTTTCACAGATGTCTCTGATCGACAGGTTTTATCAGCCACTTCCTCAGATGTTCCAGCCATTCCGATATTCCCAGAATTCCAGCCTTCAATATTTCCAGATGTCACCGCATGAAACAGCCGTTCCTTAATTCCCGGATTTTCTCTATTTAACTGCTTGGTTAAATTTTTAACATATTCGCGTTTTGTATGTCCATCCGCGGGGCATGGATTTTTGCACACAGGCAGATTATACTTATTCTTAAATCCGATCACATCCGCTTCAGAGACATACATGAGAGGGCGGATCACTGTGAGCTCTGTGCGGTCCAAAAATGTCTTTGGCGGGAATGTATAAAAACGTCCTTCGAACATTAAAGACAACAGCATTGTCTCAATAATATCATCCTTATGATGCGCGTAAGCGATCTTATTGCATCCGGCGGCCTTTGCCTCAAGGTTTAGGGCTCCTTTGCGCATTTTCGCACACAGAGAGCATGGATTGGACTCTTTACGGGTCTCAAAAACGATTTTCCCGATCTCGGTGGGGATTATCGTGAGCGGTACCTGAAAACCTTTGCAAAAGGCCTTTATGCCGCTGAAATCCTGAATTCCGAATCCGAGATCGACTGTGAAAGCATGAAGCGTAAAATGTTTCGGGTAAAAGCGCTGCAGTTCATGGAGCGCATAGAGAAGAGCCAGACTGTCCTTACCGCCGGAGACACCGACAGCAATATGGTCTTGATCATCGATGAGATCGTAGTCATCAACGGCCTGACGGACCAGACTTAAAAGACGTTGTAATTTCATAAAAAACCTCATTTCATGGAATATATTGGAAATATGGGTGCTTTTGCGCGGAACTATTCGATAAACTGTTCTTTCACGAATAGTTTGGAATCTATGAATAGATTACTCTCTTTTTGCGTTTTTGTCAATTGTCAACGAATCATGAAAGCTTATCTCAGCCTATAATGAAAATAGGATACTGACTCCACTACTTTTTTCACTTCTCTTTTTGCCTTACAATAGTCTTAGGCAGGATTAAGTTTGATTGCACCTTGGAGGATTTGCACCCCGTTTGTCAACGTAAATGATTTGCCCTTGAGCACAGCATATTGTCGCACCTTTTATGAATAGCACGAGTAGCAAAGTCCGTATTATCTCGGGCAAATCTCCTGCCAATTCTATAGTAAAGGAGTTGTTCTGTATGAAAGACCTTCTGGAAATTTCCTGTGGACTGGATGTCCACAAAGAAAAAATTGTTGCATGTATCCTGACTGGTCCTCTGGGCAAGCCAACCCGTTCTGAAATCCGTGAGTTTTCTACATTGATTCCGGATATGATAGCATTACGGAATTGGATCGTTTCTAAAAACTGCCATCATGTAGCTATGGAAAGCACCGGTATCTATTGGATGCCGATTTATGAAATACTGGAGGATGCTTTCTCTGGTGACATTACCCTGCTTGTTGTAAATGCACGCCATATGAAAAATGTTCCTGGCAAAAAGACCGATATGCGGGATTCCGAATGGATTTCCACCTTGCTTCGCGCCGGACTTTTGAACGGAAGTTTTATTCCCGAAAAAAGGATTCGGGAATTCCGCGATCTAAATCGTTACCGTAAGAGTGTCATCCGCGATATTACGTCACAGAAGAACAGGATTGAGAAATTTTTACAAAGTTCCGGCTTCCGTCTATCATCCTTTATTTCTGATATTTTTGGCGCTTCGGGTAGAAACATCATTCTGCATTTAGTTGAACATGGGCAGATTGATAAAACTGCTTTAGATTCTTGTCTCAAAACCAAGACCAGAAACCGTATTGATGAAATTCTCATGTCCGTGAACGGAACACTGTCAGAACACCAAAAGGCATTTTTAAGGATTCTCATGACTCATTATGATTCTTTAAAGAAACATCTTGCTGAAATTGAAACGAGTCTCGAGGAAGATATGGCTCCATTTGCCCTGCAGGTTGAGCAGTTGAATAGCATCTATGGAATAAGCACAACTGCTTCCTGTGCAATTATTGCTGAAATCGGTATTGATATGAAGCCGTTTAAAACTGCGGAACACATCTGCTCATGGGCCGGTTTGTGCCCAGGTAATAACGAAAGTGCTGGAAAACGAAAAAGCACCTCTGTCACAAAAGGCAATCCTTACATAAAAAGTATGCTCTGCGAAATTGCCTGGGTGATTGCAGGGAAACGCAACACTTATCTTTCGGCATGGTACTGGAGAATCAAACAGAAAAAAGGAGCCAAAAAAGCGATTGTCGCACTTGCCCGAAAACTTCTTGTCATCATCTACACAATGTTAAAACAAGGAACTCTATTTGACGAATCCTGTTTTGAAACAAGACGTAAGCACTGTGAACAAAAACAGCTTTCTCGTTATATACGGGAATTGGAAAAACATGGTTATCATGTGGAAGCTCAAAGCTAGCCTTTCTTAAATACGATCAATCTCTCACTACAGGCAGCCAATACTGTGACTGCTTTATAGTGATGCTTTCATAATTGTTGAAAACATTTGTTGTCAAGGTTCAGTTTTTGGCTACGAGTTTTATTTTCGTAGCAATGCGGAAAATGTACAAAACATTGGAGAAAATTTTTTCGTAGTTCCAAGTGATACAACTATGAAAGTGAATCCTGTGTCTAACTGGATTATGGGATCGAAAAACAATATTGAATATTTGTGTGAGAATATAAAATTAACGGTTGTTAATGCGTATGATAAAGGTAGTGCAGATGAGTATACAAATTATACTCTGAAAGCAGTAGGTAATTATATTCGCTTTGTTGATGAAAATGAACCTGCAAGTCCGCTTAAATCTGGGGCGATTAAACTCGCGGATATTACATTGTCTTCGGATGGAACAAGCTATGAAGTCTATTATGAGGTAACAACAGACGGAAAAGAGTATAAAGAAACAGTTACATATTCTGCTCAAAATCAGAAGGTATCCGATATTTTAAACGATATTGTTTCAGTAAATACAGGTACTACAGGTCCAGAGATTACAATAGGAAGTATAGGAACACCAATTGAAGAAGACATAACGATTGATACTGGAAGTATGGATGAAAATAAGACAACAACTTTAAAGGGTGCAATTACTGGAAAAGTTAATGTAACAGGAAGCGGAACCTTGCAGTCAGAGATTAACTGCAGTGGATTTTATGGACGAACTAACAGTGAGATCCACATTACGGATGGACAGATCACTGGAAAGGAAAATGCAGAAGATGCTGTAATTGTATTGGAGGCTGCGAACCTTACAGTAGAGGGTGAAAACACAAAAATTTGGGATAAATCAGCGTCTGGAGGTGATCGCTATGCAATCCAGGCAATAGGTGGAGTATCAGTAACAATTAAGGGCGGTGAAATCAAATCAGATAATCATACGGCTGTGTATATATATAGAAGTAGCGGGCAAAAGAAAGACCATGCAACGTTCACGATGGAAGGTGGAACGATTATAGGCGGAGTGTATGGCTTAAGACACGCTCACCTTAATGAAATCAACTTGTCAGGCGGAACGATTACAGGCGGGGCTAATCAGCCCGATGTTTATATGGCACGAGAAATAAATGTCAGCGAAAATGCAAACTTCACGGTCGAGGGAAATTTCCCGTTCAAATTTATGCAGATCGAAAGTGCATCTTTAAAAAATGAAATCGATTTTACAAAGGCAACAGTAACAGAAGATAAAAAGATTCTGATCAGTTCTCCACTGGATGCCAATACCAAAGAGTCGTATGTGAAGCTTTTTAAGGCATCGACCTCAAATTATCAGAATCTCATCAAACATATTGAGCTGACTGGCGGATCTAATCCAATCTGCGTAGTTTATAACGCAAATCCGGTCTCTGCAGATCCGACAACCACTGAGATTTATGCATTCAGCGCACCGAATCTTTATACAGTTCATGTGAAGTACTATACTGGAAAAGATGAAACTAATCCATTTTACGATGAATATCTTCTGAATCTTAATGATGGCAATCGGAGCTACTTAGGCAATATCAGTTTACCGGATGGCAAAGATTGTAAGGTATGGAGGTATAAAGAAAATTCAAACAGGAATGGCACTGCGACAGATGTTACAAAAACAGTAAATGAACTTGTTAATGGAGAACTGTATTCAATGGACACGGTCCCTGAAATTAAACTTTACGCAGGTTATAGTGTTTCTATCGATGCGTCAGTATCCGAAGAAGATATTACTAAGGACTCAGCTATCATAAAAGGAAATACAGCCGGAACAACTGTATATTACACAAATAAATCGGACTACCAGATATATACAGGTGAAGAACTCAGAAACGCAGCCAAAAGTACAGAAAAACGGAGTGATTTCACGCAGGTTAAAGTAGGGGAAGATGGTACATTTTCAATTCCACTCACAGGCCTCGATCCGCTGAAGAAATATACCTATTATTTAGTCGCAGAAAATTCCAATATGGATGTTTCTGATAGCCGTGCAGTAACATTCACCACAAAAGCCCGTGTTCTGACGGCAGCTGATTTTCAGATTGTAGGTGATAGAGAATTCACATATGAGAATAATGGCGCTACACATACAGTAACAGTAAAACCAGCGGCGGGAAATGAAGAATTATTTGACATCGATTTCGTCGTATACAAAATGAAAAAAGGAGAAGAATATACCGGAAGTTACCTCCAGCCGCCGGCAGCAGCGGGAACATATGGCATATATGTAACTACCAAGCCGAAGAAAAGTGGCATTGAGCAGGCTAAATACTTATTAATTGGAGATATGACGATCAAGAAAGCGAAGTTTAATCCAGAGTGGTTTAATATCGTAGACTCGATCACATATGGAACTGAGGAATATGAGAGTTTAAAACCACGGATAAAAGATGAGTATAATGGCGTTGGAGGTCCGGCAGTTACTGAATATGGCCAGATTGAATATAAGCTTTATAACGATAGTGAATTAGCTCAAGAAGTTTTAAGAAATTCTGATGGTCACTATGATTCATCGCCAGATATGAACCAGGATTATGCAACTTATTATATGGGAGTCACCAGTACTGGCGGAGATAACGTGGAGCCGCAGGAAACTCCTGTATTAGTAGGAACACAGATAACTGTTAAGCGTGCCACAAACACAATTTCCATAACATCATGCCCGGATATCCGTTACGGAGAAACACCAGAGCCGAAGAACGAGGCAACAGACACCACCGGCGGTGTTAAGTACACTTACAGCAGCACCAAGAATGGCGAATACACAGACTGGAATGAAAAAAACAAACCTGGAACATGGTATGTAAAGGCAACTGTGGGAAAGAGCCAGAATTATAATGAGGCAACAAGTGATTCGGTTGAATTTGAGGTATCCAAAGCAAAGCTTGTTCCTTCTGTAAGTGCGGTTAAATCAAAGATCTATGACGGCAATACAAAGGCTGAAGGAACGCTCACCCTCAGCTCCGCTGACGGAAACCCGATCCTCTCAGAGGATGCGGTGGCATTAGAGGCAAAGGGAACCTTCACATGGACATCCAAGGACGCTGGAACAAACACTGTGGATGTTACAGGCATTGCGTTGGATTCTCAGTTTGAGGATCGCTATGAACTTACAGCGAGAGAGCTTTCCAATGTCTCCTGCAGCGGTGCAAAGATCGAAAATGCCAAAATTCAGAATGTTTCTGTACGGCAGATGATGGAATTGACCTACAATGGAAGGGAACAGTTGCCAGAAGTCACGGCAACAGGAAGTACGATCGGTGGCACGGCTATCACCTTCCACTACGGCCTCACAGCAGTACAGGCCGCAGACGAAACGCAGGCATTAAAAACTGTTCCTGCCTTCACCGACGCCGGCACCTATACGGTATACTACACCGCATCTGCAGTAAATCATGATTCCGTATACGGCAGCTTTGAAATCAAGATCAAAAATGCCTCGATCACAGGCGTTGACGCAGCCGGATATACAGGAATCTACGACGGACAGTCCCACGGAATCAAGATCACCCTTTCCGGAAACGCTGGAGACGGTGAGATCCTTTACGGTGAGTCCGAAGATAACTGCACGCTCACAGAAAGCCCTGTATACAAGAACACAGGCAGCTATACCGTATACTACACGGTGACAAAGAAAAACTTTGACACCATAAGCGGCTCCGCAACCGTTGCGATCACCCCGGCACAGCTCACTGTGACGGCAGAATCAAGAAACGTGACCTATAAGGACGAACCGCCGGTATACAGCAGCACGTTCGAAGGTTTCGTAAACGGAGAAAACACAGAAGTCCTCGGCGGAACACTCTCCTACGAGTGCGCTTATGCGGCTGGCAGCGATGTGGACGAGTACGAGATCATCCCGTCCGGCCTTATAGCGGAAAATGGAAACTATGTGATCACATATCAGCCAGGAAAACTGACCGTATCCCAGGCGAAGCCGGAGTTCGAACTTCGGAATCTGGATCAGTTAAACCGTGTCTATGACGCGAAAAACACCGCGCCGGAGGCATGGACGGACAGCGATGGAAACATGACCGTGACGATCAAAAAGGGCAGCGAGATCTTAACGGAAGCGCCGATGAATGCCGGAACCTACACGGTGGAAGTTCATACGGAAGCCGGAAAGAACTACGAGGCTGGAAGCCAGACATTCTCCTTTGAGATCAAAAAAGCACCGCTCAGCGTAAAAGCAGTGGATCAGAATGTCACAGTCGGAGATGCGATTCCGGAGTACAAAGTCCTCTATGAAGGATTTGCAGGAACAGATACCGCGGATGTGCTGAACGGCAGCCTGAAGTTTACCTGTGAATACGCGCCAGACAGCGCGGCGGGCGATTACTCGATCCTGCCGTCCGGTCTGACATCTGAGAATTACGAGATCCACTTTGAGAATGGAACACTTCATGCAGTCCGCAGGGCAAGCAGTGGATCCGATGATTCCGACAATTCCGGTGGTTCCGGCAGCACAAAGAACCCGGCGGCAACGAACTTTGGAAAGAATGTTTCTAACAACAGCTCTTCCGAAAACGATGCACAGGGAACCTGGAAACGCGATAATAAGGGCTGGTGGTTCGAATTCAAGGACGGCACCTATCCGGCAGGAGAAAAGATCAGTGATCAGAACGGTGAAAAGCTGGGCTGGATCCAGAAAGACGGAAAATGGTGGGCTTTCGGTTCTGACGGCTATCTGAAGACCGGCTGGGTGTTCGATGGCGCAAGCGGAAAATGGTATCTGCTTAATGAAAAGACCGGAATGCAGATTGGCTGGTATTACGATGAGTCAGGACGCTTCTGGTATTATCTCGATCCGGCGAGTGGAGCAATGCTCACAGGCTGGCAGTTCATCAATGGAAAATGGTACTACTTGTCAAAGACATCCGGAGCTGTGCCGCTTGGCTCCATGTACAGAGAAATCAGGACACCGGATGGATATTATGTCGACAAAGACGGTGCATGGGATGGACTTGAAGCAAAAGAAAAATAAGACATGAACAAAAAAATCCGCAGGATCCTAAAAATGGGAACCTGCGGATTTTTTTGTTTATACGGATAATACGTAAAACGGAACGTGGAAGCTTTAACCAAAGATCCGGAACACTCCGATAAAGGAAAGAACAACGCTCATCACGATAAAGCTGACAGCAGCAAGCAGCAGCTGGTTGTAAAGCTTGTCCTTATCAACAGACTCCGGTGCGCAGCCGACACAGATGCCGCCGACCGTGGACAGCGGACTGATGACGACTCCGTTTGTTCCGACGATGACACCGATCACGATGCTCATGGAGGAGATTCCTAAAGTCTGGCTCAGCTCCGCAGAGAGCGGGATCAGGGTCGGCATAACGACTCCGGTACCGCTGGAGACAGCGCCCATAAGTCCACCGAGTACCATCATGATCGGCTGGGCAGTTCTCTCGCCTATGATGTTCTCAAGACCGTCAGATAAGAATGTGATGCCGCCGCAGGTATTGACGACGCTGATCAGGACGGACATACCACAGATCAGGATGATCGTGCTCCACGGAACAGCTGCGATGGCTTTTTTCTGGTCGACAGCGCCGAGCATTAAGAGAACACCTGCGCACGCGAAAGAGATCAGTCCGATATTCTGTCCAAAAAAGATTACGCCGATGAGGACCACGAGGATCGCGGCGAGTGTCAGAGTCTGATTCTTATCAAATCCCGTAAAGTGCGGTGTCGCAGCGTTTTCCATCTTTTTCGGGTGAAGACCTCCGAGCAGGAAGTAGGCACCGATGGAGAAGAACGTCATGGCTGTGGCGTATGCGCCCCAGAGCGGAAGGTAACCGGAAAGGTTTTCAACGATGATATTGTTTTCCACGGAGAGCTGTTGTGCCACGATTCCGTTGATGGCGAGGGGGGACAGGCCTCCGACCATAATACCGCCCATGGTGACAAGACTCATCATCAAAACCGAGATTCCGTTTTCAACTGCGACGAACAGGGCAATCGGCATGATGACTGCGACGATCAGTCCGCCTGCGCCTGCCGCGGAGATGATCGCGCCGAAGAGAAAGAAGATCACCGGCAGGATCTTTGCGTTTCCTCTTGCGAGGCATACGATGTTCTTGGAAAGCGCCTGTGTGGTGCCATTTAAGGTGGCGATACCAAAGAGGAATGTGGTGGCAAGAACGATAAAGAATACGCTCGTCGGCCAGTTTCCGGTCACGACTTTTGAGACATTGATTTCGGTGCCGCATTTTGCCGCTGCGAGGGAGAAGATGTATGCCGCGACAAGACCGACAACGCCGGCATTCTTTTTTGTGACTGCGCTGAAGGCGATAACCGCGATCAGAACGATTAAAGATGCAACTGCAATCATGATGTTAGAACCTCCTTTTTCTGCAATCGAAATTCGTGTGAAATGAAGCCATAATACGCTTCACTTCCGGCATTTATGCGATATTTAAGCGAAAAAAAAATCTCCCCATGCATTGCTGCATGAAGAGACGATGATTTTCACCGCGTTACCACTCTGATTCGTCCATAGAAGACGCTGCTTTACAGGGTACCGGCCGGATACCCTTTCCCTGTAACGGGAGAACCCGTTTCCGCCTACCGTTCAATTTCAGCGGAACCGCTCAGAAGCGAGTTCGAACTGTTTCATCCCGCCGTGCTCCCAGCAACCACGGCTCTCTGTGGGGAATCCTGCAGCCTACTATTCTTCGTCTACGCGTATTTCGATTTTTTACGGTATCATTTTACTGCTTTAATGTAAGTTAGTCAAGAAAAAATTTGAAAAATTACAGCGAACGATCGAAATTGTCCGGGAACATTCATCGTTTTTATCATGACTCCGCAGAAGGAATTAAGATCACTGATGCGTAGAACATTCCGTTCTTCCATTCAAAACGCGCATCTCCACGGTGTCGTTCAGCGATGAGCCGGATGGACTGTGTGCCTATGCCGGGGCCACTGTGCTTTGTGGAGAGAAAACGCTTTCCTTCAAGAACTGGCGGCTTCCGGCAGGGATTGTCCACCGTGATGGCTATGAGGGAGGTGCCGGTCTGGCGGATATGGACTTTGATCGCGCCGCTTTCATTGTTTTCCCGACATGCGTCCACCGCGTTTTCCAGTAAATTTCCCAAAAGCACGCAGAATTCCGGTTCCGGAACCGGTATTTCTTTTTCCATCTGTGCCTGGATCTCCAGAGCAGTTCCGGCGTTTTCTGCAATCTGCGCGTAGTAGCCAAGGATCGCGTTGACGGCCTGATTTTCACAGTAAGCAGGCAGCCATTCCGGCATCATATGTTTCCGGAAGGACGCGAGATAGTTTGAGATCGCGTCAAGATCTTTGTTCGCCGCGTATCCCGAGAGCACCGTGAGATGTTGACGGAGGTCATGGCGGGGGCTGCGCGTCGCCTCGAGGGGGTGTTGGGGATTGCGGGAGCTGTCTCTTATACGCATTCGTCGCCGCCGACGGCGAGGGGGGTTTAGGTCACGGAGGCGGTCGGTGGGCGGGACGAAAACCAGACAGGAGACGGGGCAGGGGGG
>OJIU01000528.1_pt1 | contig 11099 bp, 4 predicted proteins | sample 1595961 | NCBI WGS metagenome assembly OJIU01 (sample SAMEA4350144, study PRJEB24818) | metagenome | biome: human; feature: gut; material: faeces | place: Denmark | collected 2013-09
GCCAGACCAGCAAAATGGCCTCAAGGATTTTTTCGTTCGATGCCTGCGGATCATCATCGAACTCTTCCAGGTCACAGATCCATTGATGCAGCAAAGCCAGGGCAAGTCGCTGACGCTGCTGGATGCCTCAGAGGTCCAGCTCGACGGTGCGGCAACGCTCGTGTTGACCTTCTCCATTCCCCTTGATCCGGAACAAGATTTTTCCCGCGTCGTGCACGTTGTTGATAAAAAAAGCGGTAAAGTGGATGGTGCCTGGGAGCTGGCGCCAAATCTGAAAGAGTTACGCTTACGCCATCTTGAACCCAATCGGGAACTGGTGGTGACTATTGAGCGTGATTTGCTGGCGCTGAATAAAGCGACGTTCTCTATAGATTATGAAAAAAACATTACCACCCGCGACGTTCAGCCAAGCGTAGGGTTCGCCAGTCGTGGCTCGCTGCTGCCGGGAAAAGTGATTGAAGGGCTGCCGGTTATGGCTCTTAACGTTAACAGCGTGGATGTGAACTTCTTTCGCGTGAAGCCTGAGTCGCTCGGCGCGTTTGTCAGCCAGTGGGAATACCGCAATTCGTTGGCAAACTGGGAGTCCGACAATCTGCTGAAAATGGCTGAACTGATTTATACCGGACGCTTTGACCTCAATCCGGCGCGTAACACCCGTGAGAAGCTGCTGCTGCCGCTGAGCGATATCAAGCCGTTGCAGCAAGCGGGCGTTTACATCGCTGTGATGAATCAGGCTGGGCAATACAACTACAGCAATGCCGCGACGCTGTTTACGCTCAGCGATATTGGTGTATCGGCGCACCGTTACCACAATCAACTGGATGTCTTTACGCAGAGTCTTGAAAACGGCGCCGCGCAGCAGGGTATTGAGGTCACGTTACTCAACGAAAAAGGGCAGACGCTGGCGCAGGCAACCAGCGACACTCAGGGTCATGTAACGCTTAAGACCGATAAAGACGCGGCCTTATTGTTGGCCCGCAAAGACGGACAAACCACGCTGCTGGATCTGAAGCTTCCGGCGTTGGACCTGGCTGAGTTTGATATTGCTGGCGCGCCGGGATATAGCAAACAGTTCTTTATGTTTGGTCCCCGTGACCTCTATCGGCCTGGCGAGACGGTGATCCTCAACGGATTACTGCGTGACAGCGACGGTAAAACGTTACCCGACCAGCCAGTGAAGCTGGAAGTCGTTAAGCCCGACGGACAGGTCTTACGCTCGGTAGTTAGCCAGCCGGAGAACGGCCTGTACCGCTTTAGCTGGCCGCTGGACAGCAGCGCGCCAACCGGTATGTGGCATATTCGTGCCAATACAGGCGACAACCAGTCGCGGATGTGGGATTTCCACGTTGAAGATTTTATGCCGGAGCGGATGGCGCTCAATCTCACCGCCAGCAAAATGCCGGTAGCGCCAACTGATGAAGTGAAGTTCTCGGTAGTGGGCTACTACCTGTACGGCGCGCCCGCTAACGGCAATGCCCTGCAAGGGCAGCTTTTCCTGCGCCCGCTGCGCGAAGCCGTGCAGGCACTGCCGGGGTTCCAGTTTGGTAATATTGCCGAAGAAAATCTTTCCCGCAGTCTCGATGAAGTGCAGTTGACGCTGGATGATCACGGTCGCGGCGAAGTGACCACCAACAGCCAATGGCAGGAGACACATTCTCCGTTACAGGTGATCCTGCAAGCCAGCCTGCTGGAATCAGGTGGCCGTCCGGTAACGCGTCGGGCTGAACAAGCCATCTGGCCTGCGGACACACTGCCGGGTATTCGTCCGCAGTTTGCGGCAAAAGCCGTTTATGATTACCGCACCGATACCACCGTGAATCAGCCTATTGTCGATGAAGACAGCAACGCTGCTTTCGATATTGTGTATGCCGATGCGCAAGGCGAGAAAAAAGCGGTGTCCGGCTTGCAGGTGCGTTTGATCCGTGAACGTCGTGATTATTACTGGAACTGGTCTGAAGGCGAGGGCTGGCAATCACAGTTCGATCAAAAGGATCTTGTTGAGGGTGAGCAGACCCTGGATCTTAAAGCGGATGAGACCGGTAAAGTCAGCTTTCCGGTTGAGTGGGGTGCCTATCGTCTGGAAGTCAAAGCCCCGAATGATGCGGTGAGCAGCGTACGCTTCTGGGCGGGTTATAGCTGGCAGGATAACAGCGACGGCAGTGGGGCAGTGCGTCCCGATCGCGTGACCCTGAAACTTGATAAACCCAGCTATCGTCCTGGCGATACCATGAAGCTACACGTTGCCGCTCCCGCTGCTGGCAAAGGTTATGCAATGGTGGAATCCAGCGAAGGCCCGCTGTGGTGGCAAGAAATAGACGTACCGGCGGATGGTCTCGATATCTCCATCCCGGTCGATAAAGCCTGGAATCGCCACGATTTGTATCTCAGTGCGCTGGTGGTTCGTCCTGGCGACAAGTCCCGTTCGGCAACGCCAAAACGGGCGGTCGGCTTACTACATTTACCGTTAGGCGATGAAAACCGTCGTCTGGCGCTGTCCCTGGAAAGCCCGGCGAAAATACGGCCAAATCAGCCGTTGACCGTCAAGATTAAAGCCAGCGTTAAAAATGGCGAGGTGCCAAAGCAGGTTAATGTGCTGGTCTCAGCCGTCGACAGCGGGGTGTTGAACATTACCGACTACGCCACGCCGGATCCGTGGCAGGCGTTTTTCGGGCAAAAACGCTATGGCGCAGATATTTATGATATTTACGGCCAGGTGATCGAAGGGCAAGGGCGCCTGGCGGCGCTGCGCTTTGGTGGTGATGGCGATGAATTAAAACGCGGCGGTAAGCCACCGGTCAATCACGTCAATATTGTGGCGCAACAGGCGCTGCCGGTCACGCTTAACGAGCAGGGCGAAGGTACGGTGACGTTACCGATTGGTGATTTCAACGGCGAGCTGCGGGTAATGGCGCAAGCCTGGACGGCGGATGACTTTGGCAGCAGCGAAAGCAAAGTGATTGTCGCCGCGCCGGTGATTGCTGAACTGAACATGCCGCGCTTTCTGGCAGGGGGCGATACCTCGCGTCTGACGCTGGATGTGACCAACCTGACTGACAAACCACAAACGCTGAATATTAAGCTCGCGGCCAGCGGTCTGCTGGAACTCAAGGGGCAAGATCCCGCCCCGGTAAATCTGGCGCCAGGCGTACGGACTACGCTGTTTATTCCGGTGCGCGCGCAGGAGGGTTTTGGCGATGGCGAAATTCAGGCAGAAATTAGCGGTCTGACTTTACCGGGTGAAACGCTGCCTGTGCAGCATAAACAGTGGAAGATTGGCGTGCGACCGGCATTCCCGGCGCAAACCGTGAATAACGGCGTCGCACTTCAGCCGGGGGCAACCTGGCAGCTTCCGGTCGAAGAACTGACCAATTTCTCCCCAGCGACGATGCAGGGGCAATTGCTGTTTAGCGGTAAGCCGCCGCTGAATCTGGCGCGCTACATCCGCGAACTGAAAGCCTACCCTTACGGTTGCCTCGAGCAAACGGCGAGCGGGTTGTTCCCTTCTTTATATACCAACGCCGCGCAGCTGAAGGTGTTAGGTATCGCGGGTGATAGCGATGAAAAACGCCGTGCGGCAGTAGACATTGGTATTTCTCGTTTACTGCAAATGCAGCGTGATAACGGCGGTTTTGCGCTGTGGGATAAAAACGGATCGGAAGAGTACTGGCTGACCGCGTATGTGATGGATTTCCTCGTGCGAGCGAATGAACAGGGCTACAGCGTCCCGGCGGAGGTGATTAACCGGGGTAACGAGCGGCTGCTGCGCTATTTGCAGGATCCGGGCATGATGTCGATTCGCTATACCGACGACGCATCAGCAAGCCGATTTGCCGTACAGGCCTACGCCGCGCTGGTGCTGGCTCGTCAGCAGAAAGCCCCGCTCGGCGCGCTGCGTGAGATCTGGGATCACCGTGCACAGGCCGCTTCCGGTTTACCGCTGTTGCAACTGGGGATCGCGCTGAAAAACATGGGCGATGCCAACCGCAGTGAACAGGCGTTGACCCTGGCGCTGAATACACCACGTCGCGACGCGCAGCAGTGGATGGCGGATTACGGCAGCCAGCTGCGCGACAACGCGCTGATGCTGGCCTTGCTGGAAGAGAACAAACTCAAACCTGACGTGCAGAATACCTTGCTGAACACCTTGTCAGAACAGGCCTTTGGGCAGCGCTGGCTCTCTACTCAGGAAAATAATGCGCTGTTCCTTGCCGCGCGTACGTTACAGGACTTGCCAGGCACATGGCAGGCGCAAACGTCACTCTCTGAACAACCGTTAGCCGGGGAGAAATCACAGACGCGGAATCTGGATGCCGATGCGTTGTCTACGCTGAGCGTCACCAATACCGGTAATTTGCCACTGTGGCTGCGTCTGGATGTGAGCGGTTACCCGCAAACCTCACCGACGCCTGCCAGCAACGTTTTGCATATTGAGCGTCAAATCCTGGGGCTAGACGGAAACAGTAAATCGCTGGATTCTCTGCGCAGCGGCGAGCTGGTGCTGGTCTGGCTGGAGGTGAAAGCCAGCCAGAATGTACCGGATGCGCTGGTGGTCGATCTACTGCCAGCCGGCCTGGAGCTGGAAAACCAGAATCTGGCCAACGGCAGCGCCAGCCTGCAGGATAGCGGTAGCGAAGTAGCGAATCTGCTCAATCAGATGCAACAAGCGGATATCCAGCACGTTGAATTCCGTGACGATCGCTTTGTTGCCGCGGTGGCGGTCAATGAAGGACAACCGGTTACGCTGGTGTATCTGGCGCGGGCGGTAACGCCGGGGACCTACCAGGTTCCTGTCCCGCAGGTGGAATCAATGTATGTTCCGCAGTGGCGCGCGACCGGTGCGACAGAGGGACTTTTGATTGTCAGACCGTAAATGATGCGCGGGTTGGGTAAACGCGGCTGCTGGCTCTGGGTGGCAGCCGTTGCGCTATTGTTTCTGGCGGCGGTTTGGGCGGCAGATAAAATCTGGCCGCTGCCGCTGCACGAAGTCGATCCGGCACGGGTCGTGGTGGCGCATGATGGTACGCCGCTGTGGCGCTTCGCCGATGCGGACGGTATCTGGCGTTATCCGGTGGCTATTGATGAGGTATCGCCTCGCTACCTTGAGGCGTTAATTAACTACGAAGACCGCTGGTTCTGGAAACATCCCGGCGTCAATCCGTTTTCCGTGCTGCGCGCAGCGTGGCAGGACCTCTCCTCTGGGCGTGTGGTTTCGGGCGGCAGTACTCTTACCATGCAGGTAGCACGATTACTCGATCCCCATCCGCGAACCTTCGGCGGCAAGTTCCGCCAGCTCTGGCGCGCATTGCAGCTGGAATGGCACCTCTCCAAGCGCGACATCCTGACGCTGTATCTTAACCGTGCGCCATTTGGCGGTACGCTGCAGGGCGTGGGGGCGGCAAGCTGGGCCTATCTTGGCAAATCGCCCGCGCAATTGAGTTATTCCGATGCTGCGCTGCTGGCGGTGCTGCCCCAGGCGCCGAGTCGTCTGCGCCCGGACCGTTGGCCGGATCGCGCGCAAGCGGCGCGCAATAAAGTGCTCGAACGTATGGCGACGCAGGGCATTTGGCCAGCCAGACAGGTACAGGAGTCGCGTGAAGAACCGGTCTGGTTGGCGCCCAGACAAATGCCGCAGTTAGCGCCGTTATTCTCGCGCATGATGCTGGGAAAAAGCCGAAGCGATAAAATCGTGACCACCCTTGACGCCGGGTTGCAGCGCCAACTGGAAGAGCTGGCGCAAAACTGGAAGGGGCGCTTACCTGCGCGCAGTTCGCTGGCGATGATTGTGGTCGATCACACCGATATGAGCGTGCGTGGCTGGGTGGGGTCGGTAGATATGAATGATGACTCCCGCTTTGGTCATGTGGATATGGTGAATGCGATCCGTTCGCCGGGCTCGGTACTAAAGCCGTTTGTATATGGTCTGGCGCTGGATGACGGACTCATTCATCCTGCTTCGTTGTTGCAGGATGTACCTCGGCGAACCGGGGACTATCGACCAGGGAATTTTGACAGCGGTTTTCATGGACCGGTGAGTATGAGCGAAGCGCTGGTAAGGTCGTTGAATTTACCCGCCGTGCAGGTACTCGAAGCCTATGGCCCGAAGCGTTTTGCCGCATCGTTACGTAACGTTGGCTTACCGCTGTATCTGCCCGCAGGGGCAGCGCCGAATCTGTCGCTGATTTTAGGCGGCGCGGGGGCAAGGCTTGGTGATATGGCCGCAGCCTACAGCGCCTTTGCTCGGCAGGGAAAAGCGGGAAAACTGCGTCTGCAGCCGGGCGACCCACTGCTTGAACGTCCGTTGATGTCGGCGGGCGCGGCGTGGATTATTCGCCGTATTATGGCCGATGAAGCGCAACCGCTACCGGATAACGCTTTGAGCAGAGTGGTCCCGCTGGCGTGGAAAACGGGCACCAGCTATGGCTATCGCGATGCGTGGGCGATTGGTGTTAACGCTCGTTATGTGATCGGTATCTGGACTGGCAGACCAGACGGAACGCCAGTTGTGGGCCAGTTTGGATTTGCCAGTGCCGTGCCGCTGCTTAATCAGGTCAATAATCTTCTGCTCTCTCGCGGGACAAATCAGCCGGAAGATCCGCGTCCGGTATCCGTTAGCCGTGGCGTGGTGTGCTGGCCTGGTGGGCAATCTCTTGCGCCCGGTGACAGCAACTGTCGACGTCGTCTGGCAACCTGGCTACTGGACGGCAGCCAGCCGCCAACGTTGCTATTACCCGAGCAGGAGGGGGTGAGCGGCATTCGTTTCCCCGTCTGGCTGGACGAAGAAGGCAAACGTGTGGCGGCAGATTGCCCGCAGGCGCGCGAACAAACATTAATCGTCTGGCCTTTACCGCTGGAGCCATGGCTGCCGGAGTCAGAACGCCGTAGGGCGAGATTACCGCCTGTTTCTGCCACGTGTCCGCCGCTGGGGCAGGACGATTCGCTGCCGTTGCAGTTGACAGGGGTGCGTGATGGCGCGATTGTGAAGCGTTTACCCGGTTCTGCACAAGCCTCATTGCCGGTACGAACCACCGGCGGGTCAGGTGAGCGCTGGTGGTTTCTTAATGGCGAAAGGCTGGATGAACGCGGACAACATCTTACGCTACGGCTGGCGACGAAAGGGGATTATCAACTGCTGGTGATGGATGACGCCGGGCAAGTGGCGACGGTGAGATTTTCGATGCAGTAGATCAGTTGGTGACTGTTTGTTGCTAAAATTCATCTTATTTTAAAGAAATGTTACCTTCATCAATAGTCAATTGCCGGGATGCTCTTTATAATCCGCGCCAGGTCGTACATCTATATAGACAACAACAGAACACATTACAGAGGTTATCATGGCTATTGAACGTACTTTTTCCATCATCAAACCAAACGCGGTGGCAAAAAACGTTATTGGCAGCATCTTTGCGCGCTTTGAAGCAGCAGGGTTCAAAATTGTCGGTACTAAAATGCTGCACCTGACCGTTGAGCAGGCGCGCGGCTTCTATGCTGAGCATGACGGCAAGCCATTCTTTGACGGTCTGGTTGAATTCATGACTTCCGGTCCGATCGTTGTTTCTGTTCTGGAAAGCGAAAATGCCGTACAGCGTCACCGCGACCTGCTCGGCGCAACCAACCCGGCAAATGCGCTGGCGGGTACTCTGCGTGCAGACTACGCTGACAGCTTCACCGAGAACGGTACTCACGGTTCTGATTCCGTTGAATCTGCAGCGCGCGAAATCGCCTATTTCTTTGGTGAAGGCGAGGTTTGCCCGCGCACTCGCTGATAAGCTCGTCCTGTAGGCCGGATAAGCGTTTGCGCATCCGGCTCTGCTTTGCCTGATGGCGCCGCTGATGCGTCTTATCAGGCCTACGATCTTCCTTTACATATTATTTTCGCTAATGCTTCGTGCAAACGTGGCATCCCTGCGCCAGACTTTGTACAATGCAACGCCCCGGAAGAGCAGATCGCTTGCCGGGGCGTTTCTTTTTAACCCTCCACGGGCCACAACGTGTAACAACGAGGCCGGAAAAAATTATGTCTGAATTAGTTAACACCTCTGAAGTCGTCATTCCTGCGGTTCCAAATAAAAATGGAAAAATTAACCTGCTGGATCTGAACCGTCAGCAAATGCGCGAATTCTTCAAAGAGATGGGCGAAAAACCGTTTCGTGCCGATCAGGTCATGAAGTGGATGTACCACTATTGCAGCGATAACTTTGATGACATGACTGACATCAATAAGGTGCTGCGTAACAAGCTGAAAGAAGTGGCTGAAATTCGCGCCCCGGAAGTGGTGGAAGAGCAGCGTTCTTCTGACGGTACGATCAAATGGGCCATTGCAGTTGGCGATCAGCGCGTTGAAACGGTGTATATCCCGGAAGACGATCGCGCGACCCTGTGTGTTTCTTCACAGGTCGGTTGTGCATTAGAGTGTAAATTCTGCTCTACGGCGCAACAGGGCTTCAACCGTAACCTGCGGGTATCGGAGATCATTGGTCAGGTCTGGCGCGCGGCGAAAATCGTCGGGGCGGTGAAGGCTACGGGCGTGCGTCCTATTACCAACGTGGTAATGATGGGGATGGGCGAGCCGCTGCTCAACCTGACTAACGTGGTGCCGGCGATGGAAATCATGCTGGATGACTTCGGTTTCGGGCTGTCCAAGCGCCGCGTCACGCTCTCCACGTCAGGCGTGGTCCCTGCGCTGGATAAGCTGGGCGATATGATTGACGTCGCGCTGGCAATTTCTCTGCATGCGCCGAACGATGAAATTCGTGACGAAATTGTACCTATCAATAAAAAGTACAATATCGAAACATTCCTTGGCGCGGTTCGTCGTTATCTGGAGAAATCCAACGCTAACCAGGGACGTGTGACCATTGAGTATGTGATGTTAGATCACATCAATGATGGCACTGAACACGCGCATCAGTTGGCCGAGCTGCTGAAAGATACGCCGTGTAAAATTAACCTGATCCCGTGGAACCCGTTCCCGGGCGCGCCGTATGGTCGTAGCTCTAACAGCCGTATCGATCGTTTCTCCAAAGTGTTAATGAGCTATGGTTTTACTACCATCGTGCGTAAAACACGTGGCGATGACATCGATGCTGCCTGCGGTCAGCTGGCGGGCGACGTTATCGACCGTACCAAGCGTACTCTGCGTAAGCGTATGCAGGGCGACGCTATCGACATTAAGACCGTTTGATGTTGAGTGCACTACGGTACAATTCATGTACCGTAGTGTAATGTAAGCCATATGAGGTTTTTTGTTGTCGTCGTCAGGTCAATAATAACGGTGCGTTTTTGTCGACTTTAAGGCAGTATGTAACGGCGCAACAAGCGTTTAGCCCTCAGGCTTACGCTGTTTTGTCATTGATAGTCTGACCGTTTTATACTGTCTGACGAAGGTTAACTGACCAGATGTTTCGCGGTGTGGGTGAGCATTGTGGCTCGCCGGCATCAGAACCCAAATTTACGCAGCTGTAGCGAATGAATACTGAAGCCACGCACGACAAAAATGAAGCACTATCCACCGGCGTTCGTCTGCGCAATGCCCGTGAACAACTCGGATTCAGCCAGCAGGCAGTCGCGGAGCGACTTTGCCTGAAGGTCTCCACGGTACGCGATATTGAAGAAGATAAGGCGCCAGCCGATCTCGCTTCAACATTCCTGCGCGGGTACATCCGTTCTTATGCGCGTCTGGTGCATATTCCTGAAGAAGAACTGTTGCCAGGGCTGGAAAAACAGGCTCCGATTCGTCCTGCCAAAGTCGCGCCGATGCAGAGCTTCTCGCTCGGTAAGCGTCGTAAGAAACGCGACGGCTGGTTAATGACCTTTACCTGGCTGGTACTGTTTGTCGTTGTCGGGCTGACAGGCGCCTGGTGGTGGCAAAACCATAAAGCGCAGCAGGAAGAGATCACCACCATGGCCGATCAATCCTCCGCTGAGCTGAATGCCGGTAAAGAGGGGGCGCAGAACGTACCGTTAGATACCAGCGCCGCAGCGGGCCAGGAGACGACTCCGGCACCGGACGATGGTGCAGTGGCGGACGCAGCGCCTACGGCAGATGCGGCAGCGACCCCGGCACCTGCCGCTGATGCGCAGCAGAACGCCGTTGTGGCGCCTTCTCAGGCTAACGTCGATACCGCAACCGCAGCGCCAACTACCGCAGCACCGCTGCCGACCGATCAGGCTGGCGTGACTACGCCAGCTGCCGATCCTAACGCGCTGGTGATGAACTTTACCGCCGATTGCTGGCTGGAAGTCACCGATGCGACCGGTAAAAAACTGTTCAGCGGGATGCAGCGTAAAGACGGCAATCTGAACCTGACCGGTCAGGCGCCGTACAAACTGAAAATTGGCGCTCCGGCGGCAGTGCAGATTCAGTTCCAGGGTAAACCTGTCGATCTGAGTCGTTTTATCAGAACTAACCAGGTTGCGCGTCTGACCGTTAATGCCGAACAATCACCGGCTCAGTAACAGACGGCAATGCGGGAGATTTTTTAATGCATAACCAGGCTCCAATTCAACGTAGAAAATCGACACGCATTTACGTTGGGAACGTGCCGATCGGCGATGGCGCGCCCATCGCCGTACAGTCGATGACCAATACGCGTACCACGGATGTGGAAGCGACGGTTAATCAGATCAAAGCGCTGGAACGCGTAGGCGCAGATATTGTTCGTGTCTCTGTACCGACAATGGATGCCGCAGAAGCGTTCAAGCTTATCAAACAGCAGGTTAACGTCCCGCTGGTTGCCGATATTCATTTCGACTATCGTATCGCGCTGAAGGTGGCGGAATACGGCGTTGATTGTCTGCGTATTAACCCTGGCAATATCGGTAATGAAGAGCGTATTCGCATGGTAGTGGACTGCGCTCGTGATAAAAATATTCCTATCCGCATCGGCGTCAACGCCGGATCGCTGGAAAAAGATCTGCAGGAAAAATACGGTGAACCTACGCCTCAGGCGCTGCTGGAATCCGCTATGCGCCACGTGGATCACCTCGATCGTCTGAACTTCGATCAATTCAAAGTCAGCGTTAAAGCGTCTGACGTTTTCCTCGCCGTTGAATCCTATCGCCTGTTGGCGAAACAGATCGATCAACCTCTGCATCTGGGG
>OJIU01000529.1_pt1 | contig 11092 bp, 5 predicted proteins | sample 1595961 | NCBI WGS metagenome assembly OJIU01 (sample SAMEA4350144, study PRJEB24818) | metagenome | biome: human; feature: gut; material: faeces | place: Denmark | collected 2013-09
TGTCAAGCCGAATCGGGAACAAGCAAGAATGGGCAGGCTAGTTGTTTTTTTTTTTCAAGCAGAAGACGGCATACGAGATAGGAGTCCGTCTCGTGGGCTCGGAGAATGTGTATAAGAGACAGCCATAGTGGTCATGGAGATCTTGGTGTCCTTGGACAGGCGGCGGGCAATGGGGCTCAGCAGGACGAAAGCGGAATCACAGAAGACAGGGATGGAAACGAAGTAACCAGTGATGGCCAGACCAAGAGCAGCGTGCTTTTTGCCCGTGATCTTGAGGATGGTCTTGGCCATGGTCTCGGCAGCGCCGGATTTCTCCAGCAGGGTGCCGGTGACGGTGCCCAGAGCAATGACAAGGCCGATATCGGCAATGGTGCCGCCCATGCCGCTGGTAAAGGCGCTGAGCATATCTTCCATGTTCATGCCGGAGACGATGGCAAAGGTGGCGGAGGTGGCGATCAGTGCAAAGAACGGGTGGATCTTCAGCTTGACGGTGAAGAGCACCAGGACCAGAACGGCCAGTACCAGGCCGATGATGACCAATGCGGTAGAACTCATAGCGTTGTCCTCCTCTTATTTGATGGTCTTGACGAGGTATTCTTTCCAGACTTCATCCGGCACCAGGCGGCCGCCCGTTGCCCAGCAGATGTGGGTGGCATTCTTCAGGACGTCAGCGGTCAGGCCCTGCTTGGCAAGGTAAGCCTTGCCTGCCTCGGTGCTTTCCAGATGAACAGGTCCGATGAAAGCGGCGCAGCTGGAGGGCTCGATGAGGACATCCTCGGTGGTGTGGAGCATCCGCATGAAGTCATACAGCTTGGCGTCCTCGATGGTGAAATCGCCGGAGACCAGGTTGGAGTCGATGCGGGTGACAAAGCCGGAAGGGCTTGCACAGGCCAAGCCATCGGCCTCAGTCAGGCCGTCAATGCCGAAGTCATGCACATTGACTTTTTCGTACAGATTGGTGGCAAAGCCCAGCAGGACCGAGGGGCAGAGGGTGGGCTCGGCAAAGAAGCAGTGGACAGCGTTCTTGTACACCCGCTTCAGGCCGTAAGCCACGCCGCCGGGAGCGCCGCCCACACCTGTGGGGATGTAAACGATCAGCGGATGCTGCTCGTCCACGACAACGCCCTGCTCTTCCAGCTGCTTCTTCAGGCGGGAAGCAGCCACAGCATAGCCCAGGAAGAGGTTGACGGACTTCTCGTCGTCCACAAAGTAGCTCATGGGGTCGGCGTCGGAGAGCTTGCGGCCCTCGGCCACAGCCTTGGAGTAATCGTCTGCGTACTCGATGACTTCCACGCCCTTGCTGCGCAGCAGGTCTTTCTTCCACTGGCGGGCATCTGCGGACATGTGGACTTTGACCTTGAAACCAATGGCTGCACTGCTGATGCCGATGGACAGGCCCAGGTTGCCGGTGGAGCCCACCTGCACGGTGTACTGGTTGAAGAATGCACGCATCTCATCGCTGCACAGCTTCTCATAGTTGTCGGTCTCGCTCAGCTTGCCTGCTGCAATGGCCAGATCCTCTGCGTGCTTCAGCACTTCATAGATGCCACCGCGTGCCTTGACCGAGCCCGCCACGGCCAGATGGCTGTCCATCTTGAGGAACAGATTGCCGGAGATGGGACTGCCTGTTGCCTGGATGAGGGCTTTCTGCATTTCGGGGATGGGCTTGAGGGGAGACTCGATAATGCCATTGGTGCACTCGGTCTCCGGGAAGCACTTCCGGATGAACGGTGCAAAGCGCTCCAGACGTGCTTCTGCGTCGGCAATGTCTGCATCCGATACCACCAGCTGGCAGACAGCGTCCGTCAGTTCAAAGGGCAGATACTTGGGGTTGATCCAGAGGGTCTCCTTCTGCTCTGCAATCTCCTTTAAAGTGGGATCCTGCTCGATCAGCTTTGCAGCATACTCTTTGATTGCCATAGAAAAACTTCTCCTTTCACATCGGTACGGGGCGGTGCCTGGCCGGGGCACTGCGTGGGGCCGTACACTTTGCCGAATGTTAAGCGACGCTTATTCTTAGTTCAATTATACTGAATATCTGTTAAATTACAATGCACATTGCAAACAAACAATGAACGTGAATATTGTACAAAACGCCCGACATCGATTTTAAATATGGATATTTTCCGTAAAATATGATAATCAACCTCAGAATATGGAAATTTATGGCAAAAATGAGCGTTCAACGGTGCTGAACGCTCATTGTGGCTGTACAGTCCAATAGAACAACCGGGCAACAAAAAAGCGCAGCCGAAGCTGCGCTGTAAAAATCAAAGGCCAGAAAAACTTAGGCGGTGGTGTGGGCGTTGATCCGCTGCTGGATATAATCCGGCACGGATTCCTTGGGGATGTTCAGGGCAGCGGCCAGCTCACCGTACAGGTTCTCTTCGGCCTGACGCATGAAATGCTCGTCCACCCGGCCGAACTTCTTGTTCTGGCGGGTCAGGCTCTGCTTCTTTTCATAGATGGACATGGCCAGCTCCAGCAGGTCCTTGCAATCATGCGTTTTGAGCGATTCTTCATAGTGGGCGGCAAGCTCCTGTGCGCTCCGGCTGTGGAACGCTTCCCCGTGCAGAGGGGGGATGGAATCGATGAGCTGGTTTGCTTCGTCGGCCGTCAGGACAGCTCGCAGTGCAATTTTGGGATTGTCTGCGGGCACATACAGGACACCCTCCTGGTACAGTGGTTTCAGCACATAGTAAGGGTGTGCTTCGTCCGGCCCCTCAAACTGACGGGTAACAAGATCGTTGATCTTGCACACACCCAGGTTGCCATACACAACGGAATCACCTTTTTGGAACATGAAAGCCTCCAGAATTCCGCGTACCGCAGGTTATACAAAACGGAGGACCTTTCCAGAGCGCCCGGCAGGACGGCGGAGCAGGACGGCACTCTGGCAGCAAAACTAGATGCGAAAAGACGTATCTATGAAAATTATACCACAGAATCGGAAAACTGTCTAAGGGCAAAACGGCGAAAAAACGAGAATTTTTATAGATTATACTGGGCGGAAATCCTACGACAGACTGCGTTATGGCGAGAAAAGCGTGGAAATGGTGATGGGAGTGTGATACAATAAGACCACTTGAAAAGATATGACTGAATTTAAGGGCCTGCGGCGGCGCTGCAGGCTGAGAAAGGATGAAATGCCTACGAAAAAGCCGAAATTCACGCTGTCTGTGCAGTACAATTCGCCGGTCATCCTGACATTTTTCCTCCTCTCACTGGGGGTGCTGTTCCTGGGCCAGTACACCGGCGGCTGGACGACCACCCATCTGTTCAGCGTCTACCGTTCCTCGCTGAAAGACCTGCTGTTTTACATCCGGCTCTTCGGCCATGTGCTGGGCCACGGCAGCTGGGACCATTTCCTGAACAATATGCTGCTTCTCCTCGTCGTCGGCCCGCCGATGGAAGAAAAGTACGGCAGCCTGCCCCTGCTCAAAGGCATCCTGCTCACGGCCCTCATCTCGGGCATTCTGCAGTGTGCGTTGTTCCCCCGCACGGCGCTGCTGGGCGCGTCGGGCATCGTCTTCATGCTCATCATGCTGGCATCCCTGTCCGGCTTCTCGGGCGGCATCCCCGTCACCATGCTGCTGGTGGCGGCGCTCTATCTGGGCCAGCAGATCTATGACATCATCTTTGTGCGGGACAACGTGGCCAACTTCATGCACATCGTCGGCGGCGTCTGCGGCACAGTGTTCGGCTACGTCAATGCGGGGCCGCGCAGGAAACGGAAACACTAGCCCTCTCAGGCGCTTCGCGCCAGCTCCCCCAAAGGGGGAGCCCTTGGCATGTCGGTCAAGTTACCACTGGACGAGCAAAGCACGATGTCTCGGGAATGGTAGTGCTCCGCTGTCTAGGCTCACGGCAGCTTGACAAGGAGCGTTGTCCAGAAGCTGCTGCCCTCTGTAGCGAGGCCCGCCCTTTTGCGCCATAGCGGGCTTCAGGCAGGCAGTAGAAAGTGGCCCGGCCTGCCAAAGGCTCCCCCTCTGGGAGCAACGGCGACGACCGCCGCCAGTGGCGGAAACAGGGAGGAGCTGTTGGGGCCGCGGCCAGCAGGATGCGAGCGACAGCGAAGCAGACGCTGGGAGCCGCAACCCGGGCAGTGGCACCGAAGGTGACTGAGAGGGTGGCTAAGAACAAGCAAATTTTATCATTCGTGCGGTTTTGCCGCTTGCTTTTTGATGGGCAGCGCTCTATTATATCATTTGTACAAATATTTCTCTTCGAAATTTCACAAAATCACCAAATGTAGTTTATCGGACGGAGGTTGTTTATGAGACGACTGTGCAGCCCATCCCCGGGGATGAAACTGCAAAAAAATCACGACAAAGGAGGACGGACGCTTTGAACGAACACGAAAAACCACAGATAGACTTCATGCACAAGCTTGCGCGCCAGATCGTGGAACGCCGCAACCTTGTGTTCCTGTTTGTCATTCTGGCTGCCATCTTCACGGTGTTCTCGGTGCGGTGGGTCAAGGTCGAGACCGACATGACCACCTACCTGCCCAAGACCTCGGAGACCCGCATGGGCCTCGACATCATGGATGAGCAGTTCACGACCTACGGCTCTGCCGATGTCATGGTGGCCAACATCACGCCCGCTGAGGCCGATGAGCTTTCCGACCGGCTCGCCGAGCCCAAGGGCGTCCAGATGCTGGACTACGACGACACCACCGACCATTATAATAAGGACGCGGTGTCGGCCCTTTACTCCATCACCTTCGACTACCCCGAGGACGATGACCAGTGCCTCGAGGCCCTTGACCGGGTGAAGGAATACCTTGCCGACTACGACATCTACGTCTCCACCTCGCTGGGCAACACCCAGCAGGAGACCATTGATGCCGAGGTACGGGTCATCATGGTGTACGTTGCCGTCATCATCGTCATCGTCCTGCTCCTGACGTCCCAGACCTACGCCGAGGTGCCTGTCCTCATCCTCACCTTCGTGGTGGGCATGATCCTGAACATGGGTACAAACTTCATGCTCGGCACCATCTCCTTCGTGTCCAACTCGGTCACGAACATCCTGCAGCTGGCGCTGTCGCTGGACTACGCCATCATCTTCTGCAACCACTTCAAGGAAGAATACCAGACCATGCCCCTGAAGGAGGCCGTCATCGAGTCTCTGAGCAAGAGCATCCCCGAGATCAGCTCCAGCTCCCTGACCACCGTCGGCGGCCTTGTGGCTATGCTGTTCATGCAGTTCCGCATCGGCTCCGATATGGCCGTCTGCCTCATCAAGTCCATCCTCTTTGCGATGCTCTCGGTGTTCGTGGTCATGCCCGGCCTGCTGATGCTCTTCGGACCCTACATGGATAAGACCAGGCACAGGAACTTCGTGCCGGAGATCCCCTTCGTGGGCCGCTTTGCATGGCGCACCCGCAAGGTCATCCCTGTCATCTTCCTGGTGGTCATCCTCATCGGGTACCACTTCTCGAACCTTTGTCCCTACGCCTACGGCTACGATGTCATCAAGGTGCCGAAGATGAACGAATCCCTCATCGCAGACCAGATGATCGAAGAGAACTTCACCAAGTCGAACCTCGTGGCCCTCGTCTACCCCAAGAGCGACGATTACAGCATCGAGAAAAAGATGCTGGAGGAGCTGGAAAGCTATGATGAAATAGACTCCACCAAGGGTCTGTCCAACATCGAGGCCCAGGACGGCTATAAGCTGGAAGACAAGCTCACCGCCCGCCAGTTCTCCGAGATGGCCGACCTGGACTACGAGGCCGCCCAGATGATCTACACCGCCTACGCCATCGAGAACGAGGAGTACGGTCAGGTCATCGGCAATTTCGCCTCCTATAAAGTGCCGCTGGTGGATATGTTCCTCTACGTCTGCGACGAGGCCGATACCGGCATCGTCTCCCTCTCTCAGGAAGACCTGGACGACCTCCACGACGCCCGCGACCAGATGGAGAGCGCACTGGCCCAGCTGCAGGGTGACGACTATAATCGCGTCCTCATCTACCTGAGCCCCTCTCTGGAACCCGGCCAGACTACTTATGAGTTCACCGACACCATCCGCTCCATCGCCCGGAAGTATTACCCGGACGGCGAGCTCTACATGGCCGGTGACGCCACCAACGAGTACGATTTCCAGAAGTCCTTCGCCATCGATAATGTCGTCGTCAACGTCGTGTCCATCTTCATCGTCCTGCTGGTGCTGCTGTTCACCTTCCAGTCCGTCGGTATGCCCATCCTGCTCATCGTGGTCATCCAGGGCGCTATCTGGATCAACTTCTCGTTCCCGTATTTCATGGGGACCAACCTCTACTTCATGGGTTACCTCATCGTCAGCTCCATCCAGATGGGCGCGAACATCGACTACGCCATCGTCATCGCTACCCGCTTCAGTGAGCTGAAGGATAAGATGGAGCACAAGCAGGCCATGATAGAGACCATCAACTTCGCGTTCCCGACCATCCTGACTTCCGGCACCATCATGACCGTGTCCGGCCTCCTCATCGGCCGGATGACTTCCGACGCCTGCATCGTGGGCATCGGCCAGTGCCTGGGCCGCGGCACCATCATCTCCATCCTCCTCGTCCTCTTCGTTCTGCCCCAGATCCTGCTCATCGGCACCCGCATCGTGGACCGTACCTCCTTTGCCGTGCCGAAGCTGGTGGCCCGCAGCAGCGGCAATGGCCGTATGCGGGTCAACGGCATCGTGCAGGGCGAGATCCACGGCTCTGTGGCCGGTACGATGAACGCCATCGTGGACGGCGACGTCCAGCTGACCGTCATCTCGGGCAACGTCTCTCAGGAACTGGACGACAACGAAAAACAGGAGGTGCAGAATGAAGACCAGTAACCATCTGCTGCGCCGCCTGACGGCTGCGCTTCTGGCCGCTGTGCTGGCGCTGAGCATCGCACTGCCGGTGTTCGCGTCCGACGACGGCGATACCATTTACATCAACAGCGTCTCGGACCTGCTCTCGCTGGCCAGGAGCTGTGCCTACGACCAGTGGTCGGTGGGAAAGACGGTCATTTTACAGAAAGACCTCTCCCTCGAGGGGATGCTGTGGGAGCCCATCCCGTCCTTCAGCGGACAGTTCAAGGGCAATGGCCACACCATCTCGGACCTGACCATTACGGGCCAGTATTCCCCGGCGGGCCTCTTCGGCATCGTGGAGGAACAGGGCTCCATCGAGTCCCTGAGCGTCCGCGGCGTCGTGTCTGTCTCTGACTCTGCAGACACCACCACCGGCGGCATCGCAGGCATCAACCACGGCATCCTCATCAGCTGCCAGTTCACCGGCGTCGTCACCGGCGACAGCGAGGTGGGCGGCATCGTGGGCCGCAACGAGTCCGAAGGCACCATCGACCACAGCACGGCCCGCGCCATCGTCACCGGCAAATCTTCCACCGGCGGCATCGCAGGCTACAATCTCGGCGCCATCACCGGCTGCACCAATGTGGGCAGCATCAACACCGAATATCCGGAAGCCTCTCTCGACACCGACGGCTTCACCGCCAAGATGGTGGACTACATCAACAACAAGATGGCCGCCGCCGATGACGACGCCACCAATTCCGTCACCAATGTCGCCACCGACACCGGCGGCATCGCAGGCCGCTCCTCCGGCATGATCCTGACCAGCGTCAACACCGGCACCATCGGCTACGAGCATGTTGGCTACAATGTGGGCGGCATCGTGGGCCGCACCGACGGCCTTGTATCCGGCTGTGTCAACCAGGGCCGTGTTCTGGGCCGCAAGGACGTGGGCGGCATCGCCGGTCAGGCGGAGCCCTATCGCGAACTCGACCTCTCCAAGGACACCATCAGGCGTCTCCGTTCGGAGCTGGAGGTTCTGCGCGGCCTTGTCGATGACACCACCGGCGTCGTCGAGAACTCCACCACCAGCATCTCCAACTCCTTCAGCGCCATGACCAGCCAGATGGACACCGCCATTGCAGCGGCCCGTCAGCTGGACGACCAGGCCAGTGACTACGGCGACGAGGTGGCCGACGAGATCGACCGCGCCTCCACTCTGCTGGCTGATACCCTCACCAAACTCGAACCCGTCATGGACACCGGCGAAGATGCCATGACCAAGCTGACCGACGCCACCGGAAACCTCAAGTGGGCCATGCGCGAGATGGCCGCTGAGATGCTGATGGCATCCAACGCCCTCAGCAAGACCAGCTCCGGTCTGGACAAGGTGAGCGACGCAGCCGAGGATGGCCGTGACGGGATGTCGGCTATCTCTGAGGGCATCAAAAAGCTGTTGGAGTCTGTCGATACCGGCGATGACAGCGCTGCCTCGCAGGCCATCTCCACCATCCTGACCGGCTACGACTCTCTCTCTGCCGAGAAGAAGTCGGATAAGTACCTCAAGAATGGTATCGAGCTGCTGAAGGTGGCCAACTCCGTGGCCAGCGTCTTCACGCTGGGCAGCGGCATGGCCCCGGCAATGAAGGCCGTCACCGCAGGCATGGGCCTGCTGCGCACGGCGTCCCTCCTGTCCAACGACAGTGACATTGCCCGTGCTACTTCCCAAATCGCAAGTGCCATCGGCACCATCTCTACCATTGCCACCCAGATGGGCGGCATCGTGGGCAGCGCTGCCAAGTCCGTCTCGGCCTCCGACCACCCCGAGTTGGCTGCGGCTCTGACCAAAGCCTCTGACGCACTGGACGGCATGGGCAGCATCACCGACGGCATCATGGGCAACATCAAGGACTGGATCGGCAATAACGGCGGCGGCAGCATCAAGGATGGTCTCGATCAGCTGAGCGATGCTTCCGACAAGCTGAGCGACGCCATGGATGACCTGAGCGATTCCCTCGACCTGCTCAAGACCGACGCCGCCCTCACCAGCGCAACGCTGGCGCATACCTCCGTGGCTCTGGGCCAGATGCAGGACGGCCTCGGCGGCCTGACCGATATGATGGGCCAGACCCGCGACATCCTCCACTGGCTCAACCAGCAGGACCCTATCAAGGTGCCTCGTCCCTCGGCAGAGCTGACCAACACCAAGGACTCCCTCTTTGATGCTGTCAGCGCCATCAACGACAAGATGGACGACATCAACAGCACCATGCGCACCGCCAGCAACCAGCTGACCGACAAGATGCGCGCCGTGACCGCACAGGTCAGCGTCGTGTCCAACCTGATGCTGGACGCCGTGGAAGAGATCAGCGACCCGGGCAGCAAGACCATCTACGAGGATGAGTCGGAAGACCTCATCGCTTCCCAGTCCGACGGCAAGATCGAGAACAGCATCAACCGCGGCACCATCGACGCCGACATGAACGTGGGCGGCATCGCCGGTACCATGGGCGTCGAGAACCTGCTGGACCCCGAGGAGGACAACAAGGACGACGGCACTTCGCTGCTGCGCACCTCCTATACCGTCAGCGCCGTCCTCATCGGCAACATCAACGAGGGCAGCATCACCGCCAAGAAGGACATGGTCGGCGGCATCGTCGGTCAGGAGGAGCTGGGCCTTGTGACGGCCTGCGAGTCCTACGGCGACGTCACCGGCGTCAATCAGGTGGGCGGCATTGCCGGTGCGGCCAGCGCCAAGCTCCGCAGCAACTGGGCAAAATGCGCCCTCAGCGGTGAAAAGTACATCGGCGGCATCGTCGGTCAGGGTACCGACAGCGACCTCACCGACGGCAGCCTCATCGCCATCAACAACCGCGCCATCGTCTCTGTGCTGGAAGGCCGGCAGTACGTGGGCGCTGTCTCCGGCGGACAGGACGGCGGCTTCTATGGCAACCTCTTCGTCTCCGACGATCTGCAGGGCATCGACCGCCTGAGCCGCGTCGGTCAGGCAGAGCCGGTCGCTTATGAGACCCTGCTGGCTCAGGAGAATGTGCCGGACTCCTTCCGCAAGCTGACCCTGACCTTCAAGGCCGACGGCCATACCATCAAGAAGATCAGCTTTGACTACGGTGCGTCCTTCACTCTGGCCGACTACCCCGAGATCCCCCAGAAGAATGGATACTACGCCGAGTGGAGCACACCCGTCCTCGACCAGCTCCACACCGACACCGTGGTCAATGTGGAGTACACGCCCTACATCCCGTCTCTGAGCAGCAGCGTCACCCGCGAGAACGGACGCCCCGTTTTCTTCGTGGACGGCTTCTTCGGCGGTTCCAACGCCGTGCAGGTCACCCAGCAGGACATCACAGCCGATGTCCACGGTGTGACAGAGCAGTGGCTGCTGGAGTTCACCGATGACGGCAATGAGACCCACCAGATCCGTTATCTGACCCCCGGCAAGGCCAAGGGCAAGGTCTACGTCAAGCAGGCTGACGGCAGCTGGCATAAGGTGGAGACGGGCAGCTTCGGCAGCTACACCACCTTCACTACCACAGGCACCGAGGTCGAAGTAGCTTTCGTCCCCGCAAAGCTCCCCGTCTGGGCCTTCTGCGCCGGCGGCGCAGCCCTGCTGGTGCTGCTCCTGCTGCTGGCAAAGCGCATCAAGTCGAAGCGCGGCCCGAAGGGCGAAAATCCCCGCAGGGAGAAGAAGGGCAAACAGCCCGAGACGGCGGACGCCCCCGCCGATGAGCTGGATACCCCCATCTCTGAGACGGATATGCAGTGACCCTCTCAGTCACGCCGCAGGCGTGACAGCTCCCCCAGAGGGGGAGCCCTTGGCAGGCCGGGCAACTTCCTACTAGACGCCTGAGGCGTAATACGGCGTAAAAGGGCGGGCCTTGCTACAGAGGGCAGGCTCGTCTTTGTACAACCTCTCCGTCACGCCTGCGGCGTGCCACCTCTCCTTGTAGGAGAGGCTTTGGCAGGCCGGGCCACTTTCCGCTGACCGCTGGAAGCCCAATATGGCGTAAAATATAGTGCCCTGCTACAGAGATTAGCAGCAGCTTGACAAGGAACATTGTTCCGAAGCTGCTGCCCTCTGTAGCAGGGCACTGCTGTTTTCAATATAAAGAAACTTTGCTCGTCCAGCATGGGCCTGGCCGACACGCCAGAGGCTCCCCCTCTGGGGGAGCTGGACAGATTATAATATCAAGTGCAACATTAGCAAAAAAGAAAGACAACATAACAGACATCGTGTAAAATAGAGTTACCACACAAAATCTTACAAACGAGGTCGTCTGTTATGCTG
>OJIU01000540.1_pt1 | contig 10968 bp, 15 predicted proteins | sample 1595961 | NCBI WGS metagenome assembly OJIU01 (sample SAMEA4350144, study PRJEB24818) | metagenome | biome: human; feature: gut; material: faeces | place: Denmark | collected 2013-09
ATGAGTGTACGACAGCATAACAGACGACCTCGTTTGTAAGATTTTGTGTGGTAACTCTATTTTACACGATGTCTGTTATGTTGTCTTTCTTTTTTGCTAATGTTGCACTTGATATTATAATCTGTCCAGCTCCCCCAAAGGGGGAGCCTGAAAGGAGCTGATTTTTTTGAATTACTGCACCTATGACCAGTATGCAGCCGCCGGCGGCACGCTGGACGAAGCTGCCTTTGCCCCTCTGGCCGCACGGGCGTCCTGGCTCATCGACCGGATGACCTTTGGCCGGGCAGAGCGTCACGCAGCCGTGTGCGAAGGCTGTGCAGAGGCGCTGGCGGATGCCTGCATCCAGATCATCGACGCAGCGAACGCCGTGCAGAGCGCCTGCACGCCGCCCGGCGCGTCCAGCGTCTCCAACGATGGCGTGTCCATGACCTTCACCTCCGGCGCACTGGCCGCACGGCTGGTGGCAGAGGCGGCGTACATCCTCGCCAACACACTGGGCAGCGACCCGCACAATCTGCTGTATCGGGGGTGTTTCTGATGCAGACGCCCGTCACCGTCGTCATGCTGCTGCATGACATTGCCACCGAAACAGACCGGCCGGTCTGCAAGGTGCTCACGGGGTGCAGCTGGCGGGAGACGCGCCGCACCTCGTCCTCCGGCGACCCCCAGAGGGTGGTGCATATCCGCCTCCCGCCTGCGCCGGGCTATCTGCCCTATCCCCAGTGGGCGCGCCTGACACCGGCAGAGAAAGCCGCACACTGGACGCTCAAGCGGGGCAGCAAGCTCCTCTGCGGCGCTGTCCGCAGCCTGACCGAGGCCGAATATGCCGCCCTCGAAAAAACGCACATCTGCTGTACGGTGGCGGATGTCTCGGACAACCGGGGCGTCCCGCTGCCGCATTTTCATGTGGAAGGGAGCTGAGAGAATGAGCGCACTGATTCCCTTTGGCCCGGTCGCGCCGTCAGCAAAACCGGTCTTCGACCCACCTGACGGCTGGAAGTACCGGGTCGATGGTGTGCAGATGGAGTTGAGCTGGCGCCCCGACTTCGGCGCAGAAAAGACCGCTGCCCTGCAAAAGGCCCAGTTTGCCCTTGCGCAGGAAGCCGCGCGGCTCATCGACAGCTACGTCCCCTTCGACACCGGCCAGCTAAAAAACAGCGTTCAGGCCGCATCCAACTACGAAGAGGGACTGCTGGTCTACAATACCCCTTATGCCCGCAAGCAGTATTACCTCCATGCAGAGGGTACAGACCTTCGTGGAGAGACCGGCCTGCGCGGCTCCTACTGGGGCCAGCGGGCTATTGCTGATGTGGGCGAACATCTGGCCCTCTTCGGGGCCAAGGCCGTCACGACCTTCTGGGGAGGGATGGGACACTTATGAGCGAGAAAGCCACCATCACGGCCATGCGGGAGTGGCTCAAGACCTGCCCCCTCATCGCCGAGGAACAGAGCGAAAACGGCGCGGCCTTCCGCATTTCCGGCCTCTCGCCGGAGCCTGTGGCCGAGTTTTCCATCGAGGACAGCCCCACCGACCCGGTGACGGCTGTTTTCTTTTCCGGCCGCAACCTCGCCAAGAGCTACATCTTCGTCAGCCGTCGCGACTACAGCGAGGCCCAGAGCGTCCAGATCGCAAACAGCGGCTTTTTTGAGCAGCTGACCGAATGGGTGCTGGCCCAGAACGACCGGCATCATCTGCCCCGGCTGGGCGGCCGCAAAGAGCCGTTGCGCGTTTCGGTGACGTCCAGCGGCTACATCGTCACCGCCGAGTCGGGCAGCTGTAAGATGCAGATGCAGCTGCGGCTCGAATATTACCAGCCCAAGGGCTGAAACGAAAGGAGTTTTTCCTATGACTGTTACCGAAGCCGTCAAGCTGTCGGGCCTGACCCCCAGCGCCGACTATACCGGCGTGGAGACCACCGACGACTTCCTGCTGGCCGTCCAGACCGAGGCCAGCCAGACCGACGTGAAAAGCTGGGTGGTCTGCGCCGACCACGTGCGGGAGCACAGCGGCGCACTGAACGCCTCCACCACGGACAACACCTACATCCGCACCGGCCCTGTCACCACCAAGGGCAGTGTCCAGCGTACCCTCTCCATTCAGGGCGACCGCTACGTGGGCGATGCGTTTCAGGACTTTCTGCTCTCCCACAAGATCGCGTTCGGCTCCGGCCAGAGCGTGGTGGTGCCTTATGTTTACTTCTCTCTCCGCACCGGCAAGGGCGAGAAGGGCGAAGGCGCGCTCATCCTGACCAGCGATGTGGGCGGCAGCGCCGGCGCGAATGCCACCTTTGCCGCCGATTTCAAGGGCATCGGCACCCCGGCTGAGTTCGACTATAACACCGCTGTCGCGGGCTAAGAGAAAGGAGCACCGATAAATGCTGATCCATGGACAGGAATTTGATTTTTCGCTTCTGAACGCCAACGACCTCGACCGTCTGGAGGACGCACTGGACGAGATGACCCGGGAGGGCGAGGCCGAGACGGCCCGGTGCGAACGGGAGAATGTCCGCCTGGGCGACCGTCTCCGCGCACAGGCCCGCGTTTCCATGCGCGGCCTCGACAAGATCTTGGGCGCAGGGGCATCCGCCCGTCTGGGGCTGAACGAAAACGATGTCAGCCGTCTGTACGACGTCCTCGACGAGATCACGCAGGCAGCCGCTGCTGAGAAGGCTCGTTATTCCCGCCCGGCGGCCGTCCCCCAGAACCGCGCCCAGCGCCGGGCTGAGAAGCACCAGAAGGACAAGCACAAGCCGCCCGTGAGCTATCCGGGCCAGCCTGCCGCCGCCCAGATGGTGGAGCGGGTGGATAAGGCCGCCCGCCGCAGACAGCTTCTGACCGAGCTGGCGGCTCTGGAAAATGGCTGACATCCTGCTGGACAAACTGCCCCACGCGTGGGCAGGCAGGCCCATCGACTGGGATTTCCGGCCTATGGTCTGGTTCAACGGGCAGTATCTCCGCCTCCCGGAGGACGAAAAGGGCCTGCCTGAGCTGGCCCGGGAAACCATGCGCCGGTTTTACCGCGTGGCCGTCCCGCCGGAGGAAGAGGTGGACGCTTTCAAGGCGCTGGTGGAGTTCTACACCGCAGGCCCGCAGGAGGTATCCGACCGCCCCGGCAGCAGCCGCACCGAGGAGCTGGCGCTGGACTACGTCACCGACGGCCCCGCCATCGTGGCCGCGTTCCAGCAGGCTTACTGCATCAACCTCACCCGGGCAAGGCTCCACTGGTGGCGGTTCAAGGCCCTCATGTCGAACCTGCCCGAGGAGACCCAGCTGGTGAAGATCATCGGATTCCGGACTGCTGACCTCACGCAGTTTCAGGGCGAAGAGCGGGAGCGGCGTGCCGAGCTGAAGGAACGCTTCGCGCTGCCCGCTGCCCTGCGGAAAGGAGGCGGTCGCATTGTCACCCTGCAAGACCGCAACGAAGCCTTTGCGGCCCGCTTCCGACGCTGACCGCGCCCCGGTGCTCTGCCCCCTGTGCGGCCGGCCTCTGCCGGTCTGGGCCATCCCGGAAGCCAGCGCCCGGGGCATCTGGGTCAAATGCAAGAACCCGTCCTGCCGCAAAGAAATCGAAATAAAACTCTAAGCCTGTGCCACTGTGCCTGCGCTCTTTTTCACAGAAAGAGGTGGACACCGTGGCCGCAGATTTTTGCATTACCGGCGAAGTAAAGCTCAACAGTGACCCGGCTGAGAAAGCCACGAGCAAGTGGACCGTGGCCGCAGGCCAGCTCATCGCGGACTTTGCCAAGAAAGCTGCATCCAGCCTGAAAAGCGTGGTCAAATCCGGTCTGGACTACAACGCCCAGATGGAAAGCTATCTGACCAACTTCAAGGTCATGCTGGGCAACGAACAGCTTGCCGCCGAGAAGCTGGAAGAGATCAGGAAGATGGCGGCGTCCACGCCCTTCTCCCTGTCCGACCTGACCGAGGGGACCCAGACCCTCTTGCAGTTCGGCATCGCGGCGGACGACACCACCGGCGTACTGAAACGTCTGGGCGATATTTCGCTGGGCAACGCGGACAAGCTCCAGACCCTCGTGCGGGCCTATGGCAAGATGTCCAGCGCCCAGAAGGTCACGCTGGAAAACGTCAACATGATGATCGACGCGGGCTTCAACCCGCTCAATCAGATCTGCGACGCCACCGGCGAGAGCATGAGCGCCCTCTACAAGCGCATCTCGGACGGCAAGGTCAGCTTCAATGAGCTGGAAGCCGCCGTGGCTGCTGCCACCAGTGAGGGCGGGCAGTTCTACAACGGTATGCTGGAGGCCAGCCAGACCTTCAACGGCAGGCTGAGCACCCTGAAGGACAACGTGGCCGCGCTGACCGGTGAACTGACCAGCGGGCTGTTCTCGGCTCTCGGGGACATCATCGTCAAGGCAAACGAGCTGGTCGTCTCCATCACCGAGGACGACGCCAAAATGGCCGCGCTCAAGGAGACCATCGGCGTCCTGACGGCGGCAGTTGTGGCCGTCACGGCGGCAGTCCTGAGCTATAAGGCGACCGTGGCAGCAGCTACAGCTATCACGGCGCTGCATACCGCTGCCACCACCGCGATGGCTGCGGCCCATAAAGCTGCCGCCGCAGGAGCTACCGGTCTGCAAGTGGCACAGGCGGCATTGAATACCGTGCTTTCGGCCAATCCCATCGGGCTTGTGGTGGCCGCTCTGGCCGCTCTGGCGGCGGGGCTGGTGACAGCCTACCACACCAGCGAGACCTTCCGCTCTGCTGTCGATTCAGCATTTTCGGCCATTCAAAAGACCGCCTCGAATGTCATCGGTTCGGTGGTGGACTGGATCAATGAGCTAGTGGCCCGCATCAAGGGTGCAGCCGCCGCGCTGGGCTCTCTGAAAAACGGCCTCGGTGCAGCAAAAGATGCCTACAACGAGGCTTATTCCGACTCTATCGGCAGCTATCAGCAGTCGAAAAGAGATAAGGTAAGCCAGAGCCGCCTCGACAAGCACAATGAGCGAGTCGCACAGTCTCAGGCTGACGCGGCCCGCAGTTCCGGCTCTTCCGGCGCGGCGGCATCTGCCACCGCTGCTGCCGCTGCGGCCGCCTCTGCCGCCAAGAGCACAAAACAGGCCACGGCGGACATCATCAAATCCATCAGCGACACCACCACCGCAGTCAAGGACGGCGTGACCACCACGACCGAGACTGTCACCGAAACGCTGTCCAACGGCACGACCCAGCAGAAGCAGGTCATCACCTCCACCAGCCGCCAGATGGTGGACGGCGTCCTCAAGAACGTAAAGACCGTGGAGACCATCGCGGCAGACGGCAAGCGGACGGTCAGCCAGACCATGGAGACCGTGCGGGACGTGGTGAACACCGTGACCGCCAGCAGCACGGCTATTGTGGACGGCATCAAGACCACCACCCAGACCGTGACCAAGACCCTCGCGGACGGCACCACCGAGCAGCAGCGGGTCATCACCCAGACACAGGACAAGGTCATCGACGGAGCGCTCCGCACGGTGGAGACCGTCAAGACCATTGCCGCCGACGGCACCGAGCAGGTGGCCGAGACCATCAAGGAGTCGTCCGCAAAGACTCTGGACGGCCTCTGGTCTGCCCTCAAAGACCGCGCCAACGAAGGCATTCTCGGCACGGTGGACACCCTGTGGGAAGCCGTGAAGAGCGGCGACTGGGTGGGCATCGGCAAGTGGGCGGCATCCGCCCTCTACTCGGGCCTGACCGCCAACCAGAAGCAGCAGATATGGGATTTCGCCATGAAGATGGTGGACGGCCTGAACGGCGTTCTCGGGGACGCGGCGGGCAGTCTGGCGCAGGCGGCATGGAGCATCGGGCAGACGCTCTTCGAGGGTATCACCGGCAAGTTCGGCGACATCTCCTCCATGGCCGTCAAGATGGGCGGCACCCTGAAAAGCGTGTTCGGGGCGCTCAAGGCCCCGCTGGCCGCTGCGGCCAAAGCCATCAGCGCCGGCCTCTCCGGCGGTCTGCTGAGTATGTTTCCCGCCATCTATGCGGGCTTCGCCGGCATGATCGGCACCATCGGCGCTGCCGTCGAAGGGATGCTGGCCGCCATCAGCGCGGCCCTCACCTCCACCCTCTTCGGCATCCCGGCGGGCCTCGTGGTGGCCGCTGCCGCCGTCGCTCTGGGCGTCGCCATCGCGGCCATCGTGTCCAAGCTGGGCGGAAGCCGCAGCGGCGGCGGAAGCTCCTCCGGGGGCGGCGTCGGCGGGGGCTTAAGCTCCGGCCTCGACCTCGACACCCCCAGCATTACCGACGGGTCGAACAAGCTGACGGACACCATCGACGCCAACACCGCAAAGCTCACCGAGATCAACAAGAGCCTCGCCAAGCTGATCAAGAGCGCCAACGCCCTCGTCCTCAGCGACAACATGGCCGTGAGCAGCCGGGTAGCCGCCTCCGGCACGGCGCAGATCGCCGCCGCTGCCGGCAGCTACCGCGAGGGCGACACCAACATCACCCAGAACATCTACTCCAAGGCCCACACCGCCGCCGACCTCCAGCGCGAAGCCCGCTGGGAGGCCGACCGTGCCAAGGCCCAAAAACACTGAAAGGAGGCCCACCATGCGCAATGACCATCTCCGCCTCGTGACGGACGCCGGGGCCGCCCTCGACCTCGGCTGGAGATCTACCGCACCACCACCGACCGGCTGGCCGTCAAGCTCATCTCCGGCGGCGTGGAGACCAACGCCTTCGCCCTGCTGGACGAGGACAGCGACCTCATGGAGCTGCACCCCGGCGATAACGTCCTCACCGCCGACGCCGCCAGCGGCAGAGAGGGCTTGCAGGCGTCCATCTCCTTTTACCCGCTGGCGGTGGGCATTCTGCCGGAGGTGATGAATTGACCTTTGACATACTGGACGAGACCACCCTCGCCCGCCTCGGGAACATCGACGTATGGGTGTCGGTGTACTGGGATGAGCCCTACAACTCCGAAGGCAGCTTTACCCTCGAGGTGCGACCTACACCCGAAAACATGGAACTGCTGCGGGAGGGCCGCTGGCTCGTCCGCACCGACGCTGCAACGAAAATCCCCATGCGCATCTGTCACCGGAGCAATGAGAACGAGGACGCGAACCTCGTCGTCACCGGCTACCCGGCCACGTGGATCTTCACCAAGCGGGTCTCCGCGTCGGCCATCAAGAACGAGAACGCCGAGGCCGCCATGCTGGCCCTGGCCAGGAGCGCTGCCCCCTGGCCCCGGCTGGAGGTGGCCGAGGCCAAGGGCTTTGACACCACCTTTGAACAGCAGACCTCGGGGAATACCCTCTTCGACTACTTCAAGACGGTTGGTGCAGCCTGCGACCTCGGCTTCCGGGTCGTCCTCATGGGTAAAAACAGCGCGAAAAAACTCATGTTCGAGGTCTGGCGGCCTACTGCCGACCCCAACAACCGCTTTTCGACCAAGTGGGGCAGCCTGCGGGAAGCCGCCTGGGCCTTCGGCGACGGCAGCTATGCCAACGTGGCCCTCGTGCTGGGGGCCGGCGAGGACAAAGACCGGGCCATGGTCTGGGCGGGCGACACCGAGGCCGAAGGGGCCCAGCGCCGGGAGATGATCGTGGACGCCCGGGACATCCAGCCCGAGGACGGCGAGACCGTCAAAAGCGACAGCTACCTCAAGAAGCTGGCTGATCGGGGCGCGTCGAAGCTCCTCGAACAGCTCCGCACCGGCAGCATCGAGATGACGCTGGACGCCGACGGCCTCGAGCCGGGCGACGTCTGTTTCTGCTCTCTGCCGGATCTCGGCTACAAGGCCACCGTCCGGGTGGCCGACATCATCATTCAGAGCCAGACCGACGGCACCACCCGCACCGCGCGGCTGGGTACGCCCGTCTGGCACAAGATCTAGGAGGCGATAGCTTGAGCTCCCCCGGAATTATTACCTACCCGCTGGGTGGCATCACCTATGACGCCGAGGATGCTGCGGCCTACTTTGCCGGGCGCACCAGCGGCGTTTACAGCACCGACATCGATTTCGCGGTGGCTGCTGCCGCCGACGGCAGCACCGACCTCACCGTCAGCGCGGGGCAGGCGTGGATGCACGTCAGCCGGTGGGTGGGCCTCAGCGTCACCATGCGGGAGGCCCAGACCCTCACGCTGCCCCTCGCGGACAGCGCTCTGCCCCGCATCGACCGCGTCGTGCTCCGGCACGACGCTACCAGCCGCACCACCACGCTGGAGGTGCTGCAAGGCACCCCGTCCAGCGAACCCGCTGCCCCGGCCATCTCCCGCACCGAGATGGTCTATGACCTCTGCCTCGCCGAGGTCTCCCGCCCGGCGGGCCAGACCTCCGTCTCCGCCGCCGACCTCACCGACACCCGCGCCGACGAAGCCCTCTGCGGCCTCATGCGGGACGGCGTCACCGGCATCCCCATGGACGAGCTGGGCGCACAGGCATTGGCCAAGGCCAAAGAGACCGCCAAGCTTTGCGACAAGCTGCTGGCCAGCTACAGCGGCGGCTATCTCGGCATCTGGCCGGTGACCCTGACGGCGGACGGCTGGGCCGAATGCACCGACGTGCCCGGCTACGCCTACAAGCAGACGGCAGAGCTGCGGGCCGCGAGAGAGACAAACGTCCCCTCCGCCGTACCCACCCCGGAGACCTTCACCGTGGCGGTGGCGGCGGGGCTTGCAGGCGTCTGCGAGACCAAGGACGGCAACATCACCTTCTGGGCCGAGAACGTCCCCGAGGGCGGCATCCAGATGCAGGTGGAGCTGCTGGGACCCTCGGCCTCGACCGCTGACACCGGAGAGGACACCCTGGGCGACACCGTCCTCGAAGACACGACTTTGTAACGGAGGTACACCATGAAGTATGTGAAACAGCATTTCGTCACCGGCATGAAAGTCAGCCTGCCCGACGTGCTCAACCGGATGGAGGCCGGCATCGCAGCCGCCTGCGCCGCGGCGGTGGAGGGCCTCGGCAGCGTGATCACCGGCGATACACCCGCCCCCGGCATCCGGGCCGGCAAGCTCTGCCTGACTCTGCCGCGCGGTGAACCCGGCCCGCAGGGCAACCCCGGCGAGGGCCTGAGTGACAACGCCAAGGCCCTGCTGCTCTCCCTGCTGGCCGAAACAGCCCTCGACAGGGACGCCTCCCTCGCTGCCCTGCGGGCGGAGTGGGGCCTCGCCGACCCGGACGACACCACCCCCGAGGCCGCAGACGCAGACGAGGGGGTGCTGTAAATGGCGCTGGGTAGCGTAAGCATCGTCCCCTATACCCGTGCTGAGGTGGAGAAGATGCTCAAGCGGGCGATGTACAGTGAATGAAAGCTAGTATTTACCGGAAGACTCAGCGTGCAATGGAAATACGGAGACTCCCTCTCCATACCGGAGGAGGTGGACTATGTTGTCGTGGGCGGCATAAAGCTGACGAGGGGCGGGTCCGGTAAAGCCAGCGGACACCCTGACGGCTATGAGGGCGTCACTTCGTACACCACGATAAGCTTTTCTTCTAATACCTTATCCGCAGGCGGCTACCGGCCAAACGACGGCACCTATATGACCCTCAACGTCGAGGGCTACCACTACTACTGACAAAACAAAAAGCAGCCCCGGGGTGGGGGCTGCTGGGAGAAACCATATTTACTTTGCTGACACAGGAACAAACTCCAGTTTTATTTTCATTCCCATTCCCGCTGCAAGGCGCTGGAGAGTACGGAGCGAAGGGTTTGCGTTGCCCCGCTCCAGCTTGCTGATGTCGGTCTGTGCTATGCCTGTACGCTCGGAGAGCTGCTTCTGAGTCAAACCGCTCTCCTTCCGAGCCTTCAGGATGGCCTCAATGACTGTAAATTCGGGGTCGAGGGCATCCCATTCTGCCTTAAACTCGGGGTCTTTCATCTGTTCGGCAAGAAATTCATTGAAATTGCTCATCTGTATTTCTCCTTTCGGGTAAGGTAATCAGCACGGTACATTTTTGCCAGCTCGATCTCGGCTGGCGGTGTTTTCTGAGTCTTCTTTACAAAACCGTTGGTCAGAATGACCTTTTTGCCGACCACAAAGAAGTAGAGGACTCGGGTAATGTCAGAGCCAAATTTGGTGCGTATCTCAAAAATCCCATCGTCCAGCGCCTTGGAGTATGGCTCTCTCAGAAAAGGCCCTTCTGCGCCGAGAAGTGACACGGTACGCAAGACCTTGGCTTGCATCTTTTTGTCGAGGTTCAAGATGAAATCCTTAGCCGGTTCTGTTCCATCAGGCCGGTTATAGAACTCAATTTCATACTCCTGCACATCTTCGCATCCTTTCACAGAGGATTTATCCTATAAACATTATAGTGGATATATTCTCTATTGTCAAGAAAAAGTTAAAAAGAAAGGTCGTGTTCTCTATCGCTATCAAAGAATATTCCCTGTCCCGGGACTCCGCCCGGCAGCTCTCGCCCAGCTTCCGGGTGCGGGAGTTCGGCTGCAAGGGCAGCGACATCGTCCTCATCGACGACGAGCTGGTGGTGCTGCTGCAGTGCATCCGGGAGCACTTCGGAAAGCCGGTGCATATCACCAGCGGCTACCGCACTGCCGCCCACAACGCGGCCGTGGGCGGCAGCAAGTCGAGCCAGCACCTTCTGGGCCGGGCGGCGGATTTCCACGTCGAGGGTGTGCCGGTGGCTGCCGTCGCCGCCTACGCCGAGACCCTGCTGCCCGCCCGGGGCGGCATCGGGCGTTACCCGAAGGACGCCGCCCACCCCAAGCGCCGCACCGGCTGGGTGCATATCGATACCCGGGCGGGCAAGAGCCGGTGGAAGATGTAAAAAGACTCTGAAACTGTTATTGCCTTTATAATATGAAGCGGCCCTCTCCCGGAAAAGGGAAGAGGGCCGTTTTCTTGCAGCAACGCCCCCGCTGGTGGAAACACTGGCGGGGGGGGTTGGGGTGTGGATAGGGGGCGGGGGAGGCGGGGGGGGGGGGGGGGGGGGGGGGGGGGGGGGGGGGTGTGAACACAGAGCAGGCGCGGAGGGAGTGGGGGGGGGGGGGGGGG
>OJIU01000545.1_pt1 | contig 10865 bp, 6 predicted proteins | sample 1595961 | NCBI WGS metagenome assembly OJIU01 (sample SAMEA4350144, study PRJEB24818) | metagenome | biome: human; feature: gut; material: faeces | place: Denmark | collected 2013-09
CGTAAACATCCTTGATGCAAATCACTACATATAGAACTTAAAATGCACGCCGACCCAATATGTTGTATTAATCGACTACAATTGCTACAACTACAGTGCACCGCTTGACGGTGGAATTGTGGATAAAGTGGGTCAGGATTGCGGGAAGTCATTGGCAATAGAGATGAATAAAGCCATGGCCGCTTCCCCAACCTCTGTGGATAACCTGTTCTTATAAATATGGAGTGATCATGACACCGCATGTGATGAAACGAGATGGCTGTAAAGTGCCGTTTAAATCAGAGCGCATCAAAGAAGCCATTCTGCGTGCAGCTAAAGCAGCGGGAGTCGATGACGCAGATTACTGTGCCACCGTCGCAGAAGTCGTTAGTAGCCAGATGAATGAGCGCAGCAAGGTCGATATCAACGAGATCCAGACAGCGGTAGAAAACCAACTGATGTCTGGCCCGTATAAACAACTCGCCCGTGCGTACATCGAATATCGCCACGACCGTGATATACAGCGTGAAAAACGTGGCCGTCTGAACCAGGAAATTCGTGGTCTGGTTGAGCAAACCAACTCTGCTCTGCTGAATGAAAACGCCAACAAAGACAGCAAAGTGATCCCGACCCAGCGCGACCTGCTGGCCGGTATCGTTGCCAAACACTACGCACGTCAGCACCTGCTGCCGCGTGATGTCGTCCAGGCGCACGAGCGTGGTGATATTCACTATCACGACCTCGACTACTCTCCGTTCTTCCCAATGTTTAACTGCATGCTGATCGACCTGAAAGGCATGCTGACGCAGGGTTTTAAAATGGGTAACGCGGAGATTGAACCGCCAAAATCCATCTCTACCGCGACCGCCGTCACCGCGCAAATCATCGCGCAGGTTGCCAGCCATATTTATGGCGGCACCACCATTAACCGTATTGACGAAGTTCTCGCACCGTTCGTGACCGAGAGCTTTAACAAGCATCGCAAAACCGCTGAAGAGTGGCAGATCCCGGACGCCGACGGCTATGCGCATTCCCGTACCGAGAAAGAGTGCTACGACGCCTTCCAGTCGCTCGAGTATGAAGTGAATACCCTGCATACCGCCAACGGTCAGACGCCGTTTGTTACCTTCGGTTTTGGTCTGGGTACCAGTTGGGAATCGCGTTTGATCCAGCAGTCCATTCTGCGTAACCGCATTGCTGGCCTGGGTAAAAACCGTAAAACTGCGGTCTTCCCGAAACTGGTGTTCGCGATTCGTGACGGCCTGAACCACAAGTTTGGCGATCCGAACTACGACATCAAACAGCTGGCGCTGGAGTGCGCGAGCAAGCGTATGTATCCGGACATCCTGAACTACGATCAGGTAGTCAAAGTCACCGGTTCGTTCAAAACGCCAATGGGCTGTCGCAGCTTCCTCGGCGTGTGGGAAAACGAGAACGGCGAACAGGTTCACGATGGCCGTAACAACCTCGGCGTTATCAGCCTCAACCTGCCGCGTATCGCGCTGGAAGCCCATGGCGATGAAGCCACCTTCTGGAAACTGCTCGACGATCGTCTGGTGCTGGCGCGTAAAGCGCTGATGACCCGTATTGCGCGTTTGGAAGGCGTGAAAGCTCGCGTTGCGCCAATTCTGTATATGGAAGGTGCCTGCGGCGTGCGTCTGAAAGCGGACGATGACGTGTCAGAAATCTTTAAAAACGGTCGCGCGTCCATCTCTCTGGGCTACATCGGCATTCACGAGACCATCAACGCGCTGTTTGGCGACAAGCACCTGTACGACAGTGAGCAGCTTCGCGCCAAAGGTATCGCCATTGTGGAACGCCTGCGTCAGGCGGTCGATCAGTGGAAAGACGAGACCGGTTACGGCTTTAGCCTGTACAGCACGCCAAGTGAAAACCTGTGCGATCGTTTCTGCCGTCTGGATACCGCCGAGTTTGGCGTAGTGCCGGGTGTCACCGACAAAGGTTACTACACCAACAGCTTCCACCTCGACGTGGAGAAGAAGGTGAACCCGTACGACAAGATCGATTTCGAAGCGCCGTACCCGCCGCTGGCAAGCGGAGGCTTCATTTGCTACGGCGAATACCCAAATATTCAGCACAACCTGAAAGCGCTGGAAGACGTCTGGGATTACAGCTATCAGCACGTGCCGTATTACGGGACCAACACGCCAATCGATGAATGCTACGAGTGCGGCTTTACCGGCGAGTTCGAATGCACCAGCAAAGGCTTCACTTGCCCGAAATGTGGTAACCACGACGCGGCCCGCGTGTCGGTCACCCGCCGCGTATGCGGTTATTTAGGCAGCCCGGACGCGCGTCCGTTTAACGCTGGTAAGCAGGAAGAAGTGAAGCGCCGCGTTAAGCATTTAGGCAATGGGCAGATAGGTTAATTTCCGTTTGCAAAGGCCGTAGGCCTGATAAGACGCAATAGCGTCGCCATCAGGCATCACAATGTTGCCGGATGCGGTGCAAGCACCTTATCCGGCCTACATGCTTTCTGGACATCCTCTATGCAATACCACCAATATTACCCCGTCGATATCGTCAATGGCCCCGGAACCCGCTGCACCCTGTTTGTCTCCGGGTGCGTGCACGAATGCCCCGGTTGCTATAACAAAAGCACCTGGCGGCTCAATTCCGGCGAACCGTTTACCAAAGAGATGGAAGATAAGATCATTGCCGATCTGAACGACACGCGCATTCACCGTCAGGGGATTTCGCTGTCCGGCGGCGATCCGCTGCATCCGCAAAACGTGCCGGATATTCTGCAACTGGTACAGCGTATTCGCGCTGAGTGTCCGGGAAAAGATATCTGGGTGTGGACCGGCTATAAGCTTGACGAACTCAACGCTGCGCAAATGCAGGTGGTGGATCTCATCAACGTGCTGGTCGACGGCAAATTTGTGCAGGATCTGAAAGACCCGGCGCTGATCTGGCGCGGCAGCAGCAACCAGGTGGTACATCATTTGCGTTAACACGCGATCTGGAGAGGCTTTTTCACAGCCTCTCCGTCCATTTGCTCATTCGCGACTGTGCTTTTCCCGTGGCATCAATGGCGCGCCCATCCGGCAACCAGCGTTGCGCCTCACCTTTCATTATCCCCTTTTCATAAGATAAACGCTGGGCAAGCGTGCCGTCCGGGTAAAACTGTTCGCTGAGAGCGTGACGCAGCCCTTGCTGCCACTGTTCACGTAGCTGTACCTGCCCGGAAGGATAAAAGCTGCGGCATTCGCCGTGCAGTTGACCGTTAAGCCACTGCTCTTCTCGCAGTAGCTCACCGTTTTCCGAGAAGTAACGAGCAATACCGTCCGGCTTGCCCTCACGATACGCCTGCTGCATGGCAAGCTGGCCGTTAGGATGCCAGCGCTCCATCATCCCGTTCAGCGCACCCTGCTGGTAACGCAGAACCGCCAGCAGCCGTCCGTTTTCTTCAATTCGCGTTTCACCGTTAAGCAGGTCGTTTGCGAAATTCGCTCGTAGCAGGGTGCTATCCTGTTGATACTCCTGCGTATCGCTCATCAGTTAATCTTCACCATCCCACCCTTAATCATCAGCATCCCGCCGCCATCCACAGTCTGAGTGGCGCTGGCTTTGCTGGTGAGCGTGGCTTTCGCTTCGTGGCTGATGGTTGCGGCTTTTTGCGTCAGCGAGGCTTTCGCTTCACTGGCGATGTTGGTGGCATCCAGCTTCATACTGCCCGATGCGCTGGCGTTAAGACCCGCCCCGCTCTTGATGTCCAACGTTTTGCCGCTCTCCAGGGTTAGCGTACCGCTGACCTTAATCGTCAGGTTGCCGTCGACGTTCAGCGTGTAGTTGCCCTTTACCTTATGCGTCTGGTTGCCGTCGATGGCGTGTTCCTGATCGCCCTTCACCGTCACACTGCGTTTCTCTTTGACCTCCAGCGTGTCGCTGCCTTTTTCGATTTTCACCGTGCGATTGCCTTTTTTCAGGGTGACCGCTTCGTTGCCCTCTTCAACGGTGCGCGTGCGATCGTTTTTGACGCTCTGAATGTCGTCATGGCTGATAGTCGTTTTGCTGTCGTTGAGCACGGTGAGCTGGAAGTCTTTCTGCGCCTGCATCGCCAGGAGTTCGGCGTCTTTTTTGTCGTCGAAGCGCAGTTCGTTAAAACCTTTTTCACTTTTGGTTTTAATCCCGGACTGAGTCTGATTTGCCGGAAGGGCATACGGCAGAGCATTCGCGCCGTTGTACACGCAGCCGGTAATCAGCGGCTTATCCGGGTCGCCGTCGATAAAGCTCACCACCACTTCCTGACCGACGCGCGGGATAAACTGCGCGCCAAAGCCGTTGCCGCTCCAGGCGGTGGCGACCCGCAGCCAGCAGGAGCTGGTTTCGTCGTTTTTACCCTCTCTGTCCCACGGGAACTGCACCTTTACTCGCCCGAGCTTGTCGGTCCAGATCTCTTCTCCGCTTTTACCCACCACCAGCGCCGTCTGCGTATGCATAAAGGGCTGCGGCGTCACGGCAAGCGGGCGATACGGCGTGGCCTTCGGAATGGCGGTAAAGCGGTTGCGATAGCGCTCGCCGTCGTACTCGTGGCTGACGGCGGTGATTAGCCAGTCGATGTTTAGCGCCTTGTCGTCGTGCTCGGTTAAGGTGAACCAGTGCCCGGCCATCAGCGCCGCGCAGTCGCTTTCACCGACCAGCTGTTTGGCCTGCGCCTTCAGGGCGTTAACCTTCCACGCCGCCAGCGCGTCGCCTTCGGCTTTAACGCTAAAACGCCCCGGATGCTGATATTGCATGCCGCCCTTCTTCTCCCCGGCCTGCGCGAACAGCGCGGCTTTTGGCTGTTCGTAGTTATAGTCGCTGCTCTGGAAGCCCTGCGCAGTGGCCTGCAAACGCAGCTGCGCCGAACGAATCATCCCTGTTTCCCGCGCGCCGCTCTGTGCGGCCAAATGCTTGACCTTTTTATCGCCAGTAATCGGCGGGAAGGCGCTGTTGTCATCCGCCAGCACCAGCGTGTGCTTGCCTGCTGCGTGGGTGAAGAACCAGAAAATCCCCTCCTGCTCCAGCAGCCGCGAGACAAAATTAAAATCGCTTTCGTTGTATTGCAGGCAGTATTCACGCTTCGCCGGTTTGCTTTTCAGCTGGAATTTGTAGTCGGTAAACCCGGCGTCTTTAAACACCTTTTGGACGATCTCCTGCGCGCTGAGGTTCTGAAACACGCGGTTGTTGCTGGCAAGCGTCAGCCACCACAGCCACGGGCGCAGCACAAACTGATAGCGGTCGGCGTTGCTGGTCGCCGGAAGCTGGTGCGCCTCGGCAATCAGACCGTCGTAATCGGCGTCGTTGATGGTGGCGGTCAGATGGGTCGCCAGCGCGGCATCCAGCGTTAACGGCGCAGAGGTGGTTCCCGCGATGGTGGCGGTGGTCAGGCCGTTAAGCTGTGATTCGTTGTACGCGGTGGCGGCGGTAAGACCGGTTAGCGCCGGGGCGGTGAGTTTGATGATGGTGGAATCTGACATGGGAAATTCCTTTTATATTTGTAGAGTACGTAATGCCCGGTGGCGCTACGCTTACGCGGGCCTACTGAATATGCAGCCTTTGTAGGCCGGATAAGGCAAAGCCGCCATCCGGCAGTTCTGCATTCAATTTGAAAATAACAACACATCAATTGATTAGGGAACAATTTCATGTTGTTCTGATAGTTCTGTATCTGCATGAATATGGAATCGCATTCTCTGATTTGTATTAATTGCGCCAATCCACATATGCCTAATCATATTTTCAGATGCATATTTTCTTTTTGCATGCCGTAAAATTCTTATGAATGTAAACTGATCATCTTGTTCATACGAATATATGTATCGAGATGTATTATATGTTCTTGTTACTTGTCTTGAAGGGTGAACAAAGCTACAAGATATTTCTATGCATCTTCCATTATGTGGCATATTAATTCCTCAATAATTATCCCATCACTTCCCCAACCACCAGATTCTCAACATCCCTGGCCCCTACTCCTTTACACTTATCCATTACCTTCTCAACCAACCCATCCTCCATATTTAATTTTTCTCCCGTCGCCACTAAATATCGCTGCGCTAATTTCTCCAGTTTCGCCAACACAATCCCTTTTAATATCTCCTCATCCAATGCCCGATAGGCCACCGTGGTCATTCTTGCCAAAAACGCCGGACGGAAATGACGCAACAGCTCCTCACGCAATGCCTCATTAAACCGCTCGCTGTTTAATTCAGCCGCAGGCGTATCCAGAATTAATTCCGCCCCCACGTTGCTGGTCGCCAGCATCACCGTATTTTTGAAATCGACAATCAGCCCGGTGCCGTCTTCCATTACGCCCTTATCGAAAACGTTATAAAACGCCTCCAGCACGTCCGGGTGCGCCTTTTCGATTTCGTCGAGCAACACTACCGAATAGGGGCGGCGGCGCACGGCTTCGGTTAACGCCCCACCGCTGCCGTAGCCCACGTAGCCCGGCGGCGCGCCTTTCAACTGGCTGACGGTGTGCGCCTCCTGGTACTCAGAAAGATTAATAGTGATCAGATTGCGTTCACCGCCGTACAGGGCGTCGGCCAGCGCATACGCGGTTTCGGTTTTGCCCACGCCGGTTGGCCCCACCAGCAGGAACACGCCGACCGGCTTTTGCGGATCAGTCAGGCCGCTGCGATAGGCGCGCAGGCGTTGGGCGATGGTCTCCAGCGCTGCCTGTTGACCCATTACCCGAGCACTCATCCGTTCAACCAGCGTACGCAGGGCGTGGGCTTCGTCGGTGAGCATCTGCCCAAGCGGAATGCCCGTCCAGCCGCCAATCACCGCCGCCACCGTGGCGGGATCGACACAATCCGGCACTAGCGGCACCTCGTCGCGCAGTTGGGCAGCGGCGGTTTCCAGTTTGCCAATCAGCGCCGCGCACTCCACCAGCTCTTGCTCCAGTTCCTCGTCATCGTCCAGCCGCGCACTGAGATCCAGCATCCGCTGGCGCGTCGCCAGTAGTTCGCCGACCCGCTGACGCTCATCCTGCCAGCGCCCTTCCACTTCTCTCGCCTGCAAGCGTAACTTCTCCGCCAGCGCCTCCAGTTCACACAGTCGGTCGTGATGATCGACGCCCACCAGCAACTCGCGGTTGAGGCGTTCACTCTCTTCTTCGATGGCCGCCTGCTGCTGGCGGATCTCCTCCAGCTGGGGCGGCACGTCATGCTGCGCCAGCGCCACTCTGGCGCAGGCAGTGTCGAGCACGCTGATGGCTTTGTCCGGCAGTTGGCGCCCGGAGATATAGCGCTGCGACAGACGCACCGCCTCGCGGATGGCGGTATCGAGGATCTGCACGCCGTGGTGTGCCTCGAGCTTGTCGGCCACCGCCCGCAGCATCACCACCGCGCTGTTCTCGTCCGGCTCTTCAATCTGGATACGCTGAAAACGCCGATCTAGCGCCGGATCCTTTTCGAAATATTTTTTGTACTCCTGCCAGGTGGTCGCGGCGATGGTGCGCAGTTCCCCACGCGCCAGCGCCGGTTTCAGCAGGTTGGCGGCGTCGCTGCCGCCCTCGGCGCCGCCCGCGCCAATCAGCGTGTGGGCTTCGTCGATAAATAAAATGATCGGTTGCGGGGATTTTTTTACCGCGTCGATCACCCCTTTCAGCCGCTGTTCAAATTCACCTTTCACGCCCGCGCCCGCCTGCAACAGGCCGAGATCCAGCGACAGTAGAGCGACATCGCGCAGCGGCGGCGGCACGCTGCCTTCGGCAATGCGTCGCGCCAACCCTTCAGCGACGGCGGTTTTGCCCACCCCCGGCGCGCCAACCAGAATCGGGTTGTTTTGCCTGCGGCGCAGCAGGATGTCGATACACTGGCGGATCTCCGCGTCGCGCCCGATGATCGGATCGATCAGCCCTTCCCGCGCATCACGGGTCAGATCGTGGGTGTATTGATCCAGCACGCCGCTTTCACGCTCCGGGTTTTCTCCCGTATGCGTATCGCTTAATTCTTCAACGGAGCCACGACACCAGCTCTGCCACTGGCTTTCCATCACCCCCGCCGGAAGCTGCAACAGCAGCGGCATTCCCTGCGCCAACTGGGCGCGCAGACGTTCTCGGGTGAGTAAGGCTTGCAGCAACAACGCTGAACGGACCTTCAACAAACGCTGGAAAGCCGCCAACAAAACCGCACCTTCCAGCAATTCCACCAGTTGCACGGAAAATACCGGCATCCGCGTGCAGCCCGATTTAAACTGCGCCTGGGCGCTATGGATCTCTTCGCGCAGCGTGTCGACGGAAATCGCCGCGCCGCTCAGGCAATACGCGAGATCACAGTGTTCATCATCGAGTAATGCCAGCAGCAGATGCTCCGGCTCAACAAACCAGTGTCCCTGCGCCCGGCTGCGTTCGGCGGCCTGCTCCAGCGCACGAAAGCAAACCGGATTCAGTCGTTGTACCAGCGCTTTTAAGTCCATGCGTTGTTCTCCTCAAGTTGCTGTTGGCAGTGAAACACGGCGGGTTTACGCCCTGCCAGTTGAGCGGTATAGCCCAAACGCGGCGGCGTATCGCGGCTCAGGCAGTGGTCAAGATTTAGCGTCCCGCGCATCATCAGTTGCAGCGTTATCCCTGGGCCAAACCAGATTTGCCCCAGTTTGCTGAGCTGAAGAAAGGCTTGCCCATCGGATAAAAACGCCCGCCACCGGGTGGGGCTTTCAGCATGCAGGTGCACCCGCAGCGCCGCATGCTGATTCCAGATCCGTCGCCCGGCGACGCTGTTGCGCCCCAGCCGACATCCCGTCCGGCTTATGGATGCCTGCGGCAAAGGCTGCCAGCGGCCGACAAACTCTTCGACATGCACGGTGACGTTCAGTACGGCCTCGACCAGCGCCACAAATCCAGCCGCAGAACGCCTGCGATTCGTCAGGCTGCCGCATTGCATCAGCAGGCTCTGCACCTGTGCAGACTCGTGCTTTTCCATGGCATCAAGCCTGAAACCACACAGTGCCCGCATCACCGACTGCCCCGGCGCGTTATCCTGGCGCGCGTAGGGCGTAGCCAGCCGATACAGGCTCAGGCTTCGGGAGTGATGCTGAATAAAACGCTGTTGAAACATAAAGATAAAATCCTGCGGTGCGCTGTTTTTATCCTGCGTCGCCTGCTGCAGCCATTCCAGCCAGCCGTAGGGCAGTACGCCATCCGCACCTCCCGGCCCGAGGCTACGCACCTGGAGAACGTCGTTGTTCAGCGCGCCAAGTTCCGCAGGCGCAAACGCCAGCCCCAGCTCACCCCACAGCTCGGGCGTGTCACCGCTCGCGTGTAAAATCCTGAGGCACTGCTCCAGCGAAAAGCGCCACGGCTCGCCCTTAAGTTGCGCCATTACGCTATCAGCGCGGTCTGTTCGACGTCTGTCCATAGCGACAGCTCCTCCCCTTCATCCAGCAATACCGTACGTACAAAGCAGTTAGCGGTCGCGTTACGCGCCAGAAAACGGGCGACAATCCCCGCAAACAACAGCCGACTGTTGCCCGTAAATGCCTGTGGATCGAGGGTCAGCGTCAGCCGAATACCGTTATGCCAGCCGCGCCAGGCATCGCCTCCGCGGTGCTCGCTAACCCGCTGGCAACACATCTCGCGGATGCCATTTATCTGTTGCCAGACGCCGGGTGACGCAGAGGAAGGGGCATACAGCGCCAGCAGCTCTTTGAGCGAGTCCAGAGCCCTCTCTCCCTCGGTCAATGAAAGGTGATTGAGCGCCAGCGAAGAAAGCAGTTTCCAACGCGCATCTCGCTGCAAGGCGGGCGCAGAAGGCGTGGTCGGCGTTCCCAATAAATGCACCTGCGCGACCGGACCAGGGACTTCAAAGGTCAGAGGCGTTCCCGCACAAAGCTGTGCAGCCTTCTCACCGTTACTGCACCAGAGCGTCGCCGTCAGGCTTGTCTCTTCGTCCGGAGCAAACGGGTCGAAGCGGCTGTCCACCAGGGTTAACCACAGCGCATTGCCCTGCTGGGGGTTGCGCCGCGCATGCCAGAACCAGCGGGACTCGCTATGCCCGCGGGCCGAGTAATATGCAGGCACGCACCAGGCCTCCTCACGGCGGCTCATCCACAGCGTCTGTACACGGTAGATCTGTACATGGTGATCGTGATGATCGGCCACCAGCCGATGCTCGCTGCGGGTATGCCCGGCGATCAGTGGCTCAGAGGTCCGGGTGAAAAGGTTAACGATTGGCACACAGCCCAGACGAATATCACCCGAGTGAATATGCTGTGCCCCCGGCGGAGCGCGATCGAAAGGAATGCACAAGGTCATGCCATCGCCATCCTTCGTCGGCGGCAGCGGCAAATCAAAATACATCAGCGCCTGCGGACAGTTCATCCAGGCACTGAGCGCCAGCACGCTGGACTCTACGCCCGGTTCGCAGGGCAAAATCTTTTCGGCATTCAGCAGGCCAATAGGATGTGGGCGCAGCGGCCCGATGACATGGGCGTACAACAAATCAAACAGCGTGGCGTTGATTTGCGGCGAGCCGCTGAGATGAATGCGCAACTGTGTTACCGCCAACGTTGAAAACTGATGTGGCGGCAGGCAACGTAGCTGAATCCGCAACGCGCCGCGCGCCCGCATCAGCCCGGTTAACTGCCGGGCCTGGGCCGCATCACACCAGCTAACATCGCCAATCACAATAGGCCACGGCGTTTGCGCCAGCGCGGTACGCCACCAGACCGTCTCGCCGCTTTCCGTTAGCGCGTAAAGCGGCGTTCCGGCTGGAAGGGCGTAACCCCGCCTCAAATCGCCTGCCAGCGGATCCGCAGGAAAACTGGCGGGAGCAGGGGGAGGAACCGGGCGTATTGCAGGGGGGGAAAGCGGCGCCAGCAGCGGTTCGGACAGCGCGCCGGCGGGCACGGGCCAACGCCGGGGCCGCCCGGGGCGG
>OJIU01000554.1_pt1 | contig 10750 bp, 8 predicted proteins | sample 1595961 | NCBI WGS metagenome assembly OJIU01 (sample SAMEA4350144, study PRJEB24818) | metagenome | biome: human; feature: gut; material: faeces | place: Denmark | collected 2013-09
ACGCCAGTAATGCGTTACCGCTGGGTCAGGGGGTGTGGGCCGACATTATCCGCAACCGGATGGCAAAAGAGGGATTGCACAGCCTGATCGACAATGCCGCGGGCGATAACGGCTGGTGTCTGGCTCTGGTCGAGCCGGATGGCGAACGTACCTTTATGTCCTTTAGCGGCGTTGAAAATCAGTGGAACGCTGACTGGCTGGCACAGCTGGATATCCCACGCCATAGTCTGGTGTATCTCTCGGGCTATCAGTTAGCCTCTGGGTGTGGCGAACTGCTGGTGCAGTGGCTGGAAGGTCTGGAGGAGGTGACGCCGTTTATTGATTTTGGGCCACGCATCGGCGACATTCCCGAGCCCTTACTGGCAAGAATTATGGCCTGCCATCCGCTGGTGTCACTTAATCGTCAGGAGGCGGAAATTGCCGCCGAGCGGTTTGCATTGAGCCATGATGTAGAAGGTTTTGGCGCAGAATGGGTACAACGTTTCGCCGCGCCGGTAGTGGTACGCCACGATAAAGACGGCGCGTGGTATTTCAGCGCTCAGACATCCGGTTGCGTACCGGCATTTGCGACAGCGGTCGTTGATACTATCGGCGCAGGCGACAGCCACGCTGGCGGCATGCTGGCCGGACTGGCGTCTGGCTGGACCCTGGCTGATGCCGTACTGCTGGGTAACGCAGTTGCGTCCTGGGTGGTAGGGCATCGCGGCGGCGATTGCGCCCCTTCGCGCGAGGCGTTACTCCTCGCACACAAAGACGTATAGATCGCTTCGACAATAGCTGATGCTGTATTCAATGGGCCGTTGCTGCTGGTCAAGCGCTACTTGCTTGATCACCAGTACCGGCACTTTGCTGTCCATTTGAATGTGCGCCTGGAACTCCGCATCAGGCATTCGGGCGCTGACGCGGGAGCGCGTGCGCTGCGGGAAAATATGCTGGCTGCGAAAATAGTCATACAGTGAAACGCCGATGGCATCCACGTCATGGATAAGATGGGCAGGAACCCATGACTCTTCAATAGAAACCGCGTCTTCATCTACATAGCGAATGCGCTTGAGCAGGAAGACGTCACTCCCCGCGGCAACAGCCAACTGCTGAGCCACCTCTTCCGGGCAAGGCACAATACGCTTGTTGACCCACAGCGTATCTGGCTTTTTACCGCGCAAAACCACCTGCTGTGAAAAACCACGCGCTTCTTTTAGCGAATACTCGAAGATGTTGTTGATCTGCGTCCCGTAACCACGGGCGCGCGTCACTACGCCTTCTTCTTCCAGGGCCTGCATCGCTTTGCGTACCGTAATTCGCGAAATGCCGGTTAACTGGCTGAGATCGCGCTCGCCGGGCAGGATATTTCCATGCTCCAGAATCCCGCTACGCACAGCGTTTTTCACCGTTTGCGCAAATTTCATATACAGCGGCGTGTTATCTGCCGCTGCAATGCGTTCATTCAGTTGCGCGATAAGCTGGGTATGCGCTTGTTCCATTTATCTTTTTCCTGCAGCCTTCTCTGCAGCCAGTATACCCATTACCACCACGCGTGGAAATGATGTACCGGACCAATTCCCTCACCAACCTCCAGAGTGTCTGCCTGCGCCAACGCCGCAGAAAGCCACAGCTTAGCTTCCTGCACTGTCTGTACCCAGTTGTCATGGCGCGGACGCAGCGCCGCCAGCGCCGCGGATAGCGTACAGCCGGTGCCATGGGTATTTTTGGTCATCACCCTTGGCGCGGCAAAACGCTGCTCTCCTTCACGGGTAAAGAGCCAGTCGGGGCTTTGCGCATCCTCCAGATGACCGCCTTTCATCAACACCGCCTCGCAGCCCAGCGCCCGCAGTGCCCTTCCCTGCTCTAGCATCTCCTGCTCAGTCTGCGCATGGGGAGCCCCGAGCAGTGCCGCAGCTTCGGGTAAATTAGGGGTGATAATCGAAACCTGCGGCAGCAAATGGGTACGCAGTGTTTCTACCGCCGAGGGCGACAGCAACGGATCGCCGCTTTTCGCCAGCATCACCGTATCCAGTACGACATTTTGCACCCGATGGCGACGCAAACGTTCGGCAACCGCTTCAACAATATCCGTCTCCGCCAGCATACCGATTTTGGTGGTGTCGATACGCACATCACTCAACACCGAGTCCAGTTGTGCGGCGACAAAGTCAGGTTCTATGCGATAAACCGACTGCACCCCGCGCGTATTTTGCGCCACCAACGCCGTGATAACCGAACAGCCGTAAGCGCCCAGCGCCGAGAAGGTTTTTAAATCGGCCTGAATACCCGCACCGCCGCTTGGATCGGTTCCGGCGATCGTTAATGCGTTAATCCGTTTCATGCTTGCTCCTGTGCGTTCAGGTTATAGAGGGCATCGAGAAAAGCCGGGACAAAACTGCCCGGTCCGGTTGATTGTTGTGTGGCTATTTGCCCGGCCTGTTTCATCCAGCTACAGGCGGAGGCGATGTTATCAAGCCGGTCACCGTGCAGGGCGCAACTGGCCGCAACGACCGCCGACAGCGCGCATCCGGTGCCCACCACGCGGGTCATCAACGGATCACCGCCGTTCACGCAGACGGTACGCTGACCATCGGTCACGTAGTCCACTTCGCCGGTAACCACGACAATGGTCCCAACCTGACGAGCCAACGCCTGCGCAGCGGAAAGCGCAGCGGCTGGCGTATCTGTCGTGTCGACGCCGCGGCCCCCGCTGTTCATACCCGCCATAGCAAGTATTTCCGAGGCGTTGCCACGGATAGCGGCAGGCTGTAGTACCAGTAAATCCAGACAGAAGCGACGGCGAAACTCTAGCGCGCCCACGGCAACGGGATCGAGCGTCCACGGGGTTTTAACGAGATGTGCCCGCTCAACGGCGGCACGCATCGCCGTAGCCCGCGTCTGGGTTAAAGTGCCGACATTCACCAGCAACGCACTGGCGATAGCCGCAAACTGGCTGGCTTCCTCAGGCTCGATTACCATCGCAGGGGATGCGCCCAGCGCCAGTAGCGTATTGGCCGTAAAGCTTTGCACGACCTCGTTGGTCATACAGTGTGTGAGTGGAGAAAGCGTTCTAAATTGGTGCAAGGTGTGAGCCGCGAGTGCGCGACTGTGCAGGTCAGGCTGCATGGTTCAGCTCCTGCCCGCGCGAAGAAGGGACACGAGCAGTGTCAGACTTCCCTACGCTGGCATTATCCAGATCAGGTGGTACGGGTATTTCTCAGCCTTCAACAGGAAGGGCACCCCGAGTCGTTGTTACATAAAACTCAATAATATTAAAAGGACAGTAAGGGAAACTTACATACTTAAGCCCCTGCTATCCATTTACTGAATGGCGGAATGTATCCACACCGCATACTTTACCAGCCAGCGAGGGAGGTGAACAGCAGCGGTTTATTCTGGAAGGGGCGCTCATTGCCGCAGGCGTCGTCATCCACTCAGGCATTTCGTAGCGCGTCTCAATGCTGAGACACCACGATCATCCGCTCTTAAATCCCCAGGCAGACAGAAAGGTTGCAATTGAACATTCAGCCAGTTTCTCAAGTTTATGGGGATCAACTGCTTTTTGCGAGATTATTGCTCCAGGAAGCAGATATCCCATAATGGCCCCGAGGAAAGCAGTAGCCTGTAATTCCGGATTATCTAACGTGACTATTCCTTCATTATTTTTCTGTTCCAGAATTTCTGTCAGCGCCTGCAAAACGCGTCCAGAGTTTCTTTGTTCCAGCATAACGTGTAAATCGGGCTTTTGAACCAGCACTTGAATCAATAATCGCTGGAAATGGATATTCTCAGGGGTATAGAAATGATTCTGTACAACCCGGGCAAAACCTCTCAGGAGATCGGGAAAATCCAGTTGCTCCTGGAGTAACTGGCGTAAAGGCGGCTGCATTTTGTCATTCAGAAATTCAAACGTCGCCAGCAGGAGAGCATCCTTTCCCCCCGGAAAATGGCTGTAAAGGGTCGGCCGCGTTGTCCCTGCTTCACTGGCGATAGTATCAAGGGACACGTCAATGCCATGCTTGAGAAACAGCTCACATGCCGTTTGTAAAATGCGAGGGCGGGACTTCATTGGCCGCCCACGTTGATTAACCATTATTGCATTCCTTACGTTTGCCTTTTTTCAGTCTCGAGATTCCCTGCTGAATGAGAATAAAAAACAGTGGGACAAAGAGCAGCGTCAGTAACGTGCCTGTGAGCATACCGCCGATTACCGAAGTTCCAATCTCTTTCTGGCTGGAGGCCCCTGCGCCCGTAGAGAGTACCAGAGGGATAACTCCAACAACAAATGCCAGAGACGTCATGATGACAGGACGTAAGCGTAATCTTGCGCCTTCAAAAGCGGCCTGAATCAACGGTTTACCCCTGCGGATTTGCGCCAGAGCGAATTCAATAATGAGAATTGCATTTTTTGCTGACAGCCCCATCGTTGTTAGTATACCTACCTGGAAGTAGACATCATTTTCGAACCCGGCGATTAAGGCTGCACTCACTGCGCCGAGAACCCCAAGTGGGATAATCAGAAGCACAGCAATAGGCACAGACCAGCTTTCATATAAAGCAGCCAGACACAAAAATACAAACGCAACGGAGGCAAGATATACCCACAGTGTCTGTGCCGAGGAAGCCTGTTCCTGCCATGATATCCCGCTCCACTGCAGATCAAATCCTTCGATTGGCGCTATCAGCCTGGCCATTTCAGCCATTGCTGCCCCAGAACTTATGCCGGGAGCTGCATCTCCTTGAAATTGCACAGCAGGTAATCCATTGAATCGCTGAAGCATTTGTGGACCAGTAGTCCAGCGGAAGGAGGCAAAACTGGCGAATGAGGTCATATCATCGCTACTGTTACGTACAAACCAGGCGGATAAGTTTTCAGGTATTGAACGCCATGGCGCATCACCTTGTATATAAACCCGTTTTACTCGGCCACGGTCAATAAAGTCATTAACATAAATCCCTCCCCATGCAGCAGAAAGAGTTTCGTTGATATCCGCCTGTTCAAGGCCGTGAGCTTGTGCTTTTTGTCTGTCAATATCTACCTGCAGCAACGCCTTTGCGGCAAGGCTGTTCACTCGCACAGCGTTCAGATTTTGGTTTTCTCTGGCGGCCGTAAGTAACATTGTTTGCGCCTGATTAAGACTGTGATAACCGCGGTCTGAAATATCCTGAAGCCATAATTCGAACCCACTGGATTGTCCCAGCCCACGAACTGTGGGTGGAGATACAATGCTGATAGCGGCGTTCTGAGACGTTTGATTAAAATATTGATTAGCCCTTGCGATAATAGCCTGAGCGCTGTTCGTTTCACCCTGACGCTCGTCCCAGTGCTTTAACTCAGCAACGGACATTCCCACATTTTGCCCGCTACCTGCGTTATTTCGGCCAGCGACCGTAAATATAGCGTTAAGATTGGCACTCTCCTGTGTCATAAAATAGCGTGTGATTTCATCTCCAACCTTCTGAGTCATTGACATTGGCGCCCCTGGAGGAAGAGTGAACTGGATTGATATTGCCCCCTGGTCCTCCTCCGGAAGAAAACTGGTCGCGAGTTTTTGATATTGCCAAACCATGAACATCGACATCAGAAAAGCGAGAATAATGATTCTCACAGGACGCGCTGATATTTGCGCAAGCATATTAATGTAGCGATGCTGACTTTTTTCGACATACCTGTTGAAATGAGTGAAGAATTTACCTTTCTTCTCATTTCGGCTTTTAAGCAAATGAGCGCACAACGTAGGGGTTAAAGTCAGTGCAACCAGCACGGAAAGCGACATAGCAGAAACAATGGTCACTGTGAACTGGCGGTAAATAATGCCGACTGAACCACCAAAAAACGCAATTGGAATAAAAACGGCGGATAAGACCAGCGCGATACCTATTAATGCACCGGTTATTTCCCGCATGGAGTGGAGCGTAGCCTGCAGCGGATCGAGATGTTCTTCTTCCATCACTCGTTCGACATTCTCAACCACGACAATCGCGTCGTCGACAAGTAGCCCAATGGCAAGCACCATGGCAAAGAGTGTTAAGGTATTGATGCTATAACCCAGCAGACTGAGGATGCCGAATGTGCCCAATAATACGACGGGCACCGTCAATGAGGGGATTAATGTGGCTCTCCAGTTTTGTAAAAATAGATACATTACCGCCACAACAAAAACAATCGCTTCAATCAGCGTCTGCACAACATTTCCGATGGACACCGTCACAAACGGTGTACTGTCACGAGGATAAGCAACGACAATGCCTTGCGGAAACCGATCTTTTAATCTGTTAACTTCCACGCGAATCTTTTCAGCAGTTTCCAGTGCATTAGCTCCGGATGCGAGTTGAATAGATATTCCAGCAGCAGGATGACCATTAAGTGTGGTCAGATTCTGATAGTTTTCAGCCCCAAGTTCGATTCGAGCAACATCTCGCAAATATACAGCTGAACCATCATTATTTGTCCGAAGAATGATACTTTCAAATTGCGTTGATGTTTCCAGGCGGGACTGGGCGGTCACCGTCGCATTCAGATACTGATCATTGAGAGAAGGAAGAGAGCCAATCTCTCCGCTGGTCACTTGCGAGTTTTGTGCTTCGATAGCCGTTTGTACATCTGATGGCATCAAACCATAATTATTGAGTTGATGTGGGTTGAGCCAAATCCGCATGGCATATTGCGCACCAAAAACAGTTGTTTCTCCCACCCCCTTTATTCTACTTAAGGGCTCCTGCAACGTATTGATAAGGAAGTCGCTAATATCGACACTGGTTAAACGATCGTTCTGATCATATAAGGCGATAACCATCAGGCTATCTCCCTGTGATTTAGTCACAGAAAGCCCCTGTTGTTGCACCTCCTGCGGTAGCCGTGTCATAGCCTGATTTACAGCATTTTGTACCTGGACCTGCGCTATATCGGGATTAATACCTTGTTCAAAACTAAGACTAATACGAGACTGACCAGCTGAACTGCTGGTTGAAGAAAAATAAAGCAGACCATCAATTCCTTTGATTTGCTGTTCAAGTAGCTGCGTTACGCTGTCCTCAACGTTTTGCGCAGAAGCGCCTGGGTAGTTTGCCGTAACGTTCACCCCCGGAGGCGCAATATCCGGATACTGCTCAACAGGCAATGTGAAAAGAGCCAGGATACCGGCAGAAACGATGCAAATAGCAATGACCGCGGCGAATACAGGACGGAAAATAAAGAAGTGAGCCAGCATCGTGTTTTCCTCCGTTTAGTCAATGGGGTCGCGCAGTGAAAACACGTGCGGAGGCCTGGCACGCTGAATAAAAGCCATATGCGATGTTTGCCACAAATTAAAAACAGGTTGAGGTATGGGCAATGTGACCGTTGCTGGGCATAGCAGAATATTGATTGCTTTTGCGACAATGTATCTGCTGATTTCAAGGCAAGACATTGTTCGTTGATGTTCACGCCAGAGATAGTCATAGGTTTGGATAGTGAAACTATTTTGTAGTAGTAAAAAACGTAAATAGCTGAGTCGTAGCTGCATATGCTGATAATTCAAATCAGTGCACTGAGAGCAAGCCAGCTCACGGTCCCGCGTTACCAGACAGCGTTCAATAGTCTTTGGTTCCACAGATACCCCCTCATGCAGAGATGCGTTAAGATGACATGAAAAAGCCATTAACATAATGAAAAATAATAATTTTTCCCAGTTAACCATAGCAAAACCCCATGAATTTATTTACTTTACAGTAAAGTAAATAAATTGATTAAACAAGCATCAATTTTTAACGCTATTCCAGTAATGGGTCTTCTTGAAGACAACTGTTCCGGGTCACAGAGACCGGAGCAACTCCTGTATGTCGTGTAACAGCTCCACTCTGAGTTGATATGCAAAAACGTGATACTTCATCGCTAAAATGCCGCTTGAAATTGTCGCAATGCTGTACATTCATTTACACTTTTTACGAAATTACTGGTGTGATAACAAAAAAGTCCTTGTCAGATGCCCTGTAAGCCAGGAATGATACATGACTGATTTTGATGACCCGAAGAGGTAGAGAGGATGGGTATGAAGAATAAAATGTTGCTGGGTGCACTCCTGCTTGCAAGCAGTGTCGTCTGGGCCGCGCCGGCTGCAACAGCTGCGCCCACAGGTATCGATAAGTATGAGCTGAGCAGCTTTATTGCTGACTTCACCCATTTCAAACCCGGTGACAAGGTTCCACCACTGTATCTCACCGAAGAATACACCATTAAACAGTGGAATCTGCGCAACCTGCCTGCACCGACCGCAGGCACCCACTGGACCTACATGGGTGGCGCGTACGTGCTGGTCAATGATGCCGATGCTAAGATCATTAAAGCCTACGACGGCGAGATTTTTTATCACCGATAAAAAAAACGTACCTTCATCACGAAGGTACATTTTTTAGAAACATCGCACCGCACTAATTAGTCATAAGATACCGCAAATATGACTTTACTTTGAACCTCACCAGGCCGTAACGATTCTCCTGTCACACGAACATATTTCGCAGTAATAGGGAAAGTGTACTGATTGTTGATTTTATCCAGTTTAGCTATTCTGTTCATCAGAGTATCCCCCAGTTTTAGGGGAGTCGTCGCGGTGCCGTTATATATCTGGAACCCCACTCCTTTTGCGCCATTCGTTAGCGTATTTTTTAGTATTTTCCCGCTTTCATCCCAGTCACCGCGAGCCACCTTAAAACTCACGGGGTTGGTAGTAACGTTATAAACACTATTGCAATTCAGTACCAAATTTGCAGATCCTGATTTTGTATTATTTGCCGTATTCATTTCATTTAATGTGGTATCTGGCATTTTAATTTCGTATCGAGGTAAGGAGAACTGGCAGGTCGTCGGTTTATGCGTAACAGTAAAGTTAATATTCTGCGTAAATGCAGAATTACTCGATAAACGCCCGGTAATCCAACAATAAAGATAAGCAAGCCAGTTTGAAGTACACGAGTTATCAGAGGTTATGCTTACCGCCGGGTCGCTCAGGCTAAATGCATCACCGGAAACCGTTTGCTTAGCCGTTCCTGAATTTACATAACTTGCTGTAATAGTGAAAATCTTGGTATTCAACACTTCGTTGGCACTAACCGTTTTCTTCCCAATGCTAACAGGAAAATCATTGCTGGTTAGATTGATATTTATTAAAACCTTTTTGCCACCGCTACCCTGAATTGCAACAATGTAATCCTTGAGAGGTGTTGTATAATATAAGCTGTCACTATTGGCAGTACACACTATATCGCTACCGGAGCTGAGATTGATTTTGTTCGTTGCTGTTCCAGATGTCATATCCAGATTAATTGTCGTTAATGCACCATTTTTTGTCTGAAATGTACATCCGGCATCGGCGCCAAAGGATGACAGCAGCAGAAACATCAAAAATACGTATCCTTTCATATCTTGCATCCTTAGCGGCAAGTATAGACTTTATTCTCATCAATCGCCTTATCGAAGGTAATCGTACAGAACTGCCCCTGTTGTTTATTAACTGCAACGCGTACCGAAGCGGGAATATCATTGGTACGAATAAATAACCGGCTACCCTGCCCCACCAGGCCAACATTATTACCAAGTTCATCTTCCACTTCATAACCAAACGATAACGGAGAGCCATCCGAACGCTCGGCAATGAAATACCAGGGTTTACGCCGATCGGTTTCAAACTCCGTCATCACGACCGCGCCGCGATAAGGTACTGTGCCTTTTCGATTGCCCAGCAACGCCACATCGCTATTACTGTCGGAAAGATCCAGCATCAGCATATTTTCACGATACGGCGTCAGACTGTCGTAAACCGCGTAACCTTTGCTGTTAGTTGTTAGATAACGATGTCCCTGCACGGCCGCGCCCTGTAACCCAGGCGCTTTAACAATGGCGAATGTATCTGAAAGCCGAGGGGCTAACGCGACACCATCTGACCACACGACTAACCCACCCTGAATATTGCCGCTGGCCTGCTGATATTTATTCGATTGACTATAACTGCTGCCAAAGGTCGCCATCGGCGCGCGCCAGACCAGGTTACCACCTACCGTTGTCTCACTCTCCTGACGTTGATGGCTCAGATTTGCCCCTAAACTAAACTGATCGCGGTTTCCGGCAACACCGCTGAGACTGGTGTTACTCGACTGAAAGCCGTCATTATCAAACGTCGTCGAGTTGGATACGAACAAATCGCGTCGCGGCGTGGAAATCCCATCCCCCCACGAGAATGGGATGGAGATATACAGGTTAAAACGTTTATCCTCGTGGTTGTCCTCATCATAGGTCTGGCTAACAGACAAGGTGTAACTGACTCGCTGCCAGGCGTTCGAGTAGCTCAGCTGATAATCTTTGCCGGTTCCACTGCGCTGCCAATAGTCGCGCCACAGGCCGCTGACGGCCAGGGATCCCCAGTTCTCGGGTAACGCTTGATTGATATTTAGCGAAAAGCTGTTCTTACGACCAAAATCGTTCTGATAGTAGTCCGCAACGTCATAAACATCATTTTCATCGCGGTCATAGTGATTTTTGTTATTCGCCCATACGTAGTCATTAAAGGTACGATAATTTCGCGAGGAGTAACGAAAAGCTGCCAGCGCAAACTGCGTGCCGGTCTGAGCGACATACTTATTCCACGCAACCTGATAACTCTGACCATCAAAAACATCACCATTGTCCTGCTCACTATGCGATCGCGTGGCGTCTACCGATACTGCGCCAATGGGTGTATTCCAACCGGTCCCGAGCACAAATGAGGTATAGTTTTGTGACAGCATAGTGCCGCCA
>OJIU01000555.1_pt1 | contig 10742 bp, 8 predicted proteins | sample 1595961 | NCBI WGS metagenome assembly OJIU01 (sample SAMEA4350144, study PRJEB24818) | metagenome | biome: human; feature: gut; material: faeces | place: Denmark | collected 2013-09
GATTTACACCGACCATAAGATTGGTAATCCGTTCGATAACTTCGCTCAGACCTGTGCGAACTGCCACACCCAGGACAAAGCGTCCCTGCAAAAAGTGGTCGCCGAGCGTAAACAGGCCATTCATGACCTGAAAATCAAGGTTGAAGATCAACTGGTACATGCGCACTTCGAAGCGAAAGCCGCATGGGATGCGGGCGCAACCGAAGCGGAAATGAAACCGATTCTGGAAGATATCCGCCACGCGCAATGGCGCTGGGACCTGTCTATCGCCTCACATGGTATTCACATGCACGCCCCGGAAGAAGGTCTGCGGATGCTGGGTAGCGCAATGGATAAAGCCGCCGATGCGCGTACCAAACTGGTCCGTCTGCTGGCGACCAAAGGCATCACGCATGAAATCCCGTTACCGGATATCTCTACTAAAGAGAAAGCTCAGGCAGCGATTGGTCTGAACATGCAGCAAATCAATGCTGAGAAGCAGGAGTTCATCAAGACGGTGATTCCGCAGTGGGAAGATCAGGCGCGTAAAAACGGTCTGTTAAGCCAATAACCCCATTTCGCCCCGCAAGGGGCGGATAACTCAACGGAGTGAATATGAGCGTATTACGTTCGTTATTAACTGCTGGGGTGCTGGCGTCAGGCTTGTTATGGAGCCTGAGTGGAATCACTGCCACGCCAACGCCGCAGGAGTCGGATCAACGCTGGACGGTTACCCAACAGCGTAATCCGGATGCCGCTTGTCTGGACTGTCACAAGCCGGATACCGAGGGCATGCATGGTAAGCATGCGGAAGTCATCAACCCGAATAACAAACTGCCGGTCACCTGTACCAACTGTCACGGCCAGCCGTCACCAAACCACCGTGAGGGGGTGAAGGATGTGATGCGCTTTAATGAGCCGATGTACAACGTGGAACAGCAGAACAGCGTCTGTATGTCTTGTCACCTGCCTGAGCAGTTGCAAAAAGCGTTCTGGCCGCACGATGTCCACGTAACCAAAGTGGCGTGCGCCAGCTGTCACTCACTGCATCCGAAGCAAGACACGATGCAGACGCTAAGTGATAAAGGACGGATCAAAATTTGCGTCGATTGCCACAGCGATCAGCGTAACAATCCGAACTTTAACCCGGCGTCGGTTCCGTTGCTTAAGGAGCATCCATGAGTTGCTCTCGTCGCCAGTTTATCACCGGCGTCGGCGCGCTGGTGGCAGTGAGCGGGACGGCGGGACGCGTTGTGGCGCAGACGCTGAACATCAACGGCGTGCGTTACGGTATGGTACATGATGAGTCATTATGCATCGGTTGTACGGCCTGCATGGATGCCTGTCGGGAAGTCAACAACGTGCCCGAAGGCGTATCGCGTCTGACGATTATTCGCAGCGAGCCGCAGGGAACGTTTCCTGATGTGAAGTATCGCTTCTTTCGCCACTCATGCCAGCATTGCGACCACGCTCCCTGCGTTGACGTCTGCCCGACGGGGGCATCGTATCGCGATGCCGCCAACGGTATTGTGGATGTGAACCCGGACCTTTGTGTTGGCTGTCAGTACTGCATCGCCGCGTGTCCTTATCGCGTGCGCTTTATCCATCCGGTGAGCAAAACGGCGGATAAATGCGATTTCTGCCGGAAAACCAACCTGAAAGCGGGCAAACAGCCCGCCTGCGTTGAGTCATGTCCGACGAAAGCGCTGACGTTTGGTAATCTGGACGATCCCAACAGCGATATCTCCCGTTTGTTGCAGCAGAAAACCACCTACCGTTACAAGCTGGCGTTGGGTACAAAACCGAAGGTCTACCGCGTTCCCTTTAAATTTGGGGAGGTGAGCCAATGACATCCGCTTCTGCATTTCATTTTGAATCACTGGTGTGGGACTGGCCCATTGCCATCTATCTGTTCCTGATTGGCATCTCTGCCGGACTGGTCACGCTGGCGATTCTGCTACGTCGTTTCCATCCGGAGGCGGGCGGTTCGGACAGCACGCTGCTGCGCACTACGCTGGTGTTAGGGCCGGGGGCGATAATCTTCGGTCTGTTAATCCTGGTGTTCCACCTGACGCGTCCATGGACCTTCTGGAAACTGATGTTCCATTACAGCTTCACCTCGGTGATGTCGATGGGGGTTATGCTGTTCCAGTTGTACATGGTGGTATTAGTGTTGTGGTTGGCAAAAATCTTTGAAAAAGAGGTGATTGCCCTGCAACAGCGCTGGCTGCCGCGGTTAGGGATCGTGCAGAAAGTGTTGACGTTGATAACGCCATTTCATCGCGCGCTGGAGACGTTAATGCTGGTGCTGGCGGTCCTGCTCGGGGCGTATACCGGGTTCCTGCTGTCGGCACTGAAATCCTACCCGTTCCTGAATAACCCGATCCTGCCGGTGCTGTTCCTGTTCTCCGGGATCTCCTCCGGCGCGGCGGTGGCGCTGATCGCCATGGCGTTACGCCATCGTAGCAATCCCCACAGCACTGAAGCGCACTTTGTGCATCGCATGGAGGTTCCGGTGGTATGGCTGGAGATCTTCCTGCTGGCGGCGTTCTTTGTTGGTCTGGCGCTGGGCGATGACGGTAAAATGCGCGCGCTGGCCGCGGCATTGGGCGGCGGATTCTGGACCTGGTGGTTCTGGCTTGGCGTAGCTGGGCTTGGGCTGATACTGCCGATGCTGCTAAAACCCTGGGCCAACCGCAGTTCGACGTTTCATGGCGTGCTGGCAGTGTGCGGCGCCAGCCTGACCGGCGTACTGCTGCTGCGCTTTTTTATACTCTATGCGGGTCAGCTAACCGTTGCGTAAGGTGATATCTGGACGTTCTCCTTCCTGAAGCCGGTTTTCTGGCGTTGTTATTAAGCCTCGGGGTCAATGTGTTGACCCCGCTTGCCGTGTTGGTGGGTGTCCGCCAGCGCTGGCAAGAGGTGATGCGTCTGGCAAGCGTGGGAGTATGGGCGCAATTTGCGCTGCTGCTGCTGGCTTTTGCCATTCTGGTATTCTGCTTTTTGACCAGCGACTTTTCGGTGGTCTACGTTGCTCAGCACAGCTACAGCCTGCTGCCGTGGGGATTAAAACTGGCGGCGGTGTGGGGCGGTCATGAAGGATCGCTGCTGCTGTGGGTGCTGTTTCTTTCCGGCTGGAGCGCGCTGTTTGCTTTTCGCTATCGGCGTGATTCCGACGCGCTGTTTCCGCTGACGCTCAGCGTCCTCTCAATGATTACGGCCTTGCTGCTGCTGTTTGTGGTGGTATGGTCCGATCCGTTTGTGCGCATCTTCCCGCCGGCCATCGAAGGGCGCGACCTTAATCCGATGCTGCAACATCTCGGGTTAATCCTCCATCCGCCGCTGCTGTACCTGGGTTACGGTGGTTTAATGGTGGCGGCAGGCGTGGCGCTAGCCTCGCTGCTACGTGGTGACTTTAATGCGCAGAGCGCCTGGGTGTGCTGGCGCTGGGCGCTGCCCGGCTGGTGCGCGCTAACGCTGGGGATTATCCTCGGCTCCTGGTGGGCCTACTGCGAGCTGGGCTGGGGCGGCTGGTGGTTCTGGGACCCGGTAGAAAATGCCTCCTTATTACCCTGGCTTTCCGCCAGCGCGCTGCTGCATAGCCTTTACATCACGCGCCAGCGGGGGATCTTCCGCCATTGGTCGCTGTTGCTGGCGATCGTCACGCTGATTTTATCGCTGCTCGGGACGCTGATTGTGCGCTCCGGCATTCTCGTTTCGGTGCATGCTTTCGCGCTGGATAACGTTCGCGCCGCGCCGCTGTTTGCGCTGTTTACCGTATTGAGCCTGGCGTCGCTTGGGCTGTACGCCTGGCGAGGCCAGCAAGTCCGCCAGAGTGGGCGTTTTGGCGGCTGGTCGCGCGAGATGCTGATTCTGGTCGCGTTATTACTTTTTTGCGCGGTGCTGCTGATTGTGCTGATTGGCACCCTCTATCCGATGATTTACGGGTTGTTTGGCTGGGGGCGGCTCTCCGTGGGCGCGCCGTACTTTAACCGCGCCACGCTGCCTTTTGGCCTGCTGATGCTGCTGGTTATCGTGCTGGCAACGATCAGAAGCCGCAAAGTGTCTGTGCGTTGTCAACTTCCGGCGCTGCTGGCGCATGCCGGGGTGCTGGTGTTTGCTGCGGGGATCGTTTTCTCCAGCGGCAGTCGTCAGGAGATAAGCCTGAATCTGAGCCCGGGGCAGCAGGTGGAACTGGCGGGATACACTTTTCGTTTTGAGCGTCTCGACCTGGAAGCAAAAGGTAACTACACCAGTGAAAAAGCGCAGATCACGCTGTGGCAGGATGAGAAACGCATTGGCACCCTGCAGCCAGAAAGACGCTTCTATGCCGCGCGTCGTCAACAGATGATGGAGCCGGGGATCAACTGGAACCTGATGCATGACTGGTACGCGGTAATAGGCGAAAAAACCGGAGCGGACCGTTACGCCATGCGCTTATACGTGCAGACTGGCGTGCGCTGGATCTGGGGAGGGGGATTGTTGATGGTGTTTGGCGCGTTGCTGAGCGCATGGCGAGGGAGGAAGCATCCTGAGTTATTGCCTGATGGCGCTGCGCTTATCAGGCCTACGAGTGAAAAGCAGGGTAGGCCGGATAAGGCGTTCACGCCGCCATCCGGCAAAACGATGTTACTTGTGGCTTTACTGATTTTTCTGCCTTTTGCCACCCATGCCCAGGTGGTGGACACATGGACGTTTGCCAACCCGCAACAGCAGGAAAAAGCGCTGTCTATTGCCAGCCAACTGCGCTGTCCACAGTGTCAAAACCAAAACTTGCTGGAATCCAATGCGCCGGTAGCGGTCAGTATGCGCCATCAGGTTTATAGCATGGTGGCGGAAGGGAAAAGTGAAGCCGAGATAACGACGTGGATGACCGACCGTTACGGTGATTTCGTGCGCTACAACCCGCCGTTGAATGAGCAAACGCTGCTGCTGTGGGCGCTGCCGTGCCTGCTGTTATTACTGGTGGGCGTGGTGGTCTGGCGGGTGAGAAGTCGTCAGCGCGTAGAGGAGGGGGAGCAATGAACCAGGGCGAACACTCCACTGCGCCGTTACGCCCAATGCCTGTGAAGCGGCTGACTGCTGTAGCGGTGCTGATGGTTGCGGTCTGCATAGGAGGTTACCTGTCGACGCCAAAATGGCAGGCGGTTCGTCAGGAGCAGGCGCGGCTGGCGGACCCTTTACATGCGTTCTCCGATGAGAACCTTCAGGAAAAACAGCTGCTTTTGCTGCAATCGCAAATTCGCGCCAATCCACAGGACGGTGTGAAATGGGCGCAACTTGGGGAGTACTATCTTTGGCAAAACGCGTACCATAATGCACTGCTGGCCTATGAGCAGGCGCTGCGTGTAGGTGGTGAAAATGCTGAGATCTATTCAGCGATGGCAACGGTATTGTACTACCAGGCCGGACAACATATGACGCCGCCCACTCGCGAGATGATTGATAAGGCCCTGGCGTTGGACCCGGCAGAGGTCACCGCCTTGATGCTGTTAGCTTCAGATGCGTTTATGCAGGCAGAATACGCCCAGGCTATATCAGTGTGGCAAAAAGTTATGGATTTAAACTCGCCGAGGGTGAACCGGGCGCAGCTCATTGACTCTATTAATATGGCGAAGTTGTTGCAGAATCGGCAAAAATAAATTTGTTTTTTTTGTGATTTGTATCATTTTGTCTGTTTAAAAAATAGGCAAACGAACAATTGAGCAAAAAAAAATCATGCCATGACTTCTTCATTTTTGAACATATTAAAATTCTTTTATAACAAAAAGTTATTCATTGTTACCGCAATAAAATCGCATTTTTATGCATAAATTCAGCCAAAGGCCCTGTTCTTAGAGGGTTGCGCGGAATGCCATGCAGATGATAATGATAATAAGCGTTAAAAAACTCCATAAACGAACGCAACACAATTCATACCCTTTCAGTATGTACTATTCCCACACACCGCATGTGGAATAGCGCTCCATCGAGGAAGTCCGTTGTTATGAAAAATTTGAAAGTCAGCCTGGCATGGCAGATTCTAATCGCCATGGTGCTGGGCATTCTGCTAGGGAGTTACCTGCATTACCATAGCGACAGCCGTGAATGGCTGGTTGTAAACCTGCTGTCACCGGCGGGCGATATCTTTATCCATCTGATCAAAATGATCGTTGTGCCCATTGTCATCTCTACGCTGATTGTCGGTATTGCCGGGGTCGGTGATGCCAAACAGCTGGGCCGCATTGGCGCCAAAACAATTCTCTATTTCGAAGTGATCACCACCGTGGCGATTATCCTTGGGATCACGCTGGCCAATGTGTTCCAGCCGGGTTCCGGGATTGATATGTCGCAACTGGCGACCGTGGATATTTCGAAATACCAAAGCACGACCGCAGAAGTACAGAGCCACGCGCATGGTCTGATGGGGACAATTTTGTCACTGGTGCCGACCAATATCGTCGCATCGATGGCAAAAGGCGATATGCTGCCGATTATCTTCTTCTCAGTGCTGTTCGGTTTAGGTCTGTCGTCCCTGCCGGCAACTCACCGCGAGCCGCTGGTTACCGTGTTCCGCTCTATTTCCGAAACCATGTTTAAAGTGACTCACATGGTGATGCGCTACGCGCCAGTCGGCGTTTTTGCGCTGATTGCCGTTACCGTCGCGAACTTCGGTTTTGCCTCCCTGTGGCCGCTGGCGAAGCTGGTGCTGTTGGTGCATTTCGCCATCCTGTTCTTCGCGCTGGTGGTGCTGGGGATTGTCGCGCGTATCTGCGGTTTGAGCATCTGGATCCTGATCCGCATTCTGAAAGATGAGCTGATTCTGGCTTACTCTACCGCCAGCTCCGAGAGCGTACTGCCGCGTATTATCGAGAAGATGGAAGCCTATGGCGCGCCAGCTTCAATCACCAGCTTTGTGGTGCCGACCGGCTACTCATTCAACCTTGATGGTTCAACGTTGTACCAGAGTATCGCCGCTATCTTTATCGCGCAGTTGTACGGTATCGACCTGTCGCTGTGGCAGGAAATCGTGCTGGTGCTGACGCTGATGGTGACCTCAAAAGGGATTGCGGGCGTGCCGGGCGTATCATTCGTGGTGCTGCTGGCTACGCTTGGCAGCGTGGGGATCCCGCTGGAAGGACTGGCGTTTATCGCCGGTGTTGACCGTATCCTCGATATGGCGCGTACCGCGCTGAACGTAGTGGGTAACGCGCTGGCGGTGCTGGTTATCGCCAAGTGGGAACACAAATTTGACCGCAAAAAAGCGCTGGCCTACGAGCGCGAGATGCTGGGTAAATTTGATAAGACTGCCTTGTAGGCCGGATAAGGCAACGCCGCCATCCGGCAACCTGCTCCGGGTTGCCTGATGGCGCTACGCTTATCAGGCCTACAGCGACTACGTTCATCCGGCAATGCAAACCATTACCCGTTGGTTAACTTATCAAACTCTTCGCAGCCGGTATCGAACCCTTCTATACAGCTCAGATTCAGCCAGTGCAACGCTTTCTGTTTATTCTTCACGATAAAACCCTGTTCACCGTTTAAGAACATCATTCCGGCCCAGTACTCGGAATAACCGGTGCGGGAAATGGCTGAGCTACGCTTGAAATACCACGTCGCTTTCTCATCATCTGCGGGAATACCCACGCCGTTGGCGTAAATCAGTCCGAGCAGCATTTGCGCGTCGACGGCGGAATCATTTTCCAGGTCTTCGGAGGCGTTTTGCAGCAAGGTAATAGCTTTAGGATAATCTGTGTGTCCTGCCTGGGTGTTGACCAGAATCCGCGCCAGGGTCAGTTCTCCCGCTTTACTGCCCGCTTTGGCTGCCTTTTCCGCCAGCGTTTTGGCCTGGGGGTAATCCAGACTGACCGGATTCGTAATTTTGATTTGCGCCAGTAGCGCGCAGGCGTCGGCATCGCCGTTGTCGGCGGCTTTTTGCGCCCAATACTCGGCTTTGCTCAAATCGCCTGAACTGAACCAGCTATCGGCAAGAAAGTACTGTGCGCGACGGTCCCCTGCCTCAGCGGCCTGTAAGTACTGGCTTCCTGGCTCAGTATCACTGGCATGGGCAAAGAATGTCATAAAGAACATCAATGCAATGAGTTGTTTCATTTTGAGTTTTATTTAGGGTACGGAATGAACAGTATAAAGAGATCGTATGGATAAAAAAACAGCCTCCGGGCGGAGGCTGTTGCAGAACAGGTACGTAAACGGACTAACCCATCGCGCTTTCGCGCAGGCTGGCTTTCAGCTTAGTGTACTCATCAATGACATACTGCTCGGCAGCGCGCTGATCGGCAATGCGTTCAACGTTAACGGCACAGTACTTATACTCCGGCGTTTTGGTAATCGGGCTTAAGTTCTCGGTTACCAGCTCATTACATGCGCCAATCCACCACTGGTAGGTCATGTAAATCGCGCCTTTGTTTGGACGATCGCTGACTGCCGCACGGGTGATGACCCGGCCTTTACGCGAATTAACCCATACCAGTTCTTCATCCTGGATGCCCAGGCGTTCTGCGTCGGCGGTGTTGATCTGGGCATAGCCCGGTTCATCCGCCAGCGCGGCCAGCGCCGCACAGTTACCGGTCATCGAACGGCAAGAGTAGTGGCCGACTTCACGCACTGTAGACAGCACCATCGGATACTCCTCAGTGAGTTTGTCGATTGGTGCTACCCAGTCGCAGGTGAAGAACTGCGCCAGTCCGTTCGGGGTGTCGAACTTCTCTTTGAAGAGGTAAGACGTACCCTGATCGGCTTCTGAGGTATCGCGACAAGGCCACTGGATATAACCCAGTTCGCCCATTTTCTCGTAAGTTGCACCGTAGAAATCCGGGCACAGATGACGCAACTCATCCCAGATTTCCTGGGTGTTGTTGTAGTGCATCGGGTAGCCCATACGGGTGGCGATTTCACTGATAATCTGCCAGTCCGTTTTCAGATCCCACTTCGGCTCAACGGCTTTAAAGAAGCGCTGGAAGCCACGGTCAGCCGCAGAGAAGACACCTTCATGCTCGCCCCATGACGTAGACGGTAAAATAACGTCTGCGGCAGCGGCAGTTTTGGTCATGAAGATATCCTGCACGATGACCAGTTCCAGATCCTCAAAGCCTTTGCGCACTGCGGAGAGTTCAGCATCGGTCTGTAATGGATCTTCACCCATAATGTACGCCGCGCGTACTTCGCCATGCGCCGCACGGTGCGGCAGTTCGCTGATGCGATAACCGGTATGCGCAGGCAGACTTTCCACGCCCCAGGCTTTAGCGAATTTCTCGCGGTTTTCCGGGAACTTAACGTACTGATAGCCCGGATAGGTATCCGGCAGCGCGCCCATGTCGCATGCGCCCTGAACGTTGTTCTGGCCACGAACCGGGTTAACGCCCACGCTTGGCTTACCGAGGTTACCGGTCAGCATTGCGAGGCTGGTCAGTGAACGCACGGTTTCCACGCCCTGATAGAACTGGGTAACACCCATGCCCCACAGGATGGCCGCGCTTTTTGCCGTGGCATACATACGTGCAGCCTGACGAATATCCTGCGCGCTAACGCCAGTGATATCTTCGACGGACTCCGGCGTGTAGCCTTCGACAATCTTGCTGTACTCTTCGAATCCTTCTGTACGGGAGGCGACGAACGCCTGGTCGTACAGTTTTTCTTCGATGATGACATGACCCATGGCGTTAAGCAGCGCGATGTTCGAGCCGTTTTTCAACGCGATGTGCATGTCGGCAATACGCGCGGTTTCAATTTTGCGCGGATCGCAGACGATGATTTTCGCCCCGTTACGTTTAGCATTAATCACGTGATTCGCCACGATCGGGTGGGAATCCGCCGGGTTATACCCGAAGATGAACACTAAATCTGTGTTATCAATTTCATTGATAGCATTACTCATTGCGCCGTTACCGACCGATTGGTGCAGACCTGCAACCGATGGGCCGTGTCAGACGCGAGCGCAGCAGTCAACGTTATTGGTACCAATAACGGCGCGCGCGAATTTTTGCATTACATAGTTGGTTTCGTTACCCGTACCGCGAGATGAACCGGTCGTCTGAATAGCGTCCGGGCCATACTTCGCTTTGATGGCGCTCAGACGAGTGGCGACGTAATCAAGCGCTTCATCCCAGGAAACAGATTCCAGTTTGCCGCCACGCTGGCGACGGATCATTGGGGTTTTCAGACGAGGGGTCAGGATCTGGGTATCGTTGATAAAATCCCAGCCATAGTAGCCCTTCAGACACAGAGTACCCTGGTTGGTTTTCCCCTGCGCCGCTTCAGCCCGGACGATTTTGCCGTTATCGACCACCAGGTTGATTTTGCAACCTGATGCGCAATATGGGCAAACCGTGACGACTTTTTTCATCGGTCTCGCTCCAGTTAATCAAATCGCGCATACGCGCTTGTCGCTTTAGTTATGCATCTTTTATGCCATGTTTTTATCAGGGGCATTAGTTGATATTACGGGCGAATTTTGCGCAAAACCCTGACGAAAAACAGGCTGTCGTCATATTTGACGTGACGAATCTCCAATACGTGACGGCCCGGCAGTGTGACCGAGGTTATGTTTCCCACACATCCTTGTGCCTTATCGCTGTCACTCTGTGCAGAATCAATCACACTCATTTAAGTTGGCCAGAAATGGGGAAAAACAATGAAGCCAGCCATACTGGTTGTGGATGATGACATCGCTGTCTGCACACTTTTACAGGATGTGCTAAGCGAACACGTCTTTGCCGTGACCGCTTGTCACACCGGGCAGGAGGCGCTGCGCTGCATTGAGACTC
>OJIU01000556.1_pt1 | contig 10729 bp, 9 predicted proteins | sample 1595961 | NCBI WGS metagenome assembly OJIU01 (sample SAMEA4350144, study PRJEB24818) | metagenome | biome: human; feature: gut; material: faeces | place: Denmark | collected 2013-09
GGTCATCGCCGGGTATCCCATGCAGACGGTCATGCGGTTTTCAAGGTGCAACGGGCAAAACGGCAACAAAAAAAGCCGTCACAAAACAGACCAGCCCCGCCTTCGCTTTTTCTGGAAGGTCATGCTAGTCGGTTATGTAACGGCTGAAAGCCAAGATGTTCAGCTCCGCAGGGTCTGAACGAATATGTAAAAATATGTTATATTCAATTGTTGGGATAGACTACCACAAAAATCGAGCCGTGTCAACAAAAAGTTTTGAGAATACGCTGATTTCGGCAGGGTGCAAGAAAAGGCAAGGGAAACTTTGGCAAAAAAGAGAGGGCTGGACGGTGCCAGCCCTCTTGACAAAAAGTAATCTGGCTATCCGGTTTTTTAAGAATCGTCCATTCTTTAAAGAATTGTCCATAGACAAATCTGTAAGCAGCCTGTAAAATACCCTGTGGATAGTCAAAGCTAACCCTGAACCACTTGAGAGGGTGATTTCTATATGAAAAAGACACGACTGACGATCATTCTATTGATGATTCTAACGCTTGTTTCTGCAATCATTACGCTTTGCATGGGAGCAGTCCGCATTCCGGTGCAAGATACACTATCGATCCTGCTTCGGCACCTGTTCGGGACAGACACAGGCACCTCGGTATCTGTGGCATTTGAACAGATCGTCTGGCAGATCCGGATGCCCCGCATTATTCTGGGCTTTCTGACAGGAAGCGGGCTGGCGCTCTGCGGCTGCGTGATGCAGGCCGTTGTCCAAAACCCAATGGCAGACCCATACATTCTTGGTGTGTCGGCAGGCGCAACGCTGGGAGCCACTGGTTCGCTCTTTTTAGGGCTGGGCGTGATCTCCGGCTTTTGGGCCTTTGTAGGAGCAGGCGGTGCCTGCTTCCTCGTATTGGCCCTCTCCTCGGCGGATGGCAAGACCACCTCAGTCAAGCTGATTCTCTCCGGCATGATCGTCAATGCGCTGCTGACCGCATTTTCCAACTTTATCATTGCGGTAGCAGGCGATTCGGACGGTATGATGTCCATCAAATTCTGGACGATGGGCTCCCTGACCCGCGCCGGATGGAAAAACATCGGCCCTATCACACTGATCGTACTGGCGGCAGCAGTCTTTTTCCGGACGCAGGCCCAGACGCTGGATGGTCTGATGCTTGGTGAGGAAGCAGCTTCCACCATCGGCATCAACACCTTCCGGTGTCGGTTGGTTTACCTGCTGGTGCTCTCGGTGCTGACCGGTGCACTTGTATCGGTCTGCGGCACGATTGGCTTTGTAGGGCTTATTATCCCGCATGTTTCCCGCGCCATTGCAGGCACAGCACACCGGAAACTACTGCCCATTGCGGCGTTATCCGGCGGACTGTTCATGCTCTGGGTGGATGCCATCGCCCGCAGTCTGATTCCCAACACCGAGCTGCCTGTGGGCATTTTCACTGCCTTGGTGGGTGCGCCCTTCTTCGTCTATGTGATGGTGCGTAAAAAGTATGGATTTGGAGGCAATTGAATGAAACTGGATGCGAAAAACGTCAGCGTTTCGATTGCCGGAAAACCCATCGTTCGGAATCTCTCCATTGAGGTGCCGGACCGGAAATTCTCGGCCTTGCTGGGTGCCAACGGCAGCGGCAAGACCACTCTGCTCCGCTCCATCTACCGCACACAAAAGATGGACAGCGGCATCGTTCGTCTGGACGACAAGGACATCACACATTTTTCCGGCAAAAAGCTGGCGCGGAACATGGCGGTGATGGGACAATTCAACCAGATCAATTTTGACTATACCGTGCTGGACATCGCCCTGATGGGGCGGTATCCGTTTCACTCCCTGCTGGAGCAAGAACGGGAGAGGGACTACGAGATGGCTTTGGAGGCACTGGACAAGGTGGGCATGAAAAGCTACCGTGACCGGAACTTCCAGTCCCTTTCGGGCGGTGAAAAGCAGCGGGTGGTTCTGGCCCGCGCGCTGACCCAGTCGCCCAAGATCCTGATCCTCGACGAGCCGACCAATCATCTGGATATCCGTTATCGGTTAGAAATCCTTTCAATCATCAAAGATTTGCAGATCACGGTCCTGGCAGCGCTGCACGATCTGAGCCTTGCAGCACAATTCTGCGACCACCTCTATCTGATGAAACAAGGCGAAATTGTAACGCAGGGCCAGCCTCAAGCGGTGATGACCCCCGAAAATCTGCGCCGGATCTTTGATGTAGAAGCCAGTGTGTACCCCAGCCCGATCAACGGAAAACTGATGATTCAATATCTATAACAAAAACGCGGGAGTACCCCGCAGAAAGAGGAAAATTTATGAAAAAGAAAACCCTGAGCGTTGCTGCCGCGGCACTGGCAGCCGTCATGCTGGCCACTGGCTGCAGTCAGACTGCATCTTCCGTGGCATCGTCCGTTGCTGCCTCCTCCGAGATCGCTTCGTCTGCTGCCGAGAGCACCGTCTCCGCCGAAGAGACCTCTTACCCCCTGACCCTGCAGATCTATGACGCCGATGGCAATGCTGTGGATATGACCTACGACCATGCACCGGAGAAGGTGCTGTCCACACAGCTGTCCATGACTGAGCTGCTCATTAAGCTGGGGCTCAAGGATAAAATCGTCGGCGTGTTCGATAATGACAATGCCCTGAAGGGTGACATTGCTGATGAAATTGCATCTCTGAACAGCCTCGGCGATAAGAAGTCTGTTTCCAAGGAGACCATCCTTGCCACGGAGCCGGATCTGATCCTTGGCAAGGGTCCCCTGATGTTCACTGAGAACAGCATCGGCACTGTCCAGTCCTATCAGGAGCTGGGCATTCCCGTCTATACCGAACTGGCCAGTGCTTCCATTGATCAGTCGCTGGATAACATTGTAGAGGATGTGCGGAACATTGGCGAGATCTTCAACGTGCAAGAGACCGCCAACTCTTACGCCGATGAGCTTCAGGAGCGAATCGATGCGCTGATGGACAAGGTCAGCAGCCAGAGTGGCAAACCCCTGAAGGTTCTGTTCATGGCTGGCTACGCCGATGGCACCTTCGTGGCCTTCAATTCCAAGATGAGCAGTTGTATGCTGAATGCCCTGAACGCCGAAAATGTTCTGGACAAGGGCGGCAACGGCCTGACGCTGGAGAATCTTGTCTCCATGAATCCGGATATCATCGTCTACGTCCGCGCAGACCGCTTTGGGGCCACCGATGCCGACGCTGTGGAGCAGCTGACCTCCAACGCCGTCGTGCAGGAGGTTCCCGCCATTGCCAATCAGAAGGTCATTGAGATGGATTACGATGACGTGATGGATTACGGCGCACGGGTCATCGATTCTGCTGAGACCCTGTACAGCTTCATGTATAGCGCTTCTTAAAGCAAATCCTCCGGTTACGGCAGAATGCGGGTGGGCGGAAAGCCCATCCGTTTTTTGTAGATACGGCTGAAATAGCAGGCATCCCGGTATCCAACCTCGTGGGCGGCCTGCGTCACGGTGTAGTCACCGGAACGCAAAAGCTCAGTGGCTATTCGGACACGATAATTGATGAGGTAATCGATGGGCCGGATGTTTTTGTACTTATAAAAGAGATAGCTGACATGCCCAGCCTTCTCATTGACCTGCTCGGCCAGTGCGTCCAGCGTCAGCGGCTCTGCATAGTGCTCTGCGATGAAATCCAGCAGGATGCTCATGATTTGGCTTTCATTGTAAGTTTCCTCTGGCTGAAAATCTGCGAAAATCTGGGCGAAGAATTCTTCCGTCAGCTTTTCTTGCTGGTACTGGCTGCGGATGTCAGCGTCCGGGTGGAGCTTTAGGATCTGCTCCAAAATGGAAAAGGTCTGTTCCGGATTTTTGAGCTTGTGGGAGAACAGCAAAGGCCGGTCGTTTTCGTAGTACATATTGATGTAGTGGAAATCCTGCTCGCCCAAGGCCGAAATGGTCAGGGTCTTGTCGGGACATCCGTGCAGGAACAGTCCTCGCTTGGCAATGAAGGGTTCGTGTTCAAATGAGAAGATGGCCCGACCCGACGCCGGAACAATCAGTGCACTTTTCAGGGTGCGGTAGCTGTTGCTCTCACCAGCGTGCAGGGTCAAGCTGCGGAAGCCGACAGACTCGATTCGGCCCTGATTGTATTCCTGAAATAAAATTTCCAGCGGATTGGGAAGCGCGGATATTTGATTCATTGGGAGCTCCTTTGTACAAAAGCGGTTAGTTGATGCCAATATAGCACAAACTGCTACCGTTTGTCTATGTGGGGAGCACCCCACACTGCGTAATAATTGAGAAAAAAGGGCGGTTATGGATGGAAATTCTAAATCTCGGTTCACATCGAATTGGAGTCCGGTTCCCGGAAAAGGGACTGCGCAAAGGCAAAAATCCTGCGATCCTGCTCAACGATGGGGAATTGATCGAGCAGTTGAATCTGCGCACGGAACGAGCAGTGTTGGTGGGGGTATCCCCCAATAACAGACTTTCAGAGTATACCCCGTGGCCGGAACCGGCTATTCGACCGGGCACACCGGATTTTGGCGGGCAGCTAGGACAATATCATCGAGAACTGAACAACGAAATTCTCCCGGCGCTTATAGACGAATACGCCCTTGACACGGAAAAGCTGGCGTATGGCGGCTATTCGCTGGGCGGTCTGGCTGCAACCATGAGTCTCTGGGAAACAGATGCCTTTGCTGCAGTATTTTCCCTCTGTGGGTCGTTCTGGTATCCGGGTGTTGCCGATTTCATAGAGGAACATGTCCCCAAAAACTACTCCGCACAGGTTTATCTGCAAAATGGTATCCGGGAGGGCGAAGGCCACAACAACCGCCTGTGTGATGCCTATAGCTATGCCCAACGAGTCCACACTGCCCTGCAAGTGACATGTGGAGCCAAAACGGTGCTGGATGACTACGGCCATCATGACCGGCAAAGTGAGCGTCTTAACGCTGCACTGCGTTGGGTGGAACGTGTGCTATGAATCATTGGCGTAAATTTTGGCGTATGCTGAATCAAGGTGCATTTTATAATCACCAGCGACGAGCTGATTTAGCCGCAGGGAACGCCGATTGGTAGCATAAAATCCTTATATGAAACAAAAAGCGGCAGCTACGTTGTTTTTCGCAACATAGCTGCCGTATCTTCGTTTTGGGAGTTCGGTGTAGCTACTACACCAATCCACCTATTCACTTGTTACACCACACCGCTTTGTAAGGCTCCTTTTCGGGAAAACGTCCCCAAATTGGTGTAGCCCGAGTGTAGTACCGCAGATGTTGCTTGAAGTCCGTTCAAAATTTCATCGTATCTGCGCCTTAATTTTGCATTTTACTGCTCAATTGGCTTCATCGTGGGGAACAGCAGCACGTCACGGATCGAAGCGCTGTCCGTCAGCAGCATGACCAGACGGTCAACACCGAAGCCGAGGCCGCCCGTGGGAGGCAGACCGTACTCCAGAGCGTTGACGTAGTCGTAATCGACCTGTGCCTTGCAGTCGGGTTCGATGGCCTTGCGCTCGGCGACCTGACGCTCGAAGCGGCCCTTCTGGTCGATGGGGTCGTTCAGCTCGCTGAAAGCGTTGCCGTACTCGGTGCAGTCGATGAAGTACTCAAAACGCTCGGTGAAGGCGGGATCGTCCGGCTTGCGCTTGGCCAGCGGGCTGATCTCGACGGGGTAGTCGTAGATGAAGGTGGGCTGGATGAGCTTGTCCTCGACGAAGGCGTCGAAGAACTCGGCCAGGATGGCACCCTTGGTGGGGACCTCGGGCAGCTCCACATGGTGCTCCTTGGCAGCGGCGATGGCGTCCTCATCGGTCTTCCAGTCGTTGAAGTCAACGCCGGAATACTTCTTGACGGCCTCGATCATGGTCAGGCGCTCCCAGTGGCCCATGTCGATCTGCTTGCCCTGATAGGGGATGACCAGACTGCCGCAGATCTTCTGAGCGAGGCGCTTATACAGCTCCTCCACCAGGTCCATCATGCCGTGGAAATCGGTGAACGCCTGATACAGCTCGATGGTGGTGAACTCGGGGTTGTGCTTGGGGTCCATGCCCTCGTTGCGGAAGATGCGGCCCACCTCATAGACACGGTCCATGCCGCCCACGATGAGGCGCTTCAGGTACAGCTCCGTCTCGATGCGGAGCACCATGTCCATGTTCAGGGTGTTGTGATGGGTGTAGAAGGGACGTGCGGACGCACCGATCTCGAACGGGGTCAGGATGGGGGTATCGACCTCCAGGAAGCCCTTCTCGTCCAGATAAGCACGGATCTCCTTCAGGATCTTGCTGCGCTTGACAAAGGTCTCCTTGACCTCGGGGTTTGCGATGAGGTCAACATAGCGCTGACGATAGCGCATCTCGGTATCGGTCAGGCCGTGGAACTTCTCGGGCAGGGGGCGCAGGCTCTTGGCCAGCAGGGTGATCTCCTCGGCGCGGGCGCTCAGCTCGCCGGTCTTGGTGCGGAACACCTCGCCCCTGACGCCGATGATGTCGCCCACGTCCAGCTTCTTGAACGCAGCGTAAGCGTCGTCGCCCAGCTCGTCACGGCGGACGTAGAGCTGGATGTCTCCCTTATCGTCGCGCAGATGGGCAAAGCTTGCCTTGCCCATGACGCGCTTGGACATCAGACGGCCGGCCAGTGCGACCTTCTTACCGCTGTCGGTCTCGTTGGGCAGGTCCTTGAACTCTTCCTTCAGGTCAGCAGAGTAAGCATCCTGAGGGAACTTGGTCAGGGTAAAGGGGTCGCGGCCTGCGGCCTGCAGGTCTGTCAGCTTCTGGCGGCGCACCTGCACCTGCTCGCTCTCAGACAGGCCCTGTGCGGGGTTCTTCTTCTGTTCTTCCATGATTTCCTCCCGCTTGGCTCAGTTTGCAGAGTGGGTGATGCCCAGCACCTTGTAGTTAACGGTAAGGCCGGTGGGCAGCAGGACTTCGGCGGTGTCGCCGACAGCCTTCTCCAGCAGGGCGTGGCCCACGGGGCTCTCGTCGCTGATCTTGCCGTTCAGGGGGTCGGCCTCGGTACGGCCCACGATGTCGTACTCCTCGACCTCGTCCTCACCCTCCATCTGGATGGTGACGTGGGTACCGACAGAGACGCTCTCAACGCTCAGCTCGCTCTCGTCGATGACGACAGCGTTCTTGACCATCTGCTCCAGCTCGGTGATGCGGTTCTCGACCAGACCCTGGGTGTTCTTGGCCTCATCGTACTCGCTGTTCTCGGACAGGTCGCCGTGGCTGCGGGCTTCCTTGATCTCTTCTGCCAGCTCCTTGCGGCGGACAGTCTTCAGGTATTCCAGTTCCTCCTGCATTGCCTTCAGGCCAGCAGCGGACATCTTGATCTCTTGTGCCATTTGGAAATCTCCTTATCTATTTTTTGGGGTACGGCCGAGTGTCATAAAACATAAAACCGCACACGAATGCCATTTTGACCTATTCATTATAATAGCAAGCCGCGGCCTTGTCAATAAAAACTGCCGCCCTGCGGGCCAAAAAGGCCGCAAAACAGCCCCGCCGACAGAGGGAAGTGCCGACAGGGCTTGGAAAATGTCTTATTTAACCTCTCCGTCACGGCTTCGCCGCGCCACCTCCCCTATCGAGGGGAGGCCTTGGCATGTCGGGCAGAGATGGCTTCGTCCGGAGACAGTCGGGCGCTGTTCTCATTGGCAGGCTCAATCTTCACCAGACTCGTCCAAGTTGCCCAGCTTCCTGGCCTGCTCGACCACGGCGGGGACCAGCATCTCAGGCAGGGTCTCGTAGCGGGCGAACTCGGTAGTGAACCAGCCGCGGCCCTGAGTGGTCTGACGGATGAAGGTGGTGAAGTTGGCCAGCTCAGCCAGAGGCACTTCGGCGATGATGGTCTGCAGGCCGTCCTCGTCGGGCTCCATGCCCAGCACGCGGCCGCGGCGCTTGGTGACGTCGCCCATGATGTCGCCGGTATTGTCGTTGGGGACATGAGCTTTCAGGGTGTGGATCGGCTCGAGGATGACGGGGCCGGCCTCGGGCATTGCGGCCTTATAAGCCAGCTTTGCAGCCATGATAAAGGCCATCTCGGAGCTGTCCACGGGGTGGTAGCTGCCGTCCAGCAGGGTGGCTTTCAGGCCGACCACGGGATAACCGGCCAGCACGCCCTTCTCGGCGGCAAGGCGGACGCCCTTTTCAACAGCCGGGAAGAAGTTCTTCGGCACGCTGCCGCCGAACACCTTCTCTTCGAAGACGACCTGCTCGCTGTCGCAGGGCTCGAAGTTGATGATGACATCGCCGAACTGGCCGTGGCCGCCGGTCTGCTTCTTATGACGGCCCTGCTTCTGGCAGGCCTTGCGGATGGACTCGCGGTAGGCGATACGCGGAGCCTCGAGGCCGATCTCCACGCCGAACTTATTCTTCAGCTTGGCCTTGACCACGTCGAGGTGCTGCTCGCCCAGACCGCCGATGATCTGCTGATGGGTCTCGGCGTTGTTGAGGTAGCTCAGGGTGGGGTCTTCTTCCATCAGACGGGCCAGAGCGCTGCTGATCTTGCCCTCGTCGCCCTTCTTGGCGACGGTGACAGCCATGAACAGGCTGGGCTTCGGGAAGACGGGGACGGGCAGCCTGACCACGCGGGAAGCGTCGCAGAGGGTGTCGCCGGTCTTTGCGCTGACCAGCTTTGCCACAGCGCCGATGTCACCGGCACCGATGCTCTCGGCCTCCGTCTGCTTCTTGCCCAGGACCGTGAGGGGCTTGCCCATCTTCTCGGTCTCGCCGGTGCGGGCGTTGATGAGAGAAGCGCCTGCGGTGATCCTGCCGCTGACGACGCGCAGATAGCTCAGCTTGCCCACGAAGGGGTCGGCCACCGTCTTGAAGACGTAGGCCACGGTAGGCTCGCTCTCGGCACAGGTCAGCTCGACGGGCTCACCGGCGGCATCCTCGGCCAGAACGCTGTTGTGCTCCGGGCTGGGCAGCAGCTTGTGCATATTGTACAGCAGCATATCCAGAGCCTGCTGGTTGACAGCGCTGCCGCAGAACACGGGGGTGATGAGGCCGTCCTTGACGCCCTTACGCATCCCCTCGACGATCTCCTCGGTGGTGAATGCCTCGCCGCCGAAGAACTTCTCCATCAGCTCATCGTCGGTCTCGGCGATGGCCTCGCTCATGGCCTCGATCAGGCCCTGGAAGCGGTGGCCGATGTCGGGCAGGTCCACCTGCACCTGCCTGCCGCCCTCATACTTGAAGGCCTTCTGGCTGAACAGGTTGATGTACACGGGGGTGCCGTCGTCGAGCTTGGCCGGGACGACGCAGGGGCAGACGGTGGCGCCGAACTTTATCTTCATGTCCTCGAGGATCTTGAAGTAGTTCGCGTTCTCCAAATCGCACTTCGAGACAAAGACCATCGTTGCCTTGCCGTTCTTGCGGGCCAGCTGGAAGGCCTTTTCCGCGCCGACGGTCACGCCGCTGCGGCCCGACACGCACACCAGCACGCTCTCGGCCGCACGGATGCCCTCGTACTCGCCTGCCTCAAAGTCGAACAGGCCTGGAGCGTCGATGAGGTTGTACTTGATGCCCTCATACTCCACCGGCACGACCGATGCCGACAGGCTGGCCTTCCGCTTTGCTTCCTCGGGGTCAAAGTCCGAAATCGTGGTGCCGTCCTCGACCCGGCCCATACGCTCGGCAGCGCCCGAAAAATAGACCAATGCCTCGGTCAGCGTCGTTTTGCCGCTGCCGGCATGGCCCGCGATCAAGATATTGCGGATGTTGTTGCTTGCGTATTTCATATCGGTTTTTCCCTCATTTCCGCCGCACGGAGCATTCTCTCCGTTTTTGTGGCATATTTTACAAAGATAATACCACACTCAAAACGTTTTTTGAATATTTCATTTGAAATTTCCGGCTTTTACCCTGCCAAACTTCCCGGCTTTGTTTTGTGCATATTGTCATTTTGCCCCGTCGGGCGTCGGTTCAGGCGCGGTTTACGGCGTTTCCGGGTATAAAAAAGCCCCGGCGGGCTTATCGTCCGCCGGGGCTTGGGATTTTTATTTATGGGAGAAACAGAATATGTTTACTTCACCGTCTTGGGTGCATCGGTCTGGCTAAGTACAATATCCGAAGGTACGGTAACCAGCAGAACATCGTAACCATAGACCTTCTGGCAGGAAATACCGACTTTCAGGTTCTCGACAGGCTTGCCATCCTTCGTTGCAGCCTTCAAAACATTCTGCAAAGCCTCCATAGACTCATCGCTGCCGCTGAACGCGCCCTTTTCAACAAACTGCTTGGAAAACAGAGCTGTAAGGGTCTTCGGCTTACTGACGTGGTTTTCATAGTCAACCTTTCTCAGGTACGGATACCTACCTGTGCCTGCCTCTGCACGTCTATCTGCACCGTTCGTCCAGATGTAGAGATCATAAGAGCCAGCACCTGTTGCATTAGAGAAGGTGTACTGAGTCATTCCCCTCAGCTTTTCCTGCTCTTCGCTCACAAACTTTCCAACTGCCGCCGTATCCGAAAAGTCAAGAGCGGCCACTTTCACAGCAGCGCTCTGCATCTCAGTCATGACCTTATTGGTCTCTTTATTCATGGTCTTGGTGGTAGTAACGCCAACATCCTTCAACGCATCCTTGATGTCTGCGGTCTTAGAGCTGTCCCTGCACGCCGTCAGCATGGAGACTGCCATAGCGCCCACCAGCGCCACAGCCAGAACTTTCTTGAACAGTTTCATCTTGTTCATCCTCCTTGTTTGTTGTTACAACTCGTTGCATTCGCGTCGGCTTCGCCCGGCAGGAGTGCTTGTCCCTAGTC
>OJIU01000557.1_pt1 | contig 10699 bp, 10 predicted proteins | sample 1595961 | NCBI WGS metagenome assembly OJIU01 (sample SAMEA4350144, study PRJEB24818) | metagenome | biome: human; feature: gut; material: faeces | place: Denmark | collected 2013-09
TGACGGTTTTACCGCTGGCGAAAATTGGCAAGTTGAATAATCGTCCCTACTATATTGAAGAAGCAACCCGGGCGGTCTGTGCTGGAAGGACTTGCCGGTGAGGGACGCGCCACCGTAGAGATGCTGTCCGGCATGCCATATGAATCACTTTGGGGTAACAACAATATTGGTTACCTGAATCGTAATAAACCAGCGGCACCCAAACTGGAAAAAGGCGCCGCATTGAATTCGACATTGACAGAGGTTAAGTAAATGATTGTTTACCCGGTTAAACACAGCCCATTGTTGCGCCAACCAGAACATTTTATTGCCAGGGATGAATTAAAAGCGTTGATCAAAAAGGTGACGCATAACCTGGTCAATATTCATGACGAAACCGGTGAGTTCTTACTGCGTCTGGACGACGGACGCGTGATTGATACCAAAGGCTGGGCAGGATGGGAGTGGACGCACGGCGTCGGATTGTATGGTATGTATCAGTATTATCAGCAAACCGGCGATGAAACGATGCGCGATATCATCGACAGTTGGTTTGCCGATCGTTTTGCCGAAGGCGCAACCACCAAAAACGTTAACACCATGGCGCCGTTTTTAACGCTGGCGTATCGCTATGAAGAGACGCGTAATCCAGCGTACCTTCCGTGGCTCGACAGTTGGGCAGAGTGGGCAATGCATGAGATGCCGCGTACAGACTATGGCGGTATGCAGCACATTACGCTGGCGGAAGAGAATCATCAGCAGATGTGGGATGACACATTGATGATGACGGTTTTACCGCTGGCGAAAATTGGCAAGTTGCTTAATCGTCCCGACTATATTGAAGAAGCAACCTATCAGTTCCTGCTGCACGTGCAAAACCTGATGGATAAAGAAACGGGGCTGTGGTTCCACGGCTGGAGCTATGAAGGACAACATAACTTCGCCAACGCTCGCTGGGCGCGCGGCAACAGCTGGTTAACTATCGTCATTCCGGATTTCCTCGAATTGCTTGATTTGCCACAGAATAATGCAGTGCATCGCTATCTGGTACAGGTTCTGAATGCGCAAATCGCCGCGCTGGCGAAGTGCCAGGATGAAAGCGGATTGTGGCATACCTTGCTGGACGACCCACAGTCGTATCTGGAAGCGTCGGCAACCGCCGGCTTCGCCTACGGGATCCTCAAGGCGGTTCGTAAACGCTATGTCGGGAAAAACTATGCGTCGGTAGCCGAAAAAGCCATCAGAGGTATTGTGCAACATATTTCAGCCGAAGGTGAACTGCTGCACACCTCGTTTGGAACCGGAATGGGTCACAATCTCGATTTTTACCGCAACATCCCACGGACCTCCATGCCTTACGGACAAGCGATGGCGATGCTGTGTCTTACCGAATACTTGCGTAAGTATTTTTGATATCGGCGTCCGATGGCGCAGCTGCTATCGGACCTGATTGTTCCGGTGTCTCTGTTTGCGCGGCGTTGTCCTGCGGCGCAAACAGATGATCCATGATTTGACGCATAACCGGCGCGGCGGTGACGCCATCGCTGCCGCCGTTTTCGAGAATTAACGCTACGGCGACTTTCGGGTTTTTATACGGCGCAAATGCGGTATAGAACACATGGTCGCGCAGGCGCACGGGGATCATTTTCGCATCGTAGGTTTGATTTTCTTTCAGGCTAAAGACCTGGGATGTGCCACTTTTCGCCGCAATGCCGTAAGGTGCGGTGTGAAAGAACTTATAGCCCGTGCCGTTTGGTTCATTCGCCATGCCGAACATCGCCTGACGCACCAGTCCCCAGTAAGGTGACGAGGCAGACGCGATTTGCGACGGTGCTTCGGGAGCCTGATACGGCGTAATAGTTTTTCCGCTCTCTTCATCAAGTAGCAGGTGAGGAGCGATAACTTTGCCATTGTTAATCAGCGCGACCATGGCTTTTACCATTTGAATAGGCGTGGCAATCCAGTAGCCCTGACCGATGCCAACCGAAATGGTATCTCCCTGATACCAGGATTTTTTATGCACTTTCTGCTTCCATTCGCGACTTGGGAGCAGGCCGTTATACTCCTCATCAAGATCGATACCAGTCGGTTTGCCATAGCCAAACTGGCTGAGCATGCTGTTAATCCGGTCGATCCCCATCATAAACGCCACCTGATAAAAGAACGTGTCCGCAGACTCTTCAATCGCTTTGGTGACATCCAGCATACCGTGGCCCGTTTTTTTCCAGTCGCGGTAATGTCGTTCTGTGCCGGGAAGCGTCCAGGTGGGAGCGCCGAAGAAACTGGTCTGCGGCGTGATCACGCCGTCCAGTAAAGCTGACATCGCCATGTACGGTTTGACCGTGGAGGCGGGAGGATACAGCCCCTGGGTGACGCGGTTGATCAATGGCAAGTCTTTATCCTGCAGCAGTTTGTTATAGTCCTGATAGCTGATGCCTTTAACAAACGGGTTCGGGTCATAGCTGGGATTAGAGACCATTGCCAGCACGGAGCCGTCGTGCGGATCCTCAACCAAAACGGCAGCCCGCTGGCCCGCTAACAGGCTCTCAATGTATTGCTGCAAATGTAGGTCCAGCGTCAGATGGATATCTTTTCCGGCAACGGGCGGCACATCCTTGATCAGGCGCACGATGCGTCCGTGGTTATCCACTTCCACCTCCTGATAACCGGTTTTCCCATGCAGCTCATTTTCGTAATAATGCTCGATCCCCTGCTTACCGATGTTGTGATCGGCGGCATAATTCTCTGCCAGGCCTTTCTTATCCAGCGCTTTAAGGTCGCTATCGTTGATTTTTGAAACATAGCCAAGGACATGCGCCAGCGCGGCGCCATAAGGGTACTGGCGGTCTTCATAGCTGTTGATAGTGACGCCGCTGAAATGAAACTGGTTAACCGAGAAACGGGCGATTTCCACATCGGTCAGCGCATTTTTCAGCACGACAGGACGATAGCGACTGTTGGCTTTCAGCTCATGGCGAAACTGGTCAATGTCATCAGGAGTGAGGTCAACGATGGGCGTGAGCTGCCTGATCAGCGCGTTCATATCGCTGATTTTGTACGGCGTAACGGAAATATCGTACCAGGTGACGTTGCGCACCAGCGGAATGCCGTTGCGATCGTAAATCATGCCACGCGTTGGGGCGACAGGCAGCATTTTGATGTCGTTTGCATTCGACCGGGTGGTGTAATACTGGTGCTGACAAATTTGTAAGTTGTAGAGATTGTAAATCAGGATGCCAAAACAGATGACTACAAGGCCGAAGGCCACCAATACACGCCGTTGGAAGAGTTTTTCTTCCGCCTCAAAATCTCTGAATGTCATTGACCCGTACCCGATTAATTTGCCGCCTAATGATACGGAGGCTTAAACGGGATGACAGGCAAAAAATGTTCCATATCTCTACGGAAATGTGTCATTCCTTGTGGGTTGTAACAAATTACAATGCACGTAACCGTTTATCGTAGGCGGGATAGCGGTCATTCGGGAAAAAAAAAGCCCGCGACATAGCGCGGGCTTTCACAGTACTGGAGGTGATTACATACGTTCTACGGTTTCGATACCCAGCGTATCCAGACCCAGCTTCAGGGTTTTCGCCGTCAGCTGTGCCAGTTTCAGTCGGCTGTTACGAATCTCTTCGTTTTCGGCACTGAGGATAGGGCAGTGCTCGTAGAAGCCGGAGAACAGACCGGCAACGTCGTACAGGTAAGCACACATCACGTGCGGCGTACCTTCACGTGCAACGACGGTCAGCGTTTCTTCAAACTGCAGCAGACGCGCAGCCAGTTGGGCTTCGCGATCTTCGCTGATAATCACCTGCGCATTTGCCAGCGCGCTTTCGTCGATATCTGCTTTACGGAACACGGACAGTACGCGGGTATAGGCGTACTGCATATAGGGTGCGGTGTTACCTTCGAACGCCAGCATGTTGTCCCAGTCGAAGATGTAGTCGGTAGTACGGTTTTTGGACAGGTCCGCATATTTCACCGCGCCGATACCGACCGCATTTGCCAGTTTTTCCAGCTCGTCGGCAGGCATGTCCGGATTCTTCTCAGCGACCAGACGACGTGCGCGCTCCAGCGCTTCATCCAGCAGGTCGGCCAGTTTAACCGTGCCGCCCGCGCGGGTTTTGAACGGCTTGCCGTCTTTGCCCAGCATCATACCGAACATGTGGTGTTCCAGCGGTACGGAGTCCGGCACATAACCGGCCTTACGCACGATGGTCCAGGCCTGCATTAAGTGCTGATGCTGACGGGAGTCGATGTAATAAAGTACGCGATCGGCATGCAGCGTTTCATAACGATACTTGGCGCAGGCGATGTCGGTTGTGGTGTAGAGATAGCCGCCATCTTTCTTCTGAATGATTACACCCATCGGTTCGCCTTCCTTGTTCTTATACTCATCAAGGAATACGACGGTAGCGCCTTCGCTTTCAACAGCCAGGCCTTTAGCTTTGAGATCGGCGACGATGCCAGGCAGCATTGGGTTGTACAGGCTTTCGCCCATTACATCGTCACGGGTCAGGGTAACGTTGAGGCGATCGTAGGTTAACTGGTTTTGCGACATGGTAATGTCGACCAGTTTGCGCCACATCTCACGGAAGTATTCATCGCCGCCTTGCAGCTTCACGACATAACTACGAGCGCGTTCTGCGAAGGCTTCATCTTCATCGTAGTGTTTTTTCGCATCACGATAGAAACCTTCCAGGTCAGCCAGCGCCATCTCTCCGGCATTCTCCTGCTGCTGTTTTTCCAGCCACGCGATAAGCATACCGAACTGAGTACCCCAGTCGCCGACGTGGTTGGCGCGGATAACCTTGTGGCCGAGGAATTCCAGCGTACGCACCGCAGCATCACCGATGATGGTGGAACGCAGGTGACCAACGTGCATCTCTTTCGCTACGTTAGGTGCGGAATAATCAACAACAACGGTTTGTTTCGCCGGTTGAGTGACGCCCAGACGATCGGAGGCCAGCGCCTGCTGAACGTGCTGCGCCAGAAATGCCGGATCGAGGAAAATATTGATAAAGCCCGGGCCGGCAATTTCAACTTTGCTGGCGATCCCGTTGAGATCCAGATGAGTCAGCACCTGCTCAGCCAGTTGTCGCGGCGCCATACCCAGTTTTTTAGCGACAGCCATCATGCCATTAGCCTGATAGTCGCCGAACTGTACTTTTGCTGACTGACGAACCTGTGGTTCGCAATCTGCAGGCGCGCCTGCAGCAATCATGGCCTGACTGACTTTTTCTGAGAGAAGAGCCTGAATATTCACCGGAATACCTTACATTTATGAAGCGGGGAAAAATTCACCGCACCAGTTTAAGAATTAAGGGCGGGAGTATACTGCAAATGCCCGTTGCCGTCAGCACTGCGAGTAGCGTGCGCAGTCTAAAATTCAGTCAATGCAATGACGTTTTAGTCTTCATGTTACGTTCGAAGAAAACAGCGGTTGGATGGCGCAGCGCAACAGAGTAAATTAGCAGCTTTGAACATAGATATGAGCTTTTAATATGGCGAACTGGCAGACCGTTGCAGAACTACAGGATATTTCTGCAGATTTACCGCATTTCACGCAGGCATTAACGGAACTTTCCACCCGTCTTGGGCTGGATATTTCAGGGCTGGAAGCCGACCACATTTCCTTGCGTTGCCACCAAAATACCACCGCAGAGCGCTGGCGTCGTGGCTTTGAACAGTGCGGTGAATTGCTGTCAGAAAACATGATTAACGGCAGACCTATTTGTCTTTTTAAACTGTATGAGCCGGTTTGTGTGCAACATTGGCAATTTTCCATCGTTGAACTGCCGTGGCCGGGCGAAAAACGCTATCCGCATGAAGGCTGGGAACATATTGAAATTGTTCTGCCGGGTGAGGCACAAACGCTGAACGCCAGAGCGCTGGCGCTGCTTTCAGATCACGGTCTGAGCCAGCCGGGCATATTTGTAAAAACCAGCTCGCCAAAAGGCGAGCGCGAACGTTTACCGAATCCGACGCTGGCGGTCAGCGATGGCAGCGTAACGATAAAATTTCATCCGTGGTCGATTGAAACCATAGTGGCAAGCGAACGTCAGGAGTGAGCATGGCTTTACTGGAAATCTGCTGTTACAGCATGGAGTGCGCGCGTACGGCGCAGCAAAACGGCGCGGATCGCATAGAGCTTTGCTCGGCGCCAAAAGAAGGCGGCTTAACGCCGTCTCTGGGCGTCCTGCGTTCTGTTCGCCAGCATGTTTCGATTCCCGTCAATCCCATTATACGACCGCGTGGAGGTGACTTTTGCTATACCGACGGTGAATTCGCTGCAATGCTGGATGATATCGCGATGGTCCGGGAGCTGGGGTTCTCAGGGCTGGTAACCGGCATTTTAAATGCGGATGGCGATGTCGATATGCCGCGCATGGAGAAAATAATGATCGCCGCCGGTTCGCTGCAAGTCACTTTTCATCGTGCCTTTGATATGTGTGCTAACCCACTCAATGCGCTAAAAAAATTAGCTGATTTGGGCATCGCCAGAGTGCTGACTTCCGGGCAAAAATCAGATGCGGCGCAAGGTTTAACAAAAATAATGGAACTTATTGCGCAGGCGGATGCTCCAATCATTATGGCCGGAGCGGGGGTTCGCGCCTCGAATTTGTCCCAGTTCCTTAATGCTGGAGTGCAGGAAGTCCACAGTTCTGCCGGAGTATGGCTGGCTTCACCAATGCGTTATCGCAATTCGGGGTTGTCGATGTCTTCGGATACGCAGGCGGATGAATATTCACGCTATGCGGTAGACGGGGCGGCGGTTGCTGAAATGAAAGCAATCATTGCACACCATCAGGCCAGCTGATTTTTACCGTTGCATCATGTCGCCCAATATGATGCTTGCTCGTACCAGGCCCCTGCCAATTCAACAGGGGCCTTTTTTTATCCTTCATATTTCAAGCCGCAGCAGCGTTGGCCGCCTTGCTGCAACTTGAACTATTTTGGAGAAACGATGCTATACGTAACGGTCATCCGGCAATCCATCACGGCTTACGCGCAATCAATACCGCGCGTAATGGGGCGGGGTAGCCTTCCACCGTTTTGCTGTGGTCGTTCGGGTCGAGGAAGTCGGCCAGCGACTCGGTTATCATCCATTCGGTGCGGCGCTGTTCTTCGGTAGTGGTGACGCAGACATCGGCGATACGCACATCAACAAAACCGCATTTTTCCAGCCAGTTTTTTAGCGCCAGCGCAGACGGAATAAAGTAGACATTACGCATCTGCGCGTAGCGGTCGCCCGGAACCAGTACGGTATTTTCATCACCTTCGACGACCAGCGTTTCCAGCACCAGTTCACCATCTTTAACCAGTTGATCCTTCAACTGCCACAGGTGTTCCAGCGGTGAACGTCGGTGATAAAGCACTCCCATGGAGAATACGGTATCAAAGGCGTTGAGCGCTGGAAGCTGTTCAATGCCTAGCGGCAGCAGATGAGCGCGCTGGTCATTGCCCAGCAGTTTACGCACCGCCTCAAACTGGCATAGAAACAGTTGCGTAGGATCGATACCAACCGCGAGATGCGCCCCCGCGCCAATCATGCGCCACATGTGATAACCACTGCCGCAGCCGACATCAAGAATGGTACGGCCGGTGAGGTCAGACAAGTGCGGCAGAACGCGATCCCACTTCCAGTCCGATCGCCACTCGGTGTCAATATTGACGCCGTACAGCGAGTACGGTCCTTTACGCCATGGCATCAGGTTACGCATCAGAGTGTCGATACGTTTGAGTTGACCTTCGCTGAGCGGCTCTTTGCTTTCTGCTGTAACGCTATGAAGTAAGTCCAGGCGATGCGGCGTTAGCTCGGGCAGAAACTCGACGGCGTTTGACCACTGCTTAAACAAGCCGTGCTGATCGCGCTGCCAGGTAGCGATTTGCGCCGGAAGCGTTTCCAGCCAATGGGAGAGATGGTTTTTGGCAATCAGCTGATAAAAGTTACCAAAGTCGATCATGCGCCTACCCCAGCTTTCAGCGCCACCAGAGAACCAAAGTTGAAGCACTGGAACCACAATTCGCTGTGCTCGAAACCAGCCTGATGCAGTCGCGCTTTGTGCGTTTCGACCGAGTCGGTCAGCATCACGTTCTCCAGCATGCTGCGCTTCTGGCTGATTTCCAGTTCGCTATAGCCATTTGCCCGTTTGAAGTCGTGGTGCATATTGAACAGCAGCTCGCCAACGTTAGCGTCTTCGAAACTGAATTTTTCAGAAAGAACCAGCGCACCGCCGGGATTTAGCCCCTGATAAATCTTATCCAACAACGCCTGGCGCTCAGGTGGCTCAAGGAATTGCAGGGTAAAATTCAGCACCACCATCGAGGCGTTTTCGATAGTAATGTTGCGAATATCGCCTTCGACAACCTCAACCGGGGTCGGTGCCTTATAGGCGTCAATATGACGACGGCAGCGCTCAACCATCGCCGGAGAGTTATCGACAGCAATAATTTTGCAATTCTCGTGATGAATATTGCGACGCACCGAGAGCGTCGCCGCGCCCAGAGAGCAGCCCAGATCGTAGACCTGCGTGTTGGGTTGTACGAAACGTTCAGCCAGCATACCAATCATAGAAATGATATTGGAATAACCAGGAACGGAACGCTGGATCATATCCGGGAAGACTTCAGCTACCCGTTCATCAAAGGTCCAGTCACCCAGACTGGCGATAGGCGCAGAAAAAAGCGTGTCGCGGTGAGACATAACGTAAAAATCCGGGAAAAATAAAGTGGCGTATTGTGCGCTAATGCAGGGAGAAAACCAACTCCCAGGGCATATACCAAAGATTCGCCAGCACCATTAGCAACAGCGAACACCAGGTTGCGCTCATGCCTGAACGGCGCCAGCGGAAAAGCCGATGGTGGAATCCGTAATAATGCATCAGTCGTCCGGCAATCAACATCAGCCCGCAAATATGCACCATCCACGTCTCTGCGCCGTTCATTTCCATAAATAACAGCAACACTAACGCGACGGGAATATATTCCACCGCATTACCGTGAATGCGGATAGCGCTTTGCAGTTCGCTAAAACCTCCGTCGCCATAGGCAACGCGGTATTGCATGCGCAGGCGAACGACGTCAAAGGAGAACTTTATTAACAATAACGCACCCAATACGGCATAAAGCGCGCTTACCATACAAACTCCCTTTAAAATGGCAGATGGCACTGTCTATGATAGGTGGCAATTTCAGAAAAGAGAAGATTGCTGTGGAATAGACGGTGCTGATCCGATCTCTGGCAGGACGTTACGTAAATCTGCCCATAGCGTGTCTACAAGCTCCGGGGCCTGTGCGATGTCCGGTGTATGCAAAAACAGATACGGCGTCGTGATGTGTTGCCATCGCGACAGCTTAGTCAGCCAGACGGCAAAAAGCTCGCTATTTTGTGCCATATCATCGCTGCCGATAAAGCGTACCATCGGATGGTTTGCCGTCACTACTGCATGTACCGGCACCTTTGGCTTCTTGCGCTGGGCGTCACGTATCGCTTCAGTATGCGGGATTGCGGCATGCACCGGACGGCTGTCCAGAATTACCCGGTTTACGCCACGCTCGTGTAAGCCCCGATTAAATAGCAGCTCGGCTTCGCCCTTGGCAAAGAAGTCTGGATGGCGAACTTCCACACCGTAGGTAAAGGCTTTGGGGAGCGCATCGAGAAACTGCCACAGGGCAGGCAGGTCACGCGGACCAAAAGTCGCGGGTAATTGCAGCCAGTATTGTCCAATGCGCGATTCCAGCGGCGACATGCGCGTGAAAAACTCCTGTACCAGGTCATCGCAATTACGCAGCGCGGCCTGATGCGAAATGGTGGCCGGAAACTTAAAGCAAAATCGAAATGCATCGGTGGTCTGTACATGCCAGCGGGCAACAATGTCGGCTTTTGGCAGCGCGTACAGCGTGGTGTTGCCCTCCACACAGTTAAAGTGGCGGGCATACTCTTCAAGGTTTGAGATCCCCAGACGCACCCATTTAGGATGCGACCACTGGGGTAAACCGATATAAATCATAGCGCTTGCAGGATCTCGTCCACGCTGCGCACGCGTGCGATACGCGGGAAAATATGCGTCATGCTGCCCCGGTGTTGATCGGCGCTGGCGGCGCTACAGGCGTCTTCTGCAACAATCAGATTAAAACCCAGCTCCCACGCATTTCGCGCCGTCGACTCTACGCCAATGTTTGTGGAGATGCCGCACAAGACGATAGTATCAATGCCCCGACGACGCAGCTGTAGTTCCAGATCGGTACCGTAAAACGCGCCCCACTGGCGTTTGGTGACTTCGAGATCGCTGGCGCATTTTCCCAGAGCCGTCGGGTAATCCCACCAGTTTTCGGGCAACGCTTTTGCCGGAGTCTGAGCATCTACCGGTTGTTTCAGCGCTTCGGCGTAATCGTCAGACCAGCCGACGCGCACCATTACTACCGGGGAACCGTGGGCACGGAATTTTTCCGCCAACTGCGCGGCGCGGGTAACCACATCATGTGCCGTATGAGGCCCGCCAGCGAAAGACAGGATCCCTTCCTGTAAGTCAATCACGACAAGGGCAGTTGTTTTTGCGTTCAGTTCCAGCATGGTCACTCCAGTAAAAAAATAGAATTCCGTTACACCTTAATCGCGAATCAGTGTGAAAGGGGCGACAATTTTTGTTATTTTTTGTGAGATTACGCAATGCCCGTCCAGGAAACAGGCGTACAGTCAGTACCGGACTTATCG
>OJIU01000559.1_pt1 | contig 10680 bp, 9 predicted proteins | sample 1595961 | NCBI WGS metagenome assembly OJIU01 (sample SAMEA4350144, study PRJEB24818) | metagenome | biome: human; feature: gut; material: faeces | place: Denmark | collected 2013-09
CGCCACCGCCGTGCCCAGAAACGGGGCGCTGCACGGCGTAGCAAGCAAAGTCGCAAATGCGCCTTGCCAGAAATGTCCCGACAAACCATTGCCGCCGTGAGTCGCCAGCGTGGTGGTCATCGCCGACGGCAGACGGAATTCGAACCACCCGAACAAGCTGGCGCTGAACGTCAGCATCACCAACACCATGACGCCAATAAACCACGGATTCTGAAACTGAATCCCCCAGCCAAGTGCCTGATTAGTTAAACGCAGCACCGTCATCAATAGCGCCAGGGCCATAAACGAGACCAGAATTCCGGCTACCGATGCGAGGAACTGACGGCGGATCTGGTGACGTTTTTTTTCCTCGACCAGCAAAATAGAGCCCAGCTTCATACCCAGAACCGGTAACACACAGGGCATCAGATTGAGGATTAAGCCGCCCAACAGCGCCATTAGCACCACCTGCCACAACGGGAGCGAGGCGTTTTCAATAACTGGGGCTTCGCCAATCACAAGACGACTTTCCTGGGCAACGCCGTTATCTGCCAGCACCAGCGTGACCGACTTCCCGCGTAAATCCGGCGCGCCTTCCCCCCAACCATCATGAACAGGTACCGTGGCGCGTAACGTCTCTCCTGCAACGTGAATTTGCGGCATGCCAAAGTCCGCATCATTAACGGCGTCCAGATATAGCCCTGGTGCATTCCAGCCTCCCGCGCGGTGAGCCTCGACGACCAACTCTCCGGCCCTCGCTCCGGCGTGCAGAGTATCGGTCAGACCGCTGGCAAGCGGGATCTGCCCCATCGCCTGAGCATAGTCATGGGCAAAAGTCGGATCCTGAGCTGTGGGCGTCACGGAAAAAGGAAAATCCGTCAACAGGCAAACGTTGCTACAGGTGGATAGCGTCAAAACGCCACTAAGCGTGGCCGGCGATCTACCGCGCACAACCATCGGGAACGTCACCTTATCGTGATACCCCTGGGTAGTGATATTGGCGACCTCAAAGCGCGCAGGGGTTGGCCAAAACCAGTCGATCGTTGGCATTTCGTCTTTCCAGGCGATAGCAGGCGCGACGCCGCCCTCGCCCGGCGAACGCCAGTAGGTTTTCCAGCCGTCCTCCAGTTTGACATCCAGTAACAGACGCGTTTCACCGCCTGTGGACGTATCTGCGCGTAGCCGCACGCTGGCGTGATCGTTATCGGGTGAACGTAGCCAGCCGGGTTGAACCGCCCAGGATACGGGCAGCCATAGCAATAACAGACAGAGCAGCGCCTGTCTGAAAACAGTCATCATAGTTTTTCTCCGTGAATAATTATTTAACAGTCAGCAACGGCTGTTCTGTCATTCACGGAAGACGCAAAATCGCAGATGTACCCTGAGAGTGGGCGGCGAGATGGCTCGCGGAGGGAAAAAAGGCAAACGAAACGCCCGCACTGGCGCCAACAGCGACAGCAGCAGACACAGAACCAGAATAGCGCTTTCAAACAGTACAGGAGGCGCGGCCAGTAATGACTTTGCGCTCAGTTCACAAGGGGTAACGGGTGAAGTCTCGTCGGTCTGCGCTTGTGCGCTGACAACAACGCTTGTGGCAACGGTGTCCATTTGCAACGCGTGCAGGCCCGCCATGCGTTGTGCGGTACAAACCATCACCACAACACATGCCAGACAGAGGAACCACCATCCCATCCGTTGACGTTTCGCCATTACACCCTCGCTAATTGATGCGAGTTATCTTAACCACTCGCCAGGTTTTGGCAACCTTTCCGCTGTAAAGTTATGTCCTGCTATCTGCTGGGTATACCGCGATTTTAATCAGATTGAGATCGGGCTCCCTGACATAAACCGAGCGAATGGGTCCCGTCGCACCGTTTTGTCTGACAGTTGCCCTATTCGTTCACGCGCGACAAGAGAAAGAAAATTTTAGAGGACGTTGGCAGAACATAGCGCATCGTCTTGCAGCTCACCTTTATAAACGAAATGAGAATTAATCATATTTTTATGTTTGGTTATTACAATATAACATTGCCGAAATAAACGAGAAAATATCACGGAAGTTATCATTCGCTATTTACGAAGAGTGCCAAAAGATATTTCCGTGACACTACACAAATAACGTCCCGACACGTATTACTGCGTAAATGAAAGTAAGTGTCAGCGCATTTTAATGGGATTATCGTATTATAGACTGACGCAGTGCATGGCGTATTCATTAGCAGTTAATTTGTTTGTTAAATGTTATTTAGAGTATATGGAAATGAAAAAATATTTATTACCCCTGATTGGGTTACTTTTTACAGTTAGCGCTCAGGCAGCATCATTTACCGACGGCAAAGAGTATATCTCGCTGGAAAAACCCGTCGTTTCAGCCCCGGCGGCGCTGAAGTTTTTCTCATTCTATTGCCCTTCCTGTTATCAGTACGATGAAGTTTTTGAAATCACTGATAACGTAAAAAAAGTCTTGCCTGCTGATGTCAAACTCACGGAATACCACGTCGACTTTTTAGGCCCTCTGGGGCAGGACATGACGCACGCCTGGTCCGTCGCCATGCTGTTGAACGTACAAGATAAAGTTAAACCGATGCTTTTTGATGCTGTTCAGAAAAAACAAACCATTAAAAAAGCGGACGATATTCGTAATGTATTTATCAGCGCAGGCGTCAGCGCCAGTGATTATGATGCCGCATGGAATAGTTTTGCTGTGAAATCATTGACTGCCAAACAGCAAGAAATGGCTAAAGCGGTAGATTTAACCGGCGTACCCGCCATTTTTATCAACGGTAAATATATGATCAATCCGAAAGGACTGAAATCTGATGATCTTAACGCGTTCGTGCAAAACTATGCTGATACGGTCCGCTTCCTGATAACCAAATCCTGATGTTCAGCTAATCTCACTATTCGCACCACACAACAGACGCCATAACGTCAAAAGCGCTGTTGGTGGTGCGCATCCGCATCGTTTATAGCAATATCCCTCCTTCACGGTTGGCATTCGCCGTTATCAGGATTACCCTAAACTAAGCGGTGATACCTGTTGTCACGGTTCACCTTCTGCAAGTGTTGATTTACACGAGAGAACGCTATGGAATTAAAGGATTATTACGCCATTATGGGCGTGAAACCGACAGACGATCTCAAGACAATCAAGACCGCCTATCGTCGACTCGCCCGTAAATACCATCCTGATGTCAGCAAAGAGACTGACGCTGAGGCCCGGTTTAAAGAGATTGCTGAAGCCTGGGAAGTCCTGAGTGATGAACAGCGACGTGCCGAGTACGACCAACTGTGGCAGCATCGCAACGACCCTCAGTTCAGCCGTCAATTCCAGCAAGGAGAGGGGCAAAGCTACAGCGCCGAAGATTTCGACGATATCTTCTCTTCCATTTTTGGTCAGCGTGCGCACCAGTCGCGCCAGCGCCCTGCCAGCCGCGGGCACGACATCGAAATTGAAGTTGCCGTATTCCTCGAAGAAACGCTTACTGAGCATAGCCGCACGATCAGTTACAACCTGCCGGTCTACAATGCATTCGGCATGGTTGAACGTGAAATTCCCAAAACACTGAATGTGAAAATTCCGGCTGGCGTCGGTAACGGTCAGCGTATCCGTCTGAAAGGCCAGGGCACCCCCGGCGAAAACGGTGGGCCGAACGGTGATTTGTGGCTGGTGATTCATATTGCGCCGCATCCACTGTTCGATATCGTTAATCAGGATCTGGAAGTGGTCGTTCCCCTGGCACCATGGGAAGCCGCGTTAGGGGCGAAAGTCACCGTTCCGACGCTAAAAGAGAGCATCCTGCTGACCATTCCCGCGGGAAGCCAGGCCGGACAGCGACTACGCATTAAGGGCAAGGGTCTGGTAAGTAAAAAACATACCGGCGATTTGTATGCGGTGATCAAGATCGTCATGCCACCGAAACCTGACGACACCAGTGCCGCCCTGTGGCAACAACTGGCGGATGCACAAAAGACCTTTGATCCGCGCAAAGAGTGGGGGAAAGCATAATGGCTAACGTCACCGTCACCTTTACCATTACCGAATTTTGTCTGTACACCGGTGTATCAGAAGAGGAGCTCCATGAGATTGTCGGCTTAGGGGTAATTGAGCCACATGAAGACAAGACGTTTGACGACCATGCGCTGACCGTAATGCGTCGCGCGGTGCGCCTGCGTCAGGAGCTGGAACTTGACTGGCCGGGAATTGCCGTTGCGCTAACGTTGCTGGAAGAGAATGCACAGTTACGACAGGAAAACCGCCTGCTGCGCCAGCGGCTGTCTCGCTTTATCAGCCATCCTTAGTGTGTCAGGGCCAGCAGCGTGCTGGTCCTTTTATTATCTCCAACCCGCTCTTAATGACATTGCTCAGCAGATGGCATACAGTCAGCGATAGGAATTTTCTCAAACAATAAGACGTTGAGCCATGCAGCTTAAGCCCCTCACTAAAGGTCGTTTTCACAATATCTGGCAACAGGATGATGCCTTAATTGAGAAGATATTTCAGGAGCTACTCTCTGAAACGCAGATTATCCAGGAAGATGAGTATCTATACCGTCAGGGACAGGTAGTCGATCGACTGATTATGGTGCAATCAGGGCGAATTTCTCTACGGTATAGCGCGGAGAATGGTCGCCGTTTTCAGTTGGGCGCAATGGAATGTGATGAGCAATTGTTTGGTGAAATGGAGTTTTTTACCGGGTATCGCTGCCAGCTTGACATCGTAGCGGAAGAACCGCTTACCGTGGCGGTGTGCACCTGTGATCGTCTGGAAGAAGCGCTGAACCAGCATCCCAGGCTGGCGATATTTTTCGCCAGCGCAATGGCCGTTGATTATCAGGATATGCTAGAAATCTTCCTGCACCGGATGCTCTACCCTATCGTTCATAACGTGGCGTATGACCTGTATCGCCAGCATCAGAACAAGCAGCCAATGGATGGTTTTGATAAAAAATACCAGGAAGCTGAGCGATTCGGCACCACTGACCGGGTTTATCGTCGGGCAGTTAAAGCGCTGACGGATGCCGGGCTGGTAACGCGTACGAAGCAAGGACTGGAAATTAAGGATCTGGATGGGCTGCGTAAATTTCTCGGCAACGACATCATTGACTGACACACCAACTCTCGCAAACAGAGCATTGGTGTGTCATTTCGGTGCAATCAGAACTTGTAGGTGAGGTTGAAATAGTGGCCTAGCCCGGTGGTACGCCCTGCTCCGCCGTGGTTTTCCATCAGTGCCATGTTGCGGAAGTACTTCAAGCCATAACCTACCGCATAATGCTCTGAATGCCAGTAGATGCCGTTATACCATTCAATCGCGTTATTGCTGTATAACGGTTGATTAGCAATCTTATTAGCGGCGAACTGGTAGTCAAAGTAACCCTGATAGTTCAAGTAACTGCCGTTGGAAAAGGTATAGAACGGCGTCGACCAGTTGGTCGAGAACATGTAGCCATCCCACTTGCCTTCGTTATCCGCACCGTAGTTTTCACGAACATAGTGCGCATAGATGTTCATTCCCACCAGACCAAACCACGGCACCTTAACATCCGTGCCCAGACCGACGTAATGCTCAAATAATTCCCGGTCACCAATGTTATTTACCGTTGCGATATAGAATTCATTAAACGGACCAATGGATAAATCTTTATTAAAAATGGCGTCCAGGGAAAAACGCGGAGATATCTTGGCAAAAAAGTTATCACCACCATGACGATCGTCCTGCTCGCGATCCAAAATATCAAAGAAATCCACATAACCGTACAGATCGATAATTCCGGAACGCGCGCCAAACTCCAGTTCCAGATAGGTGTCATTACGAATGCCATAAGGCACTTTCGCATCCACACTTTGCATTAAGTTCATCTGCATCCAGTTAAAATCATTTTTGCGGATGTTGCCATCGGTATAATCAGCCGCAAGCGCTTGCGTACAGCACATCGCAATTACCGCACCCAGAACTGTTTTTTTCATCATTGATTTATTTTTCTTCAGCATTTTCAATTCCTTTGAGCAAGGTTGAGTGTCGCCCCACCAAATAAATGGCGTGACGACTGGCTATCTAATTAAAAAGGTAAGCGTTATCACTGTGTTTAATTACGTTTAAGTTTCAATGTACCCATCAACATGATAAAGATGATTAAATACAACACCGGTATTGCGTACATAATTTTCTGTAATCCCATAGTTTTTTCCATTAGCGCACTGATCGCCGGACTAAACATCGCCCCGGCACTGCCGCTAATTAAAATATAAGATACGTTCTGGCTACTCGCGCGCTTCACGAAAGAAACACCGTAGGCAATAAAGGAGTTATACAATGCTGCGCAGACAAATCCGTAACTGTAGGCCAGATAATCAAGCCCGGAGATTTTTTCCTTCGTGACTATAATGGTTGTAATTACGCAAGCCAGCAGAATAATGCTTAGCAGGAAATAATGTATTTTCACTCGAGAAACAATAACGGTTGAGACTAACGCGCCAACCAGCGCAGCCCCCCAATATTGCGTAATAATATTTCCTGCTTCTTCAAAGGGAATACCAAATTTGTTCTTCACAAACAATGGTGCCCAGGTCAGGAAGGTATACAGCGCCAGCATGCCTAAAAACAGACCTATACCGCCGCTGATAATCCCTGGGTTCCACTCCGATTTCGCCGCGTCCGCGCTATCCGCTGCAGGAGCCGTTTCACAGGCGGAAAAACGGGTGAGAGCCACAACGCCCAGCGTGAGTAGAGCCACCATGCCTACGCTCAGATAGCTATAACTCCACGACATATTGTGCGTCAGGGCGAAGGTAGTGATCAGCGGAAAAACCACGCCCGCAACGTTAAAGGTGGCATCCTGCACCACCAGCATCGTACTTTGAATGCGATCCTGCCAAACTGATACCACGATCGTTCCCGCTACGCACAGACCAATCCCGCCGCAGAAACCCACCAGGGTCATGGCGACCATCACCGGCCATAATCCTGGGCTTAAGTGCATTGCCAGAGCGCAGAGGAACACTATCGAATAGATAATGAACGTCATACGCTTAACACCGATTTTCTCAATCAAGAAAAAGGCGGCGACGGTTCCGGCTAATGCTCCACCGTTAAGCAACGAAAATATCGAAGCAACGGTATTCACATCGGCACTGTAGCGTAGTGCAATCGGTTCAATCAGCATGCCAAACTGACTGGCAAACCCCGCCATAATAAAATTTGCCAGAAAACTAATCAGCGTAAGTGCTATTTTATTCTTCATATAATGCCATCTCTGATTGGTTCATCTAAATGCTGATGCTAAGCCGTAATAGCTGTATTCAGCGCCAGCTCTATCATATTTTTAAACGTTAACTGCCGTTCTTCTGCCGTCGTTTCTTCTCCTGTCAGGCAATGATCGGATACGGTTAATATAGCCAACGCTTCAATATTAAACTGATGCGCTAAAGCGTATAACCCTGCCACTTCCATATCCACACCCAGCACACCAAATTTTTCCAGTGCCGGTATTAAATTTTCGTCAGGATCGTAATAAAGATCACCACTGAAGACATTGCCGACTTTAATATCGATGCCAGACTTCTGTGCCAATGTCCACGCCTGCTGCAATAATGGAAAATGAGCAGATGCCGCCATTGCGTAGCCCGCGCTACGTTTTAAATTCGTGACAGAATCGGTTCCAGCGGCGACGGCAAGAATAATATCTCGCATTTTGACATGATGTTGTGTTGCCCCCAGGCTACCAACACGAATAATTCTCTGCACACCAAAATCATGTACCAGCTCATGGGCATAAAGCGTCATTGAAGGAATGCCCATTCCATGCCCCATCACCGAAACAGGTTGCCCAAAATATAAACCGGTATAGCCTAACATATTGCGTACATTGGTGACTTCGCGGTAATCAATAAGATAATTTTCGGCAATAAACTTAGCGCGGAGCGGATCGCCCGGCATAATTACGGTTGGCGCAAAATCACCCGCTTTGGCATTAATATGTGCAGTCATAACAATTCCTGAATTATGGGTATTGAAGATATGCAGGGATTGTAACCAGACGTTTGCAGAGGATTGAGGACAAAAGTCCTGCTCAGAGGATCGGCCTCTCAATTTTGAGAGTTAGTGGTGCAGGTAAGAGGAAAACGGCATCCCCGCCGCGCAGACAGGGAAAACGCCGGGGCTGTCAGAAGTTATCCTTCTGCCCGAACAACAGTACGGTGTAACGCGTATTCACTTTGCCGCTACGCTTACCATCTGGTGCGAAATAGCGATCGTTCCGATACTGGCGCTCGGTGGTGTCGCCAAACGAGTCGCCACGAAAGGTAAAGGCAGTGGAGTCAAACTCTCCGGCAGCAGCTGCCCCCTTGCCTCTTCCCAGGATACTTTGTGGTTAACGCCAGCGACAGCCCGTGCTCGTCGGCACAGAAAGTTTTGTCGCATAACACACCCGGTGCCGGGCTGCCTGGTCCGATCGTTGCTGCGTATGCTGTCAATGGTAAGACGCTCAACGCCAACAATCGCATAGTAAACTAAAGAGTTGTGAATGTTTCGGTAAGATTGAATTTTTTATATATCTTTTGTTGAATACTACCATTTGATATCAACTTATTCATTTCAGTGACGAAATTTATGATATCGTCGCATTTGCTGTTATCAGGCAAATCGGTGTAATTATAGTTCCACCATTTTATTTTTAACAACTCTTCGATAATACCTGACTCAAATCTGTATTTGATAATTTTTGCTGGAACCCCTGCGACAATAGCATATGGAGGCACATCTTTAGTAACCACAGAATTTGCAGCAACAACAGCGCCATCGCCAATTGAAATCCCCCCCTTTAAAACAACATCATTACCAATCCAGACATCATTGCCAATCGTTAAATCCTTAGGTTTAGTGATAAATGGTTTCAACGTCCAGTTTTGTCCAAACTCGCTGGCAGCATATTTATCAAACTCGCCATTATAAGTAAGCATATGAGTAGTAAAACGATTCATTGGATGGTTCCCACCCATGATTTTTACATTTGATGCAATGCTACAAAATCTGCCGATTCGTACATTACCCGGCAATTGACAGGTTGGAAATGAGAATGCGCCTACGCTGGAAAAACTTTTTACTGGCATTGTTGAATATTGCTCAGCAATAACATCAGCTTCAATTCTAATTTTGTCACCTTTAGATAATAGTAGCAAATTCCTTTCTTTATAAACTTTCTTCCCCCTGTGATTTAAAAAGATATTGTTATCCATGCAAAACTCATAATGTTTTCTGGTCCATCTAAAAACAAAAGTATCATCTGCATCTTCTGAAAAATTATAGAGTCTGGCTTTCATATTGTCATTATCTGCTTTTACTTAAGAATGTAAGATTAGATTAAAGATACTCTAAACCCTAACCTTAATCAACTATAACAACATGAAATAGTTAACATTATAAATTCGCTTGCAAGGATATTTTATTGTTAGCACATAGTTGTTAATATATGTTCTGTAGTATTTTATTTAGAATTTTAATATAGACATGCACTGAAAAGTCGCTTTCAGAAGAAAATGTAAGAGGTTTCCAATAAGAGCCAGATGTATGATATATGAGAATTCTGCGAGTTATATTTTTAAATAGCGCAGGGAAAGCGTTATGCCGCAAAAAAAGCGCCCATATTTTCAGAGCCTTGAAGGCGTACGATCCGTCTGCGGCGATATCGCACTTTCCACGTTTCTGGAGCGCGGACCTTCACCGGACTAAAGCACACCGGCCTTCTGGCGTGCGGTGAAAAAGGTCAGTATCCCGGCGCAAAAGAGCAGTACGCTGCTCATGGCAAACGCGCTCTGCCAGCCGAGGTTGTCAAACACGATGCCTCCTGCCGTTGACCCAAGGGCGATTGAGAGCTGAATCACCGCGACCATTAGCCCGCCTCCGGCTTCCGCGTTGTCGGGCAGCGTACGCGCAATCCATGCCCACCACCCGGTTGGCGCGGCGGTTGCCAGCATGCCCCAGAGGCCTAACAGCAGAGAAACCGTCCAGACGTGATGCCCGGTAAGCATCAGACTGATGGCAATAACGGCCATCAGTCCGGGTATGGTCATCAGCGTGGGATAGAATTTTCGGTTAAGAAACGTCGAGACAGCCAGCGTGCCAATAAAACCGGCCACTCCGATAACCAGTAAAATCAACGACAAGCCTGAGGAATCAACCCGCGTCACCGACTCCAGGAACGGGCGTACATAGGTAAATAACGCAAACTGGCCCATAAAGAACAGGCCACAAGCCAGCATGCCAACCGCAACTCTGCGGAGACTAAGTAAATGGAATACAGCGCCACGTGGCGTGCGGATTTTATGAGCATCCATACTGGGCAGGCTGACGCACTGCCAGAATTAGAGGGCGATTAGTGCTAAGATTAATACCATAATGTTATAAATTAATATTAAGATTGCTGTCATTCAGAGGGATTATTCAATGGCGAAAAGGGAGAACTACAACGAGCTGTACCTGTTTATGCAGGTTGTTCGGGAAGGCAGTTTCACCGCGGCTGCTCAGCGGCTGGGGCTTGCTCAATCAGGGGTCAGTCGTTCTGTTCGTGAGCTTGAAGAAAGGCTGGGCGTCCAGCTGCTGGTGCGTACCACGCGTAAACTATCGCTGACGCAAGCAGGCGAGCAGCTCTATCAGAAGACGGCATCTGGATTTGATACGTTAGATCGTGGGCTTGCCACGCT
>OJIU01000560.1_pt1 | contig 10656 bp, 11 predicted proteins | sample 1595961 | NCBI WGS metagenome assembly OJIU01 (sample SAMEA4350144, study PRJEB24818) | metagenome | biome: human; feature: gut; material: faeces | place: Denmark | collected 2013-09
GTGCGGTGGGGGATAGGGTCCAGCCGCAGCTTCTGCTGCAACAGGTTTTCGTTCAAAAGTGCCAGTTCTTGTTCCATCTGGCGGAAGGTGCCGTTCAGGCGGTCAACAAGATCGTAACGGGCCATAGGTTTACCATTTTAGTTACAACATACTTTTTTATAGCACAACCTCCACCACCTGACCACCGAGCAGAATAGGTCAGGCAGCTGAGATTTCGGGAATGTTATGCCAGACGGGCCAACGGAAAGTAAATCGGGCGCCGCCAAGTTCACTTTCATCACAGACGACCGTCCCCCCCATAGCCAAAGCAATTGAGTGGACGATGGCTAACCCAAGCCCACAACCCCCGGTTGCCCGGTCACGGCTGGGGTCAAGGCGAACAAACGGTTCAAAAATCTGTTCACGAGCATCGGGTGCAATACCGGGACCATCGTCTTCCACAACCAGCATCGCCTGACTGCCGTGCAATAACAGGCTCGCTTGCACCGTAGACTGGCAATAACGCAGGGCGTTATTCAGTAGATTATCCAGTACACGCTCCATCAGGCGCATATCCAGTGCACCGTAGTCGCCACTCTTGAGATGACGTAAACGTACTGCACGCTGGGGATTCACGCTTTGCACATCCTCCAGATGGGTTGTCAGCCAAACAGGGAGGTCCGGTACGCTGAGCTTTAGTTCATTTTGCGGACGGTCCAGCCGGGCGTAGGTCAGTAACTCTTCGATCAACGATTCCAGTTGGCCGATATCACGATTCAGTGCCTGAGATTCCTGCAGGGTGAGGTTATCACTCATTTCCAGCCGATAACGTAAGCGAACCAGTGGGGTACGAAGTTCATGGGCAATACCATCGATAAGCTGTTTCTTACTGGCGATAAGCGCGTTGATGTTGTCCGCCATCTGGTTAAACGCCACCCCCAGCCGCTCAAAGCTGGAACCGCTATCAAAATGGAGGCGTTCGCTCAGATGTCCCTCCCCAAAGCGTTGTGCAGCGGCTTCCAGTCGGAGCATTTCCTGCCAGTGTGGGCGCATCCAGATCAGTACCGGGAAGGCCAGCGAGATGGCAATGAACGCCATCAGCGCGACGTCCAGCAAGCGCATTTGATGGAGAAAATAGAGATAGGGGACCGGGCCGACGGCCAGTACATAATGGCTGCGGGGGATCCGTTGAATAAACGTGTACTGATCGTCAAGCGCAACGATATCGCCTTCGCGCAAACGCTGCATGGTAGGCGCGTCCAGCGTGTACTTATTCAGCGGTTCAACGCGCAGGTCAAAAGAGAGGTTCAAATCCATCTCCTTTAGCGTCTTACCCCAGTCACGTGGTGGGATCTCGCGCAGCTCACTGCGCATCAGGTACAACGAGCTTTTCATTAAATCGTCGAGCGACTGCCTGCCCGCGCGTTCTGCGGTGAATTTATATACCAGGCCGACCAACAGGGTCATCACCAGAAAGCAGACAAATAGCAGGAGATAAAACTGCACAAACAGTTTTTTCATGGAATATCACCAGAATTTCAATGATTTAATTAGTACGCATCCACCTCTGGGGGCACCTGGGGACACTTTTGTATCCTCCGATGCGCTGGTTCAGAAATGCTATCTGATCACCATCAAGCGCGTTTACCCAAGCAGAGTACACTGTATAAACCATTTCCGCATTCTCGTGACCCATCTGATTTGCAATAAACGCAAGGTTTTGATCTGTGGAGTGTAGGGGCAAGTAATATTGGCCACGGTTTTACAGTAAAAACGATACCTGTTCTCTGATTTTTCAGGTATCAGCCCGCCGTTATAATGCTTAGGCCTGACGCTGTTGTAGTAGTTCAATTGCAAGTATCCCACAGAGATCGAGCCATTCATATTTAGATATCATCCGGCATAATCAATCTGCCAACGAAGATCGCTATGTGTAAAGCCCGTTTTATTGAGTATCAGAGCATCGCTTTGGTTAAGTCGGTTGAAGCCGAACGAAGCGTTGAAGATGTCTGCCGGGAGGCCGGTATCTCTGAAACCACACTCTACAACTGGAAGTCCTGATACGGCTGTATGGAAGCTTCTGATATTAAAAAGAGCAAGGATCTTGATGACGAGAGCCGCCGTCTCAAACAGATGTTTGCCGACCTGAGCCTGGAGAACCGGGCGCTGAAGACGTTATCGAAAAAGACAAAATATCCTCTGATGACGAAAATGTATAATGAACTAAAATATTTATGAGGTTTAGCCAGTTCATGTCGAGATAACTCTACAAAAAAATGAGGACAATGAACAATAGCACTGACCATAAAAACCAAGAATTTAATATTGCAGATTAATTCAATCAGTTAGATGTATTTCCCGCCAAGGAAATATTTGTTGGAGGTAGTACTTATGGTAAATGTCGCTTAGTTAATTCACACTTACTCATTAGTGTTAAGTTCATGTTAACTTACTATATATATAATACGCTTTCACTCGATGGAACTCGATTCAGGAATGAGAGTTCACATATCATTTAGAAAGCACATTTAAATTTTGATTCACTATTGTTAATTTATTAGGGAATAAAGTTCACACATAACATATGATTCTTGAACAGGTGTTATATAACCAATTTTTAATGTGAGGCAAGTATGGACGTGATTAAAGGTGACACCTTTAAATGGCATGGTAAATTAGCTACCACTCCATCCACAAAAATGATGATAGATTTAGTTTCCCCCTTACTTGTTGAAAACAAAAAAGAAGACTTTAAAATAATTGAGAAAATATTAAATGCAAATAACCTTCGCCCTGTTTCAGTGCTTGAAAAACTTGTTATTGCATCGCGCTCTGTTTGCAAGATAAACATTCCAGGGAAGGGGATGGCTACGGGGTTTATGATTTCTGAAAGTACTCTCATGACTAATAATCATGTTTTTTCCGAATCATCCGAAGCACAAGGAGCTACAGCTATATTTAACTACCAAGTAGATATAAACAATAATTTATTGCAAACTAAAATGTATGATATTGATAATTCCTTTTTTTTCACCGATCAGACACTTGATTTCTCTATAGTTAAAGTAAAAGGGAACCCAGGTATTGAGTGGGGATTTAATCAACTATCACCACAGCCAATTAATGTTGGTGATGATGTTTTTATTATTCAACACCCTGAAGGGATGCCAAAACAAATCGGAATGTCAGATAACATTATTGCGTATACCGACGATAATGTAATTCAATATTTAACCGATACAATGCCAGGTTCTTCTGGCTCTCCAATTTATGACGACATGGTGAGATTAGTTGGTATTCATCATAGTGGAGGATGGATACCTGAGCCATCAAATGACTCGACGCACTTCAGAAATGAAGGTATTTTAATTTCTGCAATATTGAAATCTATCCCTCATTACTGAATATTTAATCATTCGATGTGAACTACAAGGTGACTTTAAAATGGCAAAATATCTTGCAATAAACAAATCAGCGTTTGAATCAGCATCACCAGAAGAAATTAAAAATGTAGAGCATCTTTTGCGAAAGAATCGCATCATCGGTAATGATGATAAATTAGTGGCTAATTCAGATTCAAATATAGTTGATCTAAATGAGCTAAAAAAAGAAGGTGATTTACTGGAAGGTTTCCCCGGCAATCTTATAGATGGTGCACGTAAAGCAGTGGGTGATGTCGCTAAAGCAGCTGGCATAAATCCGTGCGAAGTAGTATGCGATCTTGCAGCAACCGCCGCGCTAGCTGCTTGCTCAGGTTTAAGTGGTCCTGGTTTAGCCGTTTGCCTTCTGGCAGTAGAGGAAGCGAGAAAAGAATGTAAAAAGAACTGTTAGGTGGCGTTTGGATATAGAGAATTATTGCAGGTAAGTCTGTTTTTTGAACAGACTTACCTTAAACGATAGGGTGTATAAGTCTTCGAGTTCTGGTTTGTATGAAATTGATAATAAACAGTTCATTCTCAACGTCCCCTTGATTAAGGATAGTGTTTCATCGACCCGTTTAACTTATAGCACTTAGCAGTCGTAAGAGGGGAAAACTATTGCTCAAATGAGATTTGATTAGTTGAATGGTATCAGTGTGGATGATCACATCCCGCGATGTGCAAAGGACAGGCCTACAACAAATCGAAGAATGAAAAAAGTACGGTGGCTAGAAATGATCTGCAGGGATATGTATATATAATGCTTACTGATACTCTCAAAATTGCTGTGATATAAAAATATGAATTTCAATCGCTGTTGTTATTTGCTACTCATTTTCGCGGCGACAGGCTGCATTTTCACCTCGTATCCCCTGATTATATGGTTTTTGATCGCCAACATACTGACGTTGGCGATGTACGGCGCGGACAAAATGGCGGCGCGCAGGGCCTGGCGGCGGGTGCCGGAATCCACCTTGCTGTTGTTTGGCGTTGTGGGTGGTTGGCCTGGCGCGATAGCGGGTCAACAAATCTTTCGCCATAAAACACAAAAACAGCCATTCAAAACCTACTTCATTATCAGTGTGATAGTGAATGTATCTGTCATTGGAGCAGTCTATCATTTCTATCCCATATCATCCTGATGAGCGCCAATGACAGACAAACGGTCTGCTTATTTGAGACAGGAAACATACTTTTCACCTGAACGCTGCACGATTTCATCGGCATTTTGCGTGATGTCTTTTCCTTCAAACGCGCCGTAAAGCTGTTTAAATCTCACCGTGCTCAAGCGGTGGGTAATGTCGCTGACCGTTGCGGCCGACAACGGCAGCATATTGGGATAACTCCACATAAAGGAGACGGCATGCGCGCCAGGGGTAACCTGAACGATATCGCCGGAAAGCACCACGCCTTCATCTCGTGCCCAGTGCAATACGCAGCCGCCAGCAAAGTGTCCGCCCAGACGTATCACACTAACGTCTCGTGTCAGTTCCAGGGTATCGCCATCCCAAAATCTAATCCACGGGCTGTTGCGCATTACCCACTTGCGGTCATTGGCATGAAGGTAAATCGGAGCGTTAAATTCTTCAGCCCAGTCCTGCATGGTGGTGTAGTAATGTGGATGCGATATCGCGATGGCCTTAAGCCCGCCCAGGGATGTTATTAGCATTTTTGTTGCATCGTCGAGCGTGGCAATGCAGTCCCATAAAATATTGCCTTCCGGGGTACGCAGAATAAACGCCCGTTGATCAATTGCAAAATCGGGAACGGTGCGGATACTGAAGAGAGCGCTATCATGTTGCCGCCACTTATTTGTGTGCGAAGCACAAAGGGCGGCAAAATCGACCCATTCCTGCCCGGTTGCGGGGACATACTGACGTTCATCCTGGCAGATATCGCAATGTTCGGGATAGGCGTCAGCAACGTCATAGGATGTTCCACAGGTTTTGCATATCGTGATCATCGGGCCTTCCTCATTGAAAAAACACAGTCAGCATGGCACACCAATACGCAAGGGTGTGCTCGTTAGTGCTCTACCAGGTAAGCCAATGATGTTGACAGTGGGGGGGTAGCTCAACCAAAAGAAAACAGGAATAATGCTGAACCGGCATCTTTCGGTGGTTATCATCCGGCGAAAAAAAGAGGATATTGTTTGGAAAAGAGTCTGTTCAACACCTGGCTCAACCGTTGGGGACTGACTCCTGATGGCGAACCCTTTGAGACGCACACATCACAGCTTTTGCCCGTGGTGGCTATCAAAGAGGGTCAGAAAGCCATACTTAAACTCACCGACGATGACAGTGAACGGAGCGGCTGCGAACTCATGGTCTGGTGGAACGGGAATGGCGCAGCGAAAGTGCTTGCTCATGCAACAGGGGCGATCCTGTTGGAACGTGCGACAGGGACGGGGTCTTTAGCGGACATGTCCTGGACTGGTAACGATGCGCAGGCGTGTCGCATTATTTGCCATGCAGCCAGTCGACTTCATCTTCCCCGGAATGCGTCAACGCCTGAGTTAACACCGCTGCATCATTGGTTTCGCGATCTCGCTCCTGCAGCGAAAAAGTATGGCGGTATCCTGACGCGTTGCGCAAAGGTGGCAGACGTGCTGCTCTCATCTCCCTTGAATGAAGTTGTATTACATGGCGACCTACACCACGGCAATATTCTGGATTTCGGAGCGAAAGGATGGCTGGCTATCGATCCTAAAGGGCTGGTGGGCGAACGTGGCTTTGATTATGCCAATATTTTTACCAACCCCGATCTTGCCGACCCCTCCAGGCCTGTCGCCATTGAGCCAGAAAGATTCACCCAACGGGTCAACATCGTGTCTGAAACCGCCCGCATTGAACGGCAACGTTTGCTGATGTGGATTATTGCCTGGTGTGGGTTGTCGTCTGCCTGGTTCTTGCAAGAAGGGGACTGCGCCTCTGTACCCCTGCGCATCGCGGAGTTAGCGATGGCGGAGCTCGCTTCAGGTGGTAATCAACTTTGATCTACGACACTGGGCTGGTAATTCTTAAGAGTTATCATTAGCCGGGTAAACGTTTTATTAATCAATCAGTGAATGGCGGTGTGGAGTGTTGTTTAGCGCAAATTTGACAGGGTGGAAACAATGAAGGCATTGTTTTCATTATTAAAAAAACGCCCGAACATTCTTTTGTTGATGGTCTTACTCATCGGGGCAAACATCGTAGCGTGGCTGTGGGCTTTCAGCGCGTTTAGCAACAACACTTCTTTACTGGCGCTGAGTCTGATCGCGTGGTGCTATGGTTTGCGCCATGCCGTTGATGCCGATCATATCGCCGCGATAGATAGCGCTACGCGCAAACTCATGCAGCAGAAAAAACGCGCCCTGACGACGGGAGCCTGGTTTTCCCTCGGCCACTCCACCATCGTGGTGCTGGCCAGCATTGGCATTGCGTTGACCACCAGCGTGTTTAAGCAACACATGGCATGGTTTCAGAATATCGGCGGCCTGATTGGGACCACGGTTTCTGCCGTGTTTTTGCTGATTCTGGCTACTCTTAATCTCATTATTTTCTGCCATGTCTGGAAGGCCTTTCGCCATCTAAAGCGCACCGGAACTTACGATGGCACCACGGAAGACATTACGGTTTCAGGTCCACTGAGCTGGCTTTTCCGCTCGGCGTTTCGGTTGGTAGGCAAAGACTGGCATATGTATTTTGTCGGTTTTCTGTTTGGTCTGGGTTTTGATACCGCCACTGAAATTTCTCTGTTGGGAATTTCCGCTTCAAGCGCGTCCAGTGGTATGTCGTTATGGTCCATTCTCGTGTTCCCTGCGTTGTTTACCTGCGGTATGGCGTTAATTGATTGTCTCGACAGTATTCTGATGGTTGAGGCCTACGGATGGGCATTCAATAAGCCGCAACGTAAGCTCTATTACAATATGACCATTACCGGGACTTCGGTGATTGTCGCGCTATTTATTGGTGGACTGGAGGCGCTGGGGCTTCTCTCTGACGCGTTTTCGCTCCAGGGGGGGTTGTGGGATACCGTCAGCGATTTAAGTGACCATATGGGGAATGTCGGATTTGCGATTATTGGCGTCTTTATCGGCTGCTGGATTATCTCCGCAGTAAACTATCGTTGGAGAAAATACGACGGACTGACGTTTAGTTGACGCAAAATAAAGCCTTCCGTGAACAGGAAGGCTTGTTTCTTACTAGAGGACAGGCTAATTCGCATTCACGCGTTGTGGTTCTTCAGTACTCTTTTTCAGGATCCTGTTAGCCAACACGCCCGACATCATCGAACCGTTCACGTTTAATGCCGTTCTGGCCATATCAACGACAGGCTCAATGGCAATGAAAATTCCGACCAGTGCAACCGGGAAGTTCAGCGTTGAAAGGACGATCAGCGCAGCAAATGTTCCGCCGCCGCCTACGCCCGCAACCCCGATAGAGCCGAGCGCAATTGCAGGCAGCATGGCGAGCAAAAAATGCACCGATAATGGATCAATTCCAATTGTTGGCGCAATCATCGCTACCATAATGGCCGGATAGATCCCGGCGCAGCCGTTTTGACCCATGCTGGAGCCAAATGAGGCCGCGATATTGGCAATGGTGTTTTGCACGCCAAACTTTTCCTGTGCGGAAATAGCCAGTGGAATAGATGCCGCACTACTGCGGGAAACAAATGCAAAGGTTAATACTGGCCAGACAGTTTTAAAATAGTGAACGGGATTATTGCCACTCAGCACCAGGATTAGCGCGTGGACGATAAACATCATCAGAATCGCAATGTAACAAGCGCCAATAAAGCCTAACAGACTGGCAAATTGTTCGAAACTATACGCAGAAAATACGCCTGCCATTAATGCCATCACGCCATAAGGGGTGAGGGCAATAACGATGCGCACCATCTTCATCACCCAGATCTGGATGGCATTAATGCCTGCGCTTAACTTTTCACCTTCTTGCGGAGCATCTTGTTTGACTTTTAATAATGCCACGCCGGCAAGTAGGGTGAAGATAACAATGCCAATGACGGAAACGCTTCTGGCTCCAGTGAGATCGAGGAAGATATTCGTAGGGATTAGAGATGTAACCAGTTTAGGCAGTGAAATGGCAGCCGTTTTGCTCACATCGTCAGCCGTCAGCGTAGACTGCATATGAACAAATGCGCTGGCGTCCAGACCTAATACATGTGCAGTCAGCAACCCAACAAACCCGGCAATCATCACCAGACAGAGCATGCACCCGACGATGGTTAACGACATTTTCCCAATGCCAGCGCTATTTTCGAGTTTGTTAATAGCTGAGAGTATAGAAATGAAAATCAGCGGAACCGCGACCAGCTTCAGTAAATTTACATAGCCGTTGCCGATAATATTATACCAATCGATAACCGTTTTACTGTCGTCAGCAGCAATAAGATGCAGGGATAAGCCGATAACAGCACCCAAAAATATAGCGATGAAGACACTTTTTGACAGGGAGTGACTTTTTTGGTTGATTCTGAAAATTGCCCATGAACAAACCAAAAAGAATGCGATATACGCAAGCGTAACGAACATATTGTAGCCTCTTGCCTCATTCAGCACCTGAAATGCCGGAAAGAGTTTTGTTATTGCGAAATATACCTATGAACCATAAGGGTTCAGGACCGCCAAGGATTATAGGGAGGGGGGAGACCAACAGCCACACAAAAAATGTGGAACGTATCCGGATGGCGTTTGTATGCCTGTTCTGTAGACAATTTTACGTGACAGTGTAACGTATTGTGAGTAATCCAGCCGATCAATGAGATCGGCCCAGTGGCATTACTTCTGCGGCTCGTCGTCCCAGGCGTGGGGTGCAAAGAGATAACCTTTGTTGCGCACTGTTTTAATTCGATAAGGTTCAGTCGCGTTATCGAGCAGCTTTTTGCGTAACCGGGAAATCGCGACATCGACGCTGCGGTCCATGCCGTCATAACTTACGCCACGCAGGTTCTTCAGCAACGCATCGCGGTCCATAATCTGCCCTGCATGGGTTGCCAGCTCCCACAGTAATTCAAAATCAGCGGTGGAAAGAGAGACTTGCTCGCCGCCGAGTAGAACGGAGCGGTTGGTGGGGTCGATAGTGAGTGTGCCAAAGCGCAGCGTTGTGTGTGGAGTGATCGTTGCCGCCTGAATGCCTTTAGACTGGGTTGAATGTTCACTCTGGCGCAGATGCAGGCGCAGACGAGCCAGCAGCACTGCGGGTGGCGTTGTCTTCAGGATATAGTCACAGGCACCCATTTCCAGCGCCAGAATATGGTTCATGTCGCTGTCCAGCGAGGTGAGCAGGACAATCGGGCCCTGCCAGCGTCCACGTAAATCGCGGCAGATAGTCATCCCGTCTTTGCCCGGCAGCATGATATCCAATAACACCAGGTCGGGTTGAACTTGCAGGATTTTCTCCTCGGCCAGATCACCACGAGGTTCAAGGATAACCTCAATATCATGCCGGGCAAGGTAGGCCGCAATCAGTGATCCAACTTCGGGATCATCTTCAACAAATACGATGGTGTTCATATCATTCATTTTGAATATAAAACGCCAACATACACCGCCCTGGTTTTTCCTTCCATTAATCTTTTCTAAACAAGAACGCTTCCGTTATGCTAGAGGCTGATGTTATTGATGTGTTAAGGCAGGGTGATGGGACTCGTTATAAAAGCGGCGCTCGGTGCGCTGGTGGTGGTGTTGATTGGTTTGCTGGCGAAAACAAAGAACTACTATATTGCCGGATTAATTCCGTTGTTCCCAACCTTTGCGTTGATTGCCCATTATATCGTGGCCAGTGAACGTGGGATCGAGGCGTTACGTACAACCATTGTCTTCAGCATGTGGTCGATTATTCCTTATTTTGTCTACCTCGTTTCGCTGTGGTATTTCACCGGATTTATGCGCTTACCCGTTGCGCTCGGCAGTTCAGTAGTATGCTGGGGCCTGAGCGCGTGGTTGCTGATTTTTTGTTGGATTAAACTGCACTAACGTAGATGACGCCCACCATCCAAGGCAAAACTACGTCCGGTGACAAAACAGCTGGTTAACAGATAGTCAATTAGGTCAATGACCTCTTTTTCACCCGGTGCTGTTTTCATCAGTGATTTGTTCAATGCCTGCTGACGATATTCTGCATCGTCACCCTCGTTAAACAGGATTAACGAGGGGGCAATCGCGTTGACTTTCACTTCCGGCGCCAGTTTGCGGGCGAACGAGCGGGTCATATTGTCCGGCGCCGCTTTGCTGGCAGCATAAGCAATGTGC
>OJIU01000569.1_pt1 | contig 10498 bp, 9 predicted proteins | sample 1595961 | NCBI WGS metagenome assembly OJIU01 (sample SAMEA4350144, study PRJEB24818) | metagenome | biome: human; feature: gut; material: faeces | place: Denmark | collected 2013-09
ATGGGCACAAGAGCCCGGCAGGAGCCCGCCCCCCAACCCCGCGACACGCCCACGCGAGCGCACCCCTGCCCCCCCCCCGCCGAGGCATTCGCCGACGAACTGCTAGAACCAGCCGCGAACAAGGATGTTGCACTTACAAATAGATAACGGGTTCTTTGACTCTTAAGGTATCGAAGCGTATACTGTAAAGACGATGAGCTTAAGCAGGCATGCTTATGATCGTTGTCCGCTCGGGGGTTCTTCTGAACCCCCGAAGCTATTTTTGATATCCAGGATACAGTTCCGGCATCAAGTAGTACGATTTGCGGTTTTGCAGGTATGAAATTCCAGATGACCGATGAAGATGTGGAAGCAAAATCTGCGCAGTTTTCAAGACCTCGCGGTCGCCTTTTGAACTCATATCGTCACGGTTTAATCGAACCGCGCGATTCAATATGAAAAGAGCCGTATCAATAGCCTGAAGGCCAAAATACTTGCGTGAGTCTTCCCAACGGAACGGGAAATCAATGTGCGCAAGATCCGAACCTACATATCCTTCCTTCGAGCCGAGTAGCTTATACCGTTTCAGCATGCCTTCGTGAGCCGCTGGATCAGATACCTTATCCGCCACAATCTGTATGTTCCGGATGCCCTCTGACTCCGCGTAAAAGTTGACGCGCTCCAGACAATACTGCAAAGCCAAAGAATGAGGATCATGCGCATGCTCGCCGTACCGCCGCTTAAGCTGGCGTTCATGGACTCCGCGTACAAAGAGAACGCCTCCGCTAGCGGTTATCTCATTCATCAAAGAACGATAGATACCGATAGCAGCACGATGTTTTCTTTTCAAGCCAATCCAATCATCTTTGTACTGGAACATGCACTGACCGTGAAACTCGGCGTCCTCGGGAATGTTGAAGCGCTCATGAGCACGTTGACGTACCCGTTCAAAGCCGGCGTTAATTGATGTCAGCTGATGATCATCCACAAGCATACAGCCTACGTAAAAGATCCCATAGCCGAATGGCTCCGGCTCTGGCTCATCTGACCCATGCGGTGACTCAGATTCATCAATAAACGCGTAGTACATGTGCATATACTATGCGTGCAAACAAGATTTATCGCCAAAGCCACCTTTATACCTGGCCAGCACACACTTTATTTGGTTTGTTCTCTTCTGAGATCCAGGTGGACACTACTTTGGCCACCGCCCATTGTTTCTCTCTGATCTCCTTTAGATTAAAATCGAATAAAGCAACAAAGGTAGCTCCGATAGTGCCGACCGATTCCAAGCAATTCCAGAAATCTCATTTCCGGTCGACAGAAAACGAACAATGTTTGACGGAGACGACTCCCGTACACGCGAGCGTTACAACTGCAAGAATTCCAATGGCTATCAGACATACGATTATAAAGATTAACTTATGCTGTCTTTTATTTTCCATCTCTTCGACTTGCATGGGAGTATTGCACCATAATCTTCGCCACTGCATTATAGTTCGCAGAACCATGGCCTGTATTCCGTCAAATCGAAGCAGTCGGGAGGAAATGAGAATCTTCTACCGGACCCGTCTCTGATTCCATTACCTCCCCAATTCAAGATCAACGATCTTGAGAACAGGAGCACTCCCCTTATGCAGTCACCCCACCCCCCGTAGAATTTTCGGGAGAGAGACGGACTAGGAGAAAGAAGAAGTACGATGAACGAAAACAGCCAGGACACAGGCTTAAACGGGGCGCATATCAAACGCGTCGCACCGGCACGCTCCAGAAATTTAAACGGGGGGGCAGAGGAATTCCAGCATCGAACTGTTGCGCATCATCGCGATGTTCATGATTTTGATGTGTCATTTTATCGTCCATAACGGCTATGACGTGCTGAAACTCCCCCTGGGACCGGAACGGATCTTCTTCCAACTCGTCATGGCCGGCGGCGGCAAGATCGGCGTCGTCATCTTCTTCTCCATCTCCGCATGGTTCTTCCTCGACAAGGAACAGACCATCAAATCCAACCTGCAACGCGTATGGATCATGGAACGCGAGCTCCTGTTCTGGAGCCTTATCCTCGTAACGTTCTACCTCGTGTTCGACCGAGCCGATCTCAGTATGAAACTCATGGTGAAAAGCGTCATGCCGTTGAGCATGGGCGTATGGTGGTACGCCACCGCCTACGCCATATTCCTGGCGCTCCTCCCCTTCCTGGCCAAGGGACTGAAGGCGCTCGGACGCGAATACCACCTCGCGCTGGCCACGACCGTGCTGGTCATATGGGGATTGACCAGTTTCATCCCCGGAATGATAAAAATTAATGATGGTTTCTTCGGATTCATCTACCTGTTCATTCTGATTTCTGCTTATAAGTGGTATATGGAACCGTTCACCACCAAGCAGGTCTGGCTGACGACCGGCATCGGGCTCGATTTTTTTCCTGTTGTACACCTGCGTCTCCATAACATTGTCGCTGCTTGGGCACGACATGGGAATATACATCACCGGTGATTGGTGGTTGCCCGTCATCATGGTCGGCTTCAGCATGTTCCTGCTGTTCGGCCGCGTCACCTTCCACAATCGAACCATCAACCGGATCGCGCAGTCCGCGTTCGCCGTATACCTCATCACCGACTACGCGGCCTCAATGAAACTGCTCTGGGCACGGCTGCTCAATCTGCAGAACCTGTACCAGCAGCCATTGGCAATCCTGCAGATCCTCGGCATCCTGCCGGCGATCTACGCCGTATGCACTCTGCTTGACTTCATCCGCCAGGCATTGTTCGCAGCCACTATCGACCGGCGTCGTGGGCATTGGTTCGAGCTGCTGTGGGACAAAGTCTCCATCCGAGTGCACAATCATTCGCGCACGCCGATGACCGATTCATCCGACACTCAAGCCCGCTGAAAAACGATGAACCATCATTGATTAGTTGATAATCCGCGCGACCGAACCTAGACGGTCGCGCGGATTATCAGCATGTAAGCCAGTGGAAACGTCAAAGGACGAACGTAGCCAGAACACCCAATAGAACTCTAACGCTCAAGTCAGTTCTATTGGGATTGCGCAGGCAACGCAGCAATCGACAACGGCACTATTGACATCGCAGGTATATCGTGCGACTGCAATTGTTCAACGAGCTTTTCCCTCATGTAAGGCCATGCAACGGAAAGAGCCGCCGGGGTATTTTCATCATCAATGGGCGAATCGAATTGAATCGCATAGCGCAGATCGGATACGAAAAAGGGAGACACATTCTTTTCGGAATCGCCTTTTTTGAGAGTGATCTCCGAATGCAACGTTAATTCGTACGGCCAAGGCTTGTCATCGCTTGGATTCAAACCAAAATTAAAATTGATGTTGCTTTCCGCGCCTTCCTGCGGGTCTTGGGCAAGATCGCGCTCGCTTGACTGGCCGAGCAGCATAATTCTGTTGACGTTCATCCAACCAGCTCCTTTTTCGATTCCATGTCTTCATTTGCACGCCAAGGAGTAGCCTTGCCCGAAGCACCCATTACGGTAACCTTGTGCGGACCATCATGATCTGGTTTTTGCCGGGATACTTTTATTTCTATGTTGATGGCGCCCACCGTTATATCGCCATTGGACCATTCACTTGTTACCTGCATTTGCTGAGCGGCCTTCCACGTATCGTATTTCCGACCGCCCTCCGGCTTTAGCTCCGCAGGTTCGACGCTATATGTAATGCGCGCTCCGACTTCCAGCGCATAGTCGGTGAGCAATGTCACAAGCTTTTTTCTTCCGTTCTCAATCTGAGATACGTAAGACTGGGACACGCCCATCTCATCAGCCAATTGCTTCTGAGTCATGCCCCGTTGCGCACGCAGGGAAACAAGCTCCTCAAGAAGCTGGTCCTCGGCGTGATACAAATCGTAGGCAAGTTCCCGATAATCGTAAGGAAGCCGACCATCCATGGTTCCCTCCTGTGGTGGATATTACTTATAGTAATATCCACCACAGGCTCGACATTATTACCATCAGCTTAGCCTCCAGTCATTTTTTGAACACTCGTCGTATAGAATTTCAGCTATCTCAATCTGACGATTTTGCTTTTCCGTAATTTCAGTATCGGTTCCTGTTATGTCCTTCACATGCATGACAAGACCAAAAACGGAGTTCCTCACTTCAACAGGCTCCGCCTCGTAATGGCGTATCTGCGTCTTGCCTTTATGCTGAGCCGCGGCTTCAAAATGCCAACGCAATTCAAAGATGACTCGCGAGCTTGCATGTTTGACCTCTATAACCTCGCTGCCAGGTGTTAGCTTCCCCTCCTGCAATCGATTAAGCTTTTCCTCAAGAAAGGCTTCGAGCTTAATCCTGTATTTGTCGAAACGACGGAAATCGATATTCCCATTCGCAAGTTCTTGATTCGCCGCTTTGTCTGCAAACCAAGACGCCACCGTTTTGGACATGGTTTCGCCTTGTTCCGAAGTTTGGCCCAAAGACTCGCCGGCCCATAGATACACCACTGATTTGCCGCTTACGCAACGACTTCTTGCAGAACGAGAAGCCATATGATATCCACCCTTTCCGAGGAATACGCTATGGCAAAGCTAGCACACTCCTCAAACGTTTGTTCGATTCTGAGAAGGCAAATCCTATATTTCCCACGACAGACAACACTGACATCGACTTCCCCCAAGACCATTACCCAGTCCCCGAAGGATATGACGAAAAGGAACAACAGCAACTTGTTTCATCAATGGAAGGTTGAGCACCAAACCAGCGAATGCGATTCAATGTTGCTTAGGTGGTGGTTGCATCGGATTCTCAGAAACCTGACAGATGAATGCCCTAATTTGGATCTGACTGCTCTTCGTGAAACAATGCAAGACCACTTCGGATTCACAGGAATAGTCGAAAGCACGCTAGGCTCATCGATGAAGATGATGAGCCCACGGTTTTTAGTCGTGGATAAAAGTATATAAGGCGGGAATATACCCCGCCCTGGGAGAGACCGAAAATCAGCCCCAGACTCACCCCTATATACGACAAAAATGTCTCACTATAAAGTGCATATGAACAGCCATTGATTATTCCATAGTTTCAACATACGAGCAAGGCACATCGGCGATTCCCTACTGCCGGAAATTCCTTTCTCCCAGCTCGACTTCGCCCGCCAGACACTGCTCGCCATCACCATCAACCAACGACGCGGATAGCCGCGCATGGCGTAGGCAAGAATACGCGAGTGCTCTATCCCGAGCTTTTTCACCACTGACAAGACCTGTTATGGAATGCGCTTCCTTGGTACGAATAATTTGTGTATAGAGTACAGTTTCCGCACTCTTTCACAAGGGGAAAACGCACAACAAGAGATTGATCGGGCATGTTTTCATGCCACCCTTGAATTAAGGTTCAATAAGCATATATGCATTCCGGAGAAGGAGATATGCGTTGGGAGAGGTATTCCAGGAGATCGTCAGCGGCATCGGCTGGCTATGGGCCTACAGAACAGTCATTCCCGATGATTTATACATCTGGACACTGCTGATCCTGGCGACAGGAGGATGCCGCCTCCCATCATTGCATGCAGATAACCAATCACGACCGAAAAGACAAAAGTATATGCTTTATCAGAAAATTATACTAAGCAATAAATAGTACTAGTCAACTTCATAGAATATCGAAAAGTGTAAGTTTAGCTTTATGAAATACAATCGAAAGGATTTACATGAGAACGCTGTATCTTCTTGGTAATGGCTTCGACTTAGCATGCGGGTTGAAATCTCGCTATGCAGATTATTTTGAGTCACGTTTCAAATGGTACAAAGGATATAACTCCTCTGATTCAAAAGCGATTCCAGCACTTTATGAAGAAATTCAAGATGGAGGCATCAAGAATATTCCCTCTGCTTGGTTCATTGTCTTTGCCTATGAACATGACCAACCTGGTTATAGGAATGATTATGTTCTTTGGCAAGATATAGAAAAGAATATCGATACGTTTTTACAGGATTATCCACAAGAAAACGAGATATCTATCAGCGAATATTTTAAATATTTTTCCAATAGCCCAGAAAATACATCTCCTCAAAAGAAGAGCATGTATGAGCTTTTAACACTTTACTTCCAAAAGAAAGATATCGCTTTCCGTACAGAAGAAAATTTATTTGACATATTTGATCAAGAGCTAAGCAATCTTGAAAACGATTTTGCAAAATATCTAAGGACAATAGACCAAAATCCCAACTATCAAACCAACGCAAAGCTGCTATTTGAAAAAATTCAGAAAGCCGAGACCTCAAAACGGATTGAATATGTTACCTTTGGAACCATCGGAGGACATATGTCCAGTATGCCCAAAGAGCCCCACGAAGAATTTGTAATGTCTTTTAACTACACCCGGCCATTGGAAGGCATACCTAACTACGTTAACCTTCATGGTGAAGAGAATCAGGGCACTGCCATGTTTGGCATCGCAGACGACAACGGTTACCCTACTAAAACTAAGATGAAGATTACATCAGGTTACCGCTCTTCTTTCTTCAAAGACACAAGACGACAACAAAAAGAATGCTTAGATAAGCAATCTGCAAGAACCATTAATGAATTAAGTAAAAAACAAATTGACGAAATCAGATGTTTCGGATGTTCATTCAGCGACGCTGATTTTGATTATTTCAGAAGATATTTTGATCTTGCAAAATTTGACAAATCCGATTCTACGTTGGGTATATATTACACGAACGGCATATCCAGAAAATCTGCAATAAAAAACTTACACAAACTGCTTAATAAATACGATTTAGCTCACGAATCTGATAATAATAATACGTATCAGACCTTGGAAAATAGTGGCAGAATTTCTTTTGAAGAAATCCAACTTCCATAAAGATAAACAATACAAAATAACAAGTATTTCGCGAATCTTATTACGCTTGGGGATTCTTCAGCCACTAGATATATAAGGTTGCGCATTTGGGAATCATGCATGTGACGTAAAAATCCTAGGTGCGCAACCTCTCGGTCACTACTCCACTGATTCCAGATCACCTTTTAAAATATCTGTGGGCTAAACGTCCAACTTTTCTTTCAATGCTTTCCTCATAGAAGAACCTACTAAATCTTCCAAGGCAATCAGTCGTTCTCTCATTCTGGCAGGAATTTCCTCAGTAGATTCGATCACCGCTTCAGCTACCCATTCTTTTTGAGCAAGCGTACCGTTCGCCATTATGTCCTCAACAGTTTCGGTCACGATCACGCCACCGAAATTGCATAGCTCGAGTTTGGTCAACGCGCCGGCCGCAGTATCGCACATGCCAGCAGGTCCCATTTTCAGCATGGTGACCATCAACTGTACGTACCTCTCAGCGGGGAACCGTTGCACTATGCGAGCGACCGCTTTGTATCGCTTATTCGATATCAGATAATCAATAATATTTTGACGTTCATCCTCACACAGTAATGCCATCGCCTCATACGCTAGCCAATAGACAATATTGGCCTTATCCTCAAAGCTTTTGACAAAACACGACAACATGCTGAAAAGTTCCTCTCGAATTCCATTAGGCAATTCATTACTGAAATGTATAAGGAATTTCAAAGGCCATCTTTTGTCTTGAAGCGCCTCAGCGTTGGACAGCATAAGCTTCGCGAATGAATCCCAATCAACTAATTCCGGATGAGCATATCCGCAGAAGAGGAATGCGCTCAGCATGTGATCCACACCATGAACAGCAATAACCCCAGACTGTTCGTAGCTTGCTATTGTCTCAGCACAATATGCAGAAAAACAATCAGAAACCCTTCGAATCTCGTCCTCGGAAAGTTTTTGCGCATCATCGACGCTCTTGATTACATCAACTTGACCGCTCTTCACCTTTACGTGCCATTGCGCTTCCGATTCCTCATCATGAGAGCTTTGCTTATATTCGTACCATTGCTGCAGAGAACCTGCATCGCCTCGTTGCAGCAAGATTGCCAGATTGTCATCACCCCAAAAGGACTCCGGAAACAGAATCGTCAAATTCTGCGCTTCCGAGGCATAGCTTTCTCCCACGCCAGGCAGCTCCAAAAACCATTGCTCAATCTCTTCCTGTGCATCTCGACTTGCAGCCATATAACAAGCTTTAAGCGTCTTGAACAGTTCAATAGGGATATTGAACGTCGCAGAAACCTTTCGGACGTATTCCCGCACAGACGCCAACGTCGTCAAGCACCAACGGCAAACTTCATCAGCCTTATCTGCAGAAAGATAATCACCTATGCACTGGAACAACGTCAGATCATTCAGTGCCGTTGAATGCGTGGACTCATTCAACGATACAGTTTCGGCATATTCAACAATCCTGAAATCTGGAGCTCTCTGGATGGCAGACCGAAGTACTTTCCGATAATCGTCTTTGGAAGAACACCGCCGAAACATTTCAAGCACATTGACGATGTCCGTTCTCCCCTCATTATCATCCTCAATCTGAGCATACGCATTTTCTGCCTGCAAACAGCAATATCTTTTCCACGCATCTCTGTCACCGAGAAATGCCGTCTGAAGAATAAGGGAGATAAAACGTCGTCTTAGCGAATGGGTTTTCTCTGCTTCTCCAATGCTATGAAGCCACCGATTCGACACTGCGTTACCCGCAATGCCGCATTCTCCCAATTCAAGCCACCAGAAAATTGGATTATCTGACGATTGAATCACTTCGGCTGTATCAACTTGCCTTCCCGATGACTTAACATTCCCCCAAATCCAATCGTATTGCCATAGCAACCTTACCGCCACACCGCAGATTCCATTAGCGGTAATATCATCTGGATTCTGCAAGCAAAGACTCACTGCATTCGAACCGGCAGAAATAGCTTCATCCTTACGACCGAGTTCAAGCTTCGCCCATGATTCGTGAACCAGCAGCCACGCTTTATCTACAGGATAAAGATTATAAGTCATAACAGCTTCAATATGTTGAAGAGCAGCACTCCAATCATTATTATCTATATCAAAGGCAAATTGCATTACCGCCGATGCGGCTTGCTCTTCAGGAGATTTCGCAACCGAAAAAAGCTCATCCAAGCGTCCACCCTGTCCATCAAGGTAATCATAAAAAGCCGCGGCCGCCTTCCAGCACCAGTCAGATGAAGCCCATGCCTCATCCTTTCTTTTCCCTTTCTGCATGGCCACGTCAGCCATGGAACCACTTCCCGCTCTCCAGTACCACTCCAATCCATACTCATTCCCATATAGCAAGGAAGCCAAGGCCTCATGACCTTTCAAGTTATCTATATGTTTATTCACATGCGGGGCTATCACACGAGGAGCGAGCATTGCGAGTCGAATGCGATCCTGGTTTTTAATGTTTTTCAGACCATTCCACACAACTCCGTTGAATGCAGACTTCTCATACGTGCTGCATGCGAACTCATAAATCTCTTCTTCATCTGTCTTTTCCAACACATGATCCTTGTATACAAGAATCTTGGGTTTTCGGGAAGAACGGTCAATCTGTGAAGACTCGATCTTGGACCAATACATTGTTCCTTCATTAGAAATCAGAACAACAATATGAGCAATTCTCCCATTAGTCCACGAAGCTTCATGATTGGCATCAAATCCGAACCACCAGCCAATCACATTACCTTGCTCATCCTTTTTAGGATGCCTGAAGTAGCTTGCTCCTTTCTTTACTTGCACACCAAGAACCACAAATGAAGGAATTCCCTCATCGCTCACCGGCATCACCCATAAATCAGTGCCAAAATCAATGTCCTTGGACATTATGCACCATTGGAAAGTGTCAGAGAAAAAAGCCTTTACCTGATTTTCACCGCCCTCTCCCCTTCGAGCTTCCGGTGAGATTCTGACCCCAAATGTTCCAGGCATAACCACTATCTTTCACAAGTAACTTCGTCGTGTATTTTTCACTCGTTTTGCTCTGAATCTTACAGTACAAAGGACAAATGTTCGAGTCGGTTTAGATAACCTCGAGATTCTATGTGCTCTTAAGTTTCACCCTTGAGATAAAAAACAACGCAATTTACATCTTATGCGCGATCTCGCTAACCGATAGGGGGCTGCGGACGTTTTTTGGAGACTGAACGAAAGGATTATCGTATGTCCGGTCCCGAGGAACGACGGCGCGCGGTGGACTTGTACTCCGCCACGCCGATGACCACGGCCCAGGTGGTCGAACACCTGGGTCATCCGACCAGACAGTGCCCGGAACGCTGGCTGGCAAAGGATCCCAGGCATGCCGGCCATATGGCGAAACCCACCATCCCACTGGAGACAAAGGACCAAGGCGATCGAACCGGTGCCGGGCGGCATGCGCGGAAGCGGGCCGCCGGACGGTTCGGCGCGGGCGTTGGAGCGGTCAATCACTGGGTCAGGACGTATCGTGAGGGCGGCATGGCCGCGCTGCAGCCCGGGAACAGGAACGCCGGCCAGGTGTGTTTTGTCAAATTTTTGTGGGCCGTTTCGGCGTTTCTTTTAGTCCGTTTGAGCGGTTGTTTTTAGGCCGTTTCGGCTTTGGCCAGTCCTGTGGGTTGTCGGTTATTGCATGAGGGCGTGGGT
>OJIU01000578.1_pt1 | contig 10399 bp, 11 predicted proteins | sample 1595961 | NCBI WGS metagenome assembly OJIU01 (sample SAMEA4350144, study PRJEB24818) | metagenome | biome: human; feature: gut; material: faeces | place: Denmark | collected 2013-09
CGGGGGGAGGGGGGGTGGTGGGCCAAGTGCTTCCTCGAACCGGGTTTTTAATGCCGTTTGCCTGGCGGTCCCATGTGCCTGCCCATGAACAATGACCGCCTGAACCCTGGCGAGCGTTGCGCATCCACCAGCACCCGTAACTTTGAAGGTCGTCAGGGCCGCGGTGGTCGTACGCACTTAGTCAGTCCGGCCATGGCTGCCGCTGCCGCCGTCACCGGTCATTTTGCCGACATTCGCAGCATCAAATAAGGAAACTACCATGGCAGAGAAATTTACCCAGCATACTGGCCTGGTTGTCCCACTGGATGCCGCCAACGTTGATACCGACGCAATTATTCCTAAACAGTTTTTGCAGAAGGTTACGCGCACCGGTTTTGGCGCACATCTGTTTAACGACTGGCGTTTCCTGGACGAAAAGGGGCAACAGCCTAATCCAGAGTTTGTGCTGAACTTCCCGGAATATAAAGGCGCGTCAATTCTGCTGGCACGGGAAAACTTTGGCTGTGGCTCTTCACGTGAACATGCGCCATGGGCGCTGACCGATTACGGCTTTAAAGTGGTGATCGCGCCAAGCTTCGCCGACATCTTCTACGGCAACAGTTTCAATAACCAACTGTTGCCGGTGACCCTGAGCGACGCGCAGGTAGATGAATTGTTCGCGCTGGTTTTAGCCAACCCGGGGATTAAATTTGAAGTGGATCTCCAGGCGCAGGTGGTGAAAGCAGGCGATAAGTCTTACAGCTTTAAAATCGACGATTTCCGCCGCCACTGCATGCTGAATGGTCTGGACAGCATCGGGCTGACGCTGCAGCATGAAGCGGCCATTACCGAATACGAAGACAAGCAGCCAGCGTTTATGCGCTAGTCATTGCGATACCGGATGCGCTGCGCTTATCCGGCCTACAAACGCACTCCAACTGTAGGCCGGATAAGCGCAGCGCATCCGGCAACATGATTAGACGTCCTTCACCCGCCCGGTCATCACCAGTGTAACGACAGAAATTGCAGCAATCACCCAATAGACGGCAAAGTGGCCGTAGCTTTGCGCAACAGCTCCCTGAATCACTCCCGCCAGGATGACTCCCGTTGAAATACTGTTGGTAAATAGTGTGGTCGCTGACCCCGCTCGTCCGGGCATCAAATCCTGAAACCACAGCATGCCTATCCCGGCGATAATACCGATAAATACCGCGTTAAACAGTTGCAGCACCAGCAGCGCCGTACGGCTGTGAAAGAAGATTAAACCCAGATAAAACAGCACGCCCGCCGCAACTGCCGCGATCATCATTCGCCGTTTACCAAAGCGCTTCACGTAATAGCCCGCCAGAATCATCGCCGGAATTTCTAGCCCAGCCGCCGTTCCCATCAGGATCCCGGCCAGCTTGTCCGGCAAGCCCAGCTCAAGGCTTATCCACAGCGGCATATCGATGATGTACATGGTATTGCAGGTCCACATCAGCGTGGAGGCAATAAACAGCATGCGCACATTTTTGTCCTGCCAACCGCCAGTGTGTTCGAGCGGCACATCTACAGGCTGCTCCACCCGCGCGACGGACGGCAGTATCAGCGCAATCAGCACCAGGCTAATGGCAAAAATCCCTGCGGCAATGGAAAACATCGCCGTAAAGCCGTAATTCAGGGCCAGCATGAAAGCCAGCGGCGGTCCAATCACCCATGCCAGTGAAAGCTGCGCACGCATCACCGAGCTAAACATCACCACTTCACGCGCGGAGTTATCAGCATATTCTCGCGCCAGCGCAAACAGCTGCGGCATCGCGGTATTCGCCAGCGAGGCCAGCAGCACACCGCAGGTGATCAGCGTAAGATAGTGGCGATTAAACGCAAACAGCAGCGCGTTGCCAATTGCCATCAGGCAACAGAACATGATCAGCTTGCGCCGATCGCCCTGGCTGTCGGATCGTTTCGCGAGACCCAGGCTGACAACGATCCCGACAATCGCATTGACGGTGTAAAAAAGCCCGACCCAAAATGGCTGCGCCCCGACTTCACGGCTCAGGAACAGGCTCAGCGTGGGGGCCTGCAATGCCCCCGCCACGCCCATCATAAAAGCGACCAGCATAAATGCCGCGTAAACGCCGTTGAGGCGCCGTCCCATGGTCATAATCCAGAGCATATCTTTCCTTTTAAGCGCAGCTGAAACGAAAAAAGCCAGCAGAAAAAATCTGCTGGCGGGTGATTTTACACCAATACTCAGTCACACATGATGTCTGCAATTCCCAATTCAGGAGTCAGGCTGTCACCTCCCACTGCATCAGCTCTTCGAGCATCTTTAAGCGCTGCGGTGCGCTCAGGCAAGCCAACCAGGACGATTTTTCCGTCGCGGTAAAGTACTCCAACCAGAACTGACGCATAGATGACCCCTTCGTTGTCTCATCGCTTCATCGGAATCTATTATTGGCTTAATATAGGGATTATAAAATTGCTGAGTTTTCCGCAGGAGTTCCCCTTTTATGTCTTCTGGTCGTTTGCAACAACAGTTCATCCGTCTGTGGCAATGCTGCGACGGCAAAACGCAAGACACAACGCTTAACGAGCTGGCGGAGCTTCTGAGCTGCTCGCGCCGCCATATGCGTACGCTGCTTAATACCATGCAGGAACGTGGCTGGTTAACGTGGGAAGCCGAAGTTGGACGAGGTAAACGCTCGCGCCTGACATTCCTCTATACCGGGTTGGCGCTCCAGCAACAGCGGGCAGAAGACCTGCTGGAACAGGATCGCATCGATCAACTGGTGCAACTGGTCGGTGACAAAACGGCCGTACGGCAGATGCTGGTTTCCCACCTCGGCCGCAGTTTTCGCCAGGGTCGACACATCATGCGCGTTCTCTATTATCGTCCCATGCACAACCTGCTTCCGGGTACGGCATTGCGCCGCTCCGAAACCCATATCGCCCGGCAAATCTTCAGCGCCCTAATACGGGTAAATGAGGAAAATGGGGAACTGGAAGCGGACATCGCCCATCACTGGCAGCAGATTTCACCTTTACACTGGCGATTTTTCCTGCGCCCGGGGATCCATTTCCATCATGGCCGCGAACTGGAAATGGAAGATGTCATCGCCTCGCTGATGCGCATTAACGCTCTGCCGCTGTACTCACACATCACGCAAATCGTCTCGCCCACGGCCTGGACGTTGGATATCCATCTGTCCCAGCCTGACCGCTGGCTTCCCTGGTTATTGGGGCAAGTCCCCGCCATGATCCTGCCGCGAGAATGGGAAACGTTAAATAACTTCTCCAGTCAGCCGATTGGCACTGGCCCATATGCGGTGATTCGCAATACCAATAACCAACTGAAGATTCACGCATTTGATGATTACTTTGGCTACCGGGCGCTGATCGACGAAGTTAACGTTTGGGTGCTGCCCGACATCGGCGAAGAGCCTGGCGGCGGGTTGACGCTAAAAGGCCCCACGGAGGATGAAAAGGCGATCGAGAGCCGTCTCGAAGAAGGCTGCTACTACCTGCTGTTTGATACGCGCACCCACCGTGGCGCTAATCAAGAGGTCCGCGAGTGGGCTAGCCGCGTTCTCTCGCCAGCCCATTTAATCTGCCACGCCGACGAACAGTACCAACGACTGTGGTTCCCCGCCTACGGTTTGCTTCCCCGCTGGCACCATGCCAGGCCCGGCCATGGTGAAAAACCAGCCGGACTGGAAACACTGACTCTCACTTACTATCGCGATCACATCGAACACCGGATTATCGCGCAGATCATGAAAACGCTGCTGGCGGAACATCAGGTACAGTTGAATATTCAGGAGATCGACTACGATCAATGGCATGCGGGTGAAATAGTTAGCGATATCTGGCTTAACAGCGCCAACTTTACCCTACCGCTGGACTTCTCGTTGTTCGCGCATCTCTGCGAAGTCCCATTACTGCAAAACTGTATCTCGCGGGACTGGGAAAACGATGCCGCCCGCTGGCGAACCGGTGAAATGAGCCTGGCGGCATGGTGCCAACAGATGCTCGCGACAAAGGCCATTGTGCCGTTGATCCACCACTGGCTGATCATTCAGGGCCAGCGCAGTATGCGCGGGCTACGCATGAATACTCTAGGCTGGTTTGATTTTAAATCGGCGTGGTTTGCACCGCCGGATCCTTAATTGCTGCTGAGCAACAAAATCATTACACTAACGCCGTTCTCAACGGGGTGCTAAATAAAAACATACACAAAATCATTCATGATGCATCAAGGCGGCAAGCGAGTGAGTCCCCAGGAGCATAGATAACTATGTGACTGGGGTGAGCGAGCGCAGCCAACACAGAGGCAGCGTGAATGATGAAGTGTATGGGCTGAGAGATACCCGTCGAACCTGATCCGGATAATGCCGGCGAAGGGATTTGAGTCAGTTCCTCAAGTCCTTTGCCACCCAACTCTTGAGGTGCAAAGTGTTTAAAAAATGTCTTCCGCTTTTACTGCTGTGCGCAGCGCCTGCCTTCGCTAAACCTGTACTGACCGTCTACACCTACGACTCGTTCGCAGCTGACTGGGGCCCAGGCCCGACAATCAAAAAAGCCTTTGAAGCTGACTGCAACTGCGAGCTGAAACTGGTCGCGCTGGAAGATGGCGTCTCACTGCTTAACCGCCTGCGCATGGAAGGAAAAAACAGCAAAGCCGACGTCGTGCTGGGTCTGGATAACAACCTTCTGGAAGCCGCAACGCAAACCAAATTGTTCGCCAAAAGCGGTGTGCCAGGTGACGCCGTTAACGTGCCCGGCGGCTGGAAAAACGATACCTTCGTTCCGTTTGACTACGGCTATTTCGCCTTCGTTTACGATAAGAACAAGCTGAAGAATCCGCCCAAAAGTCTGAAAGAACTGGTAGAAAGCGACCAGAAATGGCGCGTCATTTATCAGGATCCGCGCACCAGCACGCCTGGTCTGGGTCTGCTGCTATGGATGCAGAAAGTCTATGGCGATAAAGCGCCAGAGGCGTGGCAGAAACTGGCAGCCAAAACCGTCACCGTCACCAAGGGCTGGAGCGAAGCCTACGGCCTGTTCCTGAAAGGTGAAAGCGATCTGGTGCTCAGTTATACCACCTCTCCGGCCTATCACATCATCGCCGAGAAAAAAGACAACTACGCCGCAGCCGACTTTAGCGAGGGCCATTATTTGCAGGTGGAAGTCGCCGCTCGTACCGCGGCCAGCAAGCAGCCGGAACTGGCCGAGAAATTCCTGAAGTTTATGGTGTCTCCGGCATTTCAGAATGCGATTCCGACCGGCAACTGGATGTATCCGGTAACGCAGGTCGCCCTGCCGCCAGGATTCGAGCAACTGAATAAACCAGCCACCGCGCTGGAATTTACGCCGCAGCAGGTTGCAGCTCAACGCCAGGTATGGATTAGCGAATGGCAACGCGCCGTCAGCCGTTAATTCCCGGCTGGCTGGTTCCAGGGCTTACCGCCGCCACGCTGATGGTGGCCGTTGCCCTGGCCGCGTTTCTGGCACTGTGGTTTAACGCCCCGCAGGGAGAATGGATCTCGCTGTGGCAGGACGACTACCTGTGGCACGTGGTGCGCTTTTCTTTCTGGCAGGCTTTTTTATCCGCAGTGCTGTCGGTCATCCCGGCGATTTTCCTGGCCAGAGCGCTCTATCGTCGTCGTTTTCCTGGACGTCTGGCGCTGCTGCGCCTGTGCGCGATGACGTTAATCCTGCCAGTGCTGGGGGCGGTCTTCGGTATTCTTAGCGGTTATGGGCGTCAGGGCTGGCTGGCCTCGCTCTGGCATACATTGGGGCTGGAATGGACCTTTTCGCCATACGGTTTACAGGGCATTCTGCTGGCGCACGTCTTTTTCAATCTGCCGATGGCCAGTCGTCTGCTGTTGCAATCACTGGAAAATATTCCCGGCGAACAACGACAGTTAGCCGCTCAGTTGGGTATGCGCGGCTGGCATTTCTTCCGCTTTGTTGAATGGCCATGGCTACGCCGTCAGATCCTTCCCGTTGCGGCGCTCATCTTTATGCTCTGTTTCGCCAGCTTCGCCACCGTTTTGTCGCTGGGCGGCGGGCCGCAGGCCACCACCATCGAGCTGGCGATTTATCAGGCGCTTAACTTTGATTACGATCCCGGTCGTGCAGCCATGCTGGCGTTGATCCAGATGGTTTGTTGTTTAGCGCTGGTACTGCTCAGCCAACGTCTGAGCCGCGCTATTGCTCCCGGCACCACGCTGGTTCAGGGCTGGCGCGATCCCGACGATCGTTTGCACAGCCGCCTGACAGACGCTCTGCTGATTATTCTGGCCCTGCTGCTGTTGTTGCCGCCGCTGCTGGCGGTGATTGTCGATGGCTTTAACCGCCATATGCTGGATGTTCTTAGGCAACCTGTACTGTGGCAGGCGCTGGGAACCTCGCTGCGCATTGCGCTGGCGGCAGGAGCGTTGTGCATTGTACTCACCATGATGCTGTTATGGAGCAGCCGTGAACTACGTGCCCGACAGCAGGTGCTGGCAGGTCAAATGCTGGAGCTGAGCGGCATGATGATCCTCGCCATGCCGGGTATCGTGCTAGCTACCGGCTTCTTTCTGCTGCTCAATAATACTATTGGGCTCCCCGAATCTGCCGACGGCATTGTCATTTTTACCAATACGCTGATGGCGATCCCTTACGCGCTGAAAGTGCTGGAAAACCCAATGCGTGACGTCACTGCGCGCTACAGTATGTTGTGCCAGTCGTTGGGAATAGAGGGATGGTCGCGCCTGAAAGTGGTTGAACTGCGCGCCCTGAAGCGCCCGCTGGCGCAGGCGATGGCTTTTGCCTGCGTGCTGTCGATTGGCGATTTTGGCGTGGTGGCGTTATTTGGTAATGAGGATTTCCGCACCCTGCCGTTTTATTTATATCAGCAGATTGGCTCTTATCGCAGTCAGGATGGCGCGGTTACGGCGTTATTACTGCTGATCCTGTGCTTTACGCTGTTTACCGTTATTGAAAAATTGCCGGGTCGAAATGTTAAAACTGATTGATATCACATGGCTTTATCACCATTTGCCCATGCGCTTTACGCTGTCGGTCACGCGCGGCGAGCAGGTAGCGGTCCTCGGGCCCAGCGGCGCCGGGAAAAGTACGTTGCTGAATCTGATTGCCGGCTTTCTCATGCCAGCCAGCGGCACGATGATGATTGAAGGTGAAGATCACACCGCCACGCCGCCCTCACGCCGCCCCGTTTCCATGCTGTTTCAGGAAAATAACCTGTTCAGCCACCTGAGCGTGCAGCAAAACATTGGCCTGGGCCTTAATCCGGGATTGAAGCTGAACGCGCTTCAGCGGGAGAAAATGCGCCACATCGCCCAGCAAATGGGGATCGACTCTTTGCTGGAGCGCCTCCCCGGTGAGCTTTCCGGCGGACAGCGACAACGCGTGGCGTTGGCGCGTTGCCTGGTGCGAGAACAACCCATTTTGCTGCTCGATGAACCGTTCTCTGCGCTCGATCCTGCGCTGCGCCAGGAGATGTTAACGCTGGTCGCCGAGGTCTGTCGCGAGAAACAGCTTACATTGCTGATGGTTTCTCACAGCGTAGAAGATGCGGCGCGAATTGCGCCCCGATCGGTTGTGGTCGCCGACGGGCGCATCGCCTGGCAGGGCGAAACGGATGAGTTATTACGCGGTCAGGTCAGCGCCTCGGCGCTGCTGGGCATTAAAGCATAGTGCGTTGCCGGATAAGGCGAAGCCGCCATCCGGCAACGGAATCGCTAGTAACCCACAACTTTGCGCAGAATATCGATATACACCGGCATCAGCGGATGACGCAGTAACGCCACCAGCGCGACCACGCCGATCCCGAGCGTCAACGGCGCCAGATACAGCAAACGGCTGCGGGGGAAATACGCAGTTAGGCGATCGACAGCCGCTTTACCACTGCGCCACAGCCGCCAGCACAGCCAACCGCCCACCCATAGCAGCAGCGCCGTCCCCAGCAGCAACCATTTGAAATCTCCGCTCTGCATATCAGAAGGAATATCGATTGCCGCCCCCGCCAGGATCCCCGGCAAGAAGTAGAACGGCGGCCACAGGATGCAGCCAATAATGTTCGGGACGATAAATTTAGCGACAGGCAGATCCAGCATCCCCGCCACCATTGGCACCAGCGGACGCGTCGGCCCGACAAAACGGCCCACCAAAATAGTAAACATGCTGTGCTGATGCAGCGCGTGCTCGGTTTTATCCAGCAACGCCTTGTTCTTTTTCATAAACGACCAACGGTGCAGCGGCTTTTTAAAGCGCCAACCCAACCAGAAGGAGATCCAGTCCCCCAACAGGCAACCAATGATGCCCGCAAGCCAGGCATGCCAGAAGTTCAGTTCGCCGCTGCCAATCAGCGCCCCCAGCCCCGCCATCATCACGGTCCCGGGCAGAATCAGGCCAACCAGCGCCAGCGACTCCAAAAAGGCCACCAGAAGTACGGCGATCAGAGAGTACAGGGCGGACTGGAGAATAAAGTGTTCAAGCAATGCTTGCATAATGTGTCCGTCAGATTTACGAATCAGGGATTTTGATAACCCTTCTCAACTTCGTCAAGCCATCAATTGTCTGAATAGATTGCGAGTTATGACAACTTTCAGGACACATCATTCACTTTTTATTCACATCCAGCGCGAAACTCGCTCGGGCTGGCGCCGGTACATTTTTTGAAAACGCGAGAGAAATAGAGCTGGTCATCAAAGCCGACGTTGCGTCCCACCGTGGCGATAGGCATACGTGTGGTACTCAGCAGTAGCTTCGCCTGACTGATACGCTGATCCTCACGCCAGCTTAATACGCTAATTCCAAGCTGTTGGCGGAAGAGATGCGACAAGCGGGAAGGCGACAGGCAGACATGCTGCGCGACGCTGGCGATGTCAAAATTACTGTCCGCCAGGTGATCGCTGATGTACTGGCAGGCATCGCGTACGCGGTTGTCCATGGGCGGGTGCAGCGATTCGTTAATAGCTTCCATCCGTCGCAGCAATAACTGCTCCAGTAAATTAATCGCTAACAGTTCGGAATAGCGGCCTTCTCCCTGCCCGGCGTTGATTATCTGCCCAAACAGTTCATTAAAATGCGGCTGATGCGCTTCATCCGGACGAAAGAAACCGGTCTGGGCAAAAATGGCCGGCCAGGCCAGCCACTCCTGCCAGTAAGCGCGCGGACGAAAGTAAACCCACTGGTGATACCATTCGCTGGCGTCAGGATGACGTCCATAATGGTGAATTTCTCCAGGTGGAAACAGCAAAATATCACCAGGCCGGCAGACAAACTGCTTGCCCTGATTATTAATAACCCCTTCGCCACGGATGGTGAGATTGAGGATATAACCCTTCATCCCCAGCGGTCTGTCGATAAAAAAATCCAGGTACCCGTTTGCCTCAATGGGGGTTAATCCGGCCACCAAATGCGCGTTAAACGAATAGCCTGGCAGCAAGGGATCGTTTTGCGTTTCAGCCATAATTTCAATACTCCCTATATTCTGCTAAGAAACAATTTGTCCATATAACGCCAGACATCATCGGCGTCGCCCCTGCGTGCCGCAGTGTTTGCGGTAATGGACCAACAACCCCGCTTGTGAAAAGCAATTTGTAAAAAACATGTACTGGGCCAACGTCAAAATCAGCTAACAAAAGTGTCTATAACTACGGCAGAAATGTCCACATTGATTATTTGCACAGCGTCACACTTTGTGATCCCACAGCACTTTAGTCCATAAGATTAGCGGATCCTGCCTGACGGTTTTTATCCCCACTCACTACTGTTTATCCATACCCGTATTTTTGGATGGAGTAAGACGATGGCGATTGCAATTGGCCTCGATTTTGGCAGTGATTCAGTACGCGCATTGGCAGTGGAATGTGCCACCGGTGAAGAAATCGCCACCAGCGTAGAGTGGTACCCACGTTGGCAGCAAGGGCAGTATTGCGACGGCCCGAACAACCAGTTTCGCCATCATCCGCGCGACTACATTGAATCCATGGAAGCGGCGCTGAAAACCGTACTGGCCGAACTGAGCGCGGAACAACGCGCGGAAGTGGTCGGCATTGGCGTTGACAGTACCGGTTCAACCCCGGCCCCCATCGATGCCGACGGCAACGTACTGGCGCTGCGTCCGGAGTTCGCGGAAAACCCAAATGCAATGTTTGTTCTGTGGAAAGATCACACCTCAGTAGAAGAAGCTGAAGAAATCACCCGCCTGTGCCACACGCCGGGCAAGAGCGATTACTCCCGCTATATCGGTGGTATTTATTCCAGCGAATGGTTCTGGGCCAAAATCCTGCATGTGACTCGCCAGGACCTGTCTCTTTTTATACACTTGCGCTGCCGGCGGGGAGGGGAAGGTAGGCAGTGGTGGGCTGGGCGCCATGCAAACAAAAAGATACAACAAGAGACGGTAGAGTGATGAGGAGGAAGA
>OJIU01000579.1_pt1 | contig 10385 bp, 7 predicted proteins | sample 1595961 | NCBI WGS metagenome assembly OJIU01 (sample SAMEA4350144, study PRJEB24818) | metagenome | biome: human; feature: gut; material: faeces | place: Denmark | collected 2013-09
CACGTTGGTGTCGTTAATCTTCGTCAGCCGCTCTTTTTTTATCGGCAACAGCACCCCGGCGTCGCCCAAGCATAGCGCCGTATGGTCGGAAAAGTGTATAAGAGGCCAATTTAATTGTGTGCATTGTGTCGCCACCGTCCTGTTTTCGTAGCGCTGTTTATTGGCCAGGATTTCAATACTCAAACCGCCGTTTTCATCCGGGAACAGCGCCAGCTCAAGATCGTTCACCGGCCCCGTCGCCAGCGTATGAGTTCGCGCCTGCACGCCGGGAATATTGAGCTGATAGTCGAATATTTTCACGTTCAGCACCGGGCCAAACAGAGGTTCAGCACCGGCTGCGCGCCCGCTGTCGCGAACAATTTGCTCGGCATCATAACGCTGATGTCGGCGCATTTTCTTTAACTGTCCGGCCAGTCGTTGTGCAAGCGCAGGCAAGCTTTCTGCCGCATCCAGTTGCACACCAAATGGCAAAACGTTTAAAACGGGTCCGCTGGACGTCAGCGCCGCCGATCCCATGCGCCGCATAAAGATAAACCCGGCTGCATAATCCATTCGGCTGCACAAACGTCCCAGCCACAACGCCACCAGCGCGAGGGCCAGATCCGCACGCTGAACGTCAGGCATACGTGCCGCAAGCCGGCGAAACTCCCCTTCAGGCGCGGTTAACTTCAGACGAATGATATCCGCGCTGGCTGACCGCCCCGGCAGTGGTTTATCAGATAGCGATGCCGGAGGTGGGAGTTGCTTTCGTTGCTCGCTCCAGAAGGCGCCGTCGCGTTGCCAGGCATCACTCTGACGATACTGTTGATACTCTTCCACCACCTCAGCAAATGGCGTAAAAGGTGATTCTGGCGTGGACTCGCCATGCAGCCATGCGCGGTAAATCGCGGCTATCTGGCGGGTAATGGCCGGAAAACTGAAGCCATCAACCAGCAGATGATGATAACGCTGATACCAATACCAACGCTTGTCTCCCACCTGAATGAGCAGGTGAAAAACCAGCGGTTTGCCGCTATCAGCACGTATGTCCTGCTGCAGGTCTGCCTGCATCAACGCTCGTGCCGCCTCATGGGGATTGGATTTTTCACGCAGGTCAATAACGTCGGGTTGCGCAAAGGCGAGCGCGGGGTCTACCCATTGCCAGACCTCGCCGTTATCTTCGCTAAACCGCATCCGTAGGGTATCTGCCTGCTCCAGACCCGCCACAACCGCTTTTGCCAGTAACGGCGCGTCCAGTTCGCCGGTTAATTCTACGTAGTGCGCCACGCTCCACGCCGAGGGCAGTGTGGAGAGTTTTTCCGCCATCCAGATCCCCGGCTGAGCCGCGACTAATGGTAAACGCTGAGTCATGGAGCCTCCTGCACATCGACGTAATTTGCTGGCGTCAGCGTGGTCCAGTTTGCATCCAGCCATTGCTGGCAGGCTTCCTGGGATTGGGGTTCGCACGCGACCGTCCAACCAGCAGGAAGTGAGCATTGTCGCGGCCAAAGGCTAAACTGACGTTGGGGATTTTGCAGAATGTAAAACTGGCCCTGCGGATTATCGAAGGGGTTACTGAATTCCATACTCAACTCCTGTCGTGGAACGTCGTCCGGTTAAATCGTGTCGGTAAGCGGTTGCCAGAGCGTTATCAGCCCTTGCATCAAACCGCCGCGCCAGCAAAGCGCATCGTGTCCGCCATCAACCTGACGCCAGAAAATAGACTGTGGTGCAGAGGGTAACTGGGCATATAGCGCCTGATTAGCGCGAAAAATAATGGGCTCGCGGATCCCGGCTTCCAGGACAATACGCAGCCCCTGAGCACTGACCTTCCCGCTCTTCAGTTGCTCAACGATCGTCCCATCCTGATGACCACCGCGATGCGGCCACCAGTAAGAGCCCGACTGGCTGAGCACGCAGCCAAAGCGCGCGGGCCAGTTTAGCCCGGCATACAGCGATGACAATCCGCCAAAACTTTGTCCGGCGACCACCGTGCGCTGCGGGTCATCACTGAACGCGGTTGTCGTCTTCACCAGCGGCAACAGCTCCTCTTGTACCGCCAACCAAAAATCCGCGTTACACGGCAGTTCGCGGCTACGGTGAGCCGTGTCGATGGCATCAATCAGGAGATAAACGGCAGGAGGAAGGTGCCCACGATGCGTAAGTGAAGTTAGCGCAGGCCAGACCGGCATACTCTGCGCCCAAAACTGTCCGTCCAGCAGGATAGCCAGCGGACGAGATTCCGCTTGGGCCTCACCGGTGGTAAAGACCCATACGCGACGCGTATTACCAAGCCTGGCGCTACGCCATTGCAGACACACTGCGGGTGAATCGGGGTTTTCAGGTCGATCCCATCCTGGTTGTACGGGTGCATCAGGCATTTCCAGCGCAGACACCGCGTGGCCACGACCGCCCTGCCATCTCTGCGAATTAAGGGGGTCAGCAATAGCCTGAGGCAGTAATTGCCGCCAGCCTTCACGCAGCGCGGTTCGGTCAGGCGTTTCGCCCAGCGCCTGCGGCGCAAAAATATCGTTGCGCGCTGTTGGAATAAAACAGTAACTGCCACGCCAGTTGGCGCTGAGGGAAACACTCCAGCACCAAATATTCGTTCCATCAATGCGTCGCATCGACTGAGGGGTAGCATTTTGATGGTGGTCGGTGACGCCGGTGATATAAACCCAAACGTGATGAATGGCTGACTCTTTCTCCGTTCCCTGCGGGTCACGCCACCAGAAGGTTACCCGATAATTTCCGTTGTCTTCACGCTCCCACTCCGGGCCTTTTTTTGACTGCCACCACGCCTCGCTTCCCATCTTTAACGTCGTCACCGCCATAACCCCATGTTTATCGTGAAATTTTATGATCTAGCGTGAAATATATTGATAATATTATTGATAACTATTTGCATTTGCAATAGCGTATTGTCGCGCTGTGGGAAGCGCGCACAGTTTTTCACCACTTATAAACCGACCTGGCGCTGCGTACTTTTTCTGGAATGGAGGGTTTACGCGGATGCGGGCGACATCAGGCCAAATGCCGCAACACGGCACATTGGAACTCGTGGCTAAAAGAACAGCAGGACATACAATGAACAACAAGATTCATTCACTGGCCTTATTGGTCAATTTAGGGATTTACGGGGTAGCCCTGCCAGCAATGGCAGAAGATCAAACCGATAGCGCCGCAGTCTCTCATGAAGACACCATCGTCGTTACCGCTGCCCAGCAGAACCTGCAGGCGCCGGGCGTTTCAACCATTACCGCTGATGAGATTCGTAAGAATCCTCCCGCTCGCGATGTGTCGGAAATCATCCGTACCATGCCTGGCGTTAACCTGACCGGTAACTCAACCAGCGGACAGCGCGGCAACAACCGTCAGATCGATATCCGCGGCATGGGGCCAGAAAACACCCTGATTCTGATCGACGGAAAACCGGTTACCAGCCGTAACTCCGTACGCCAGGGCTGGCGCGGCGAGCGTGATACCCGCGGCGATACCGCCTGGGTCCCACCGGAAATGATCGAACGTATTGAAGTGCTGCGCGGTCCTGCCGCGGCACGCTATGGCAACGGTGCGGCTGGCGGCGTGGTGAATATCATCACCAAAAAAGGCAGCAATGAATGGCACGGCTCCTGGGATACCTATTTCAACGCCCCGGAACACAAAGATGAAGGTTCGACCAAGCGGACCAACTTTAGCCTGAATGGCCCATTGGGCGGGGATTTCAGCTTCCGTCTGTACGGTAATCTCGATAAAACTCAGGCCGACGCGTGGGACATCAACCAGGGCCATCAGTCTGAACGTACCGGCACCTACTCCAACACCTTACCCGCCGGTCGTGAAGGGGTAATCAACAAAGACATTAACGGCGTGGTTCGCTGGGATTTCGCCCCGCTCCAGTCACTGGAACTGGAAGCCGGCTATAGCCGCCAGGGCAACCTGTATGCGGGTGACACCCAAAACACCAACACCAACCAACTGGTGAAAGATAACTACGGGAAAGAGACCAACCGTCTTTACCGCCAGAACTACTCTCTGACCTGGAACGGCGGCTGGGATAACGGCGTCACCACCAGCAACTGGGTGCAGTACGAACACACGCGTAACTCCCGTACACCGGAAGGCCTGGCAGGTGGTACTGAAGGGATTTTCGACCCGAATGCGTCACAAAAATATCTCGACGCCGACCTGAGTGACGTCATGCTGCACAGTGAGGTCAGCATTCCGTTAGATCTGCTGGTTAACCAAAATCTGACGCTTGGTACCGAATGGAACCAGCAGCGCATGAAAGACATGTTATCTAATTCACAGACCTTTATGGGCGGTGATATTCCAGGGTCCAGCAGCACTAACCGTAGCCCGTACTCAGATGCAGAGATTTTCTCTCTGTTTGCTGAAAATAACATGGAGCTGACCGACAGCACGATGCTGACGCCAGGTCTGCGTTTCGACCATCACAGCATCGTCGGCGACAACTGGAGTCCGTCCCTGAACCTGTCTCAGGGTCTGGGTGACGACTTTACGCTGAAAATGGGCATCGCGCGCGCCTATAAAGCGCCAAGCCTGTATCAACTTAACCCGAACTACATTCTGTACAGCAAGGGGCAGGGTTGCTACGCCACCGGTTCCGCGACCGGTATTGGTTGCTACATGATGGGCAACGACGATCTGAAGGCCGAAACCAGTATCAACAAAGAGATTGGTCTTGAGTTCAAGCGCGACGGCTGGCTGGCTGGGGTAACCTGGTTCCGCAACGATTATCGCAACAAAATTGAAGCAGGTACGGTACCGTTCGACAGAACGTCTATCACCAACAAAGGGAAGACGACTTACACCGATATCTACCAGTGGGAAAACATTCCTAAAGCGGTGGTTGAGGGCCTGGAAGGTACGTTGAACGTGCCGGTTAGCGAAACCGTTAACTGGACCAACAACATCACTTACATGCTGCAAAGTAAGAATAAAGAGACCGGCGAACGCCTGTCGATTATTCCTGAGTACACGCTGAACTCGACTCTGAGCTGGCAGGCACGCGAAGATTTGTCGCTGCAGTCCACCTTCACCTGGTACGGCAAACAGCAGCCGAAGAAGTACGATTACCAGGGTAAACCGGTAACCGGTAGTTCGGCGAGTGAAGTCAGCCCGTACAGCATCGTCGGCCTGAGCGCGACCTGGGATGTGACGAAAAACGTCAGCCTGACCGGCGGCGTGGATAACGTCTTCGACAAACGTCTGTGGCGTGAAGGTAATGCCCAGACCACGGGCGATATTGTAACCGGGAACTATATGGCGGGCGCTGGCGCATACACCTATAACGAACCGGGCCGGACGTGGTTCATGAGCGTTAACACGCACTTCTGATAACGTTTTCCCTCTCCTCGCTGCGGGGAGAGGGAAATTATAACTATCATGCACACCACGCACACACCGCTCACTTTCGCAGACCACACGCTGCACATTGTCGAGTTCGATCCCGCCAGCTTCCATGAGCACGACCTGCTCTGGCTCCCCCACCACACTCAGCTTCAGTCCTGTGGACGTAAGCGTAAAGCTGAGCACTTAGCTGGGCGTATTGCCGCAGTACACGCGCTGCGTGAGTTTGGTCACAAAACCGTACCCGGCATCGGCGCGCAACGCCAACCGTTGTGGCCGCAAAATCTGTTTGGCAGCATCAGTCATAGCGGAACAATCGCCCTGGCGGCGGTATCAACGCATCCCGTCGGGCTGGATATAGAAACTATTTTTACGCAGCAAATGGCGAACGAAATGGTAAGTAGTATTGTCACCAATACAGAAAAAGCGTGGTTGGCTAATAGCGGTCTGTCTGTGGAGCAGGCTCTCACACTGGCATTTTCCGCCAAAGAAAGTGCCTTTAAAGCAACCCAGTCGTCACAACAATCAGTCGCCGAATTTACGCAGTATCAAATCGTTGAGTTGCAACACAACCAAATGATACTACGTGCTCACAGCCAGGCGTATCGCGTGCAATGGCGGTTCTCGGGCAATGATGTAATCACACTGGCAACAGTGTGAACGTCACAGCAGTTCTCGCGCCTGAGCAGCGATAGCTGCGGCGTCAAAACCATGATGCTGACGTAGCCAGCCACGATCCGCTGCCGCTGCATACTCTCCATCCGGAATGCCTAAACGCTTTAACACCGCCCCGACTCCGCCCTCAGCCAGCACTTCTGCCACCAGGCTTCCCAACCCACCATTAATGTTGTGCTCTTCTACGGTAATCACCGCTTTGCTGCCCTGTAGTGCTGACAACAGGGCTTTGGTATCACATGGTCGAATTGAAGGTACACTGACCACCTTCGCCTGAATACCGGCATCAGCCAACAGCGCAGCGGCATCAACAATTTCATGAACTGTCGAGCCCGTTGCCACCAGCGCCACATGCTCCCCTTCACGCAGCGTCAACACCGCCCCCGGAACAAAACGGTAACTCTCGTCATGAAGTTCCGGCAGTGCTTTTCCATCAAGACGAATATATACCGGTCCCTGATAGCCAATCGCATAATCGATAATCTGTCGGCACTCTCGTGGCGAAGATGGGGCGAAAATCTGGATATTGCCGAAGCCTCGCATAATGGCAATATCATCGATCGAATGGTGAGTGCTCGCCAGCGGACCATAGCTGGCACCGGCATTAAGACCGAATAGCTTCACATTGGTATTGTTGTAGCAAACATCGACTTTAATTTGCTCATTGGCACGGGAGATAAGAAATGGCGCAGCGTTACAGGTGACGGCGACCTTACCGCCAAGTGCAAGTCCTGCCGCCGTTCCAACCATGCTTTGTTCGGCAATACCTACGTTGACCAGGCGACCGGGAAACTGCTTTATAAAAGGAGCAATTTTCGCGGTTGATGTCGAGTCCGCTACGACCGGCACCAGGTCAACACCCTGTTCCACTGCATCAATGAACGCCTGAACCATGACGTTCGCGAGGTGTTCTGCATTACTCATCTTTTAACTCCTCCAGAGCCAGTTCGATCTCTTCACCTTTTGGCACCCGATGGTGCCATTCAGGGCGCCCCTGGATAAACGATATACCCGCGCCTTTCGTGGTATTGGCAATGATGACGTTAGGTTTGCCATCCTGCTTAAGTCCTTCCAGCGTGGCGACAACCGACGCCATATCATTCCCCTGACACTCAGTCACCGTCATACCAAATGCCTGCCATTTTGCGGCAAGCGGATCGGTATTCATGATTTCGCGAGTCGGTCCGGCTAATTGAAGATTGTTCTTGTCATTAATAATGATCAGGTTATCGAGGCCATAATGAGCAGCAGCCAGCGCCGCTTCCCAGTTACTTCCTTCGGCCAGTTCGCCATCGCCTGTGATTAAAAAGATGCGGCGTGAACTGTTACTTTTCTTCGCAGCCAGAGCCAGTCCCACCGCAACAGGTAAACCGTGGCCCAGAGCACCGGTATTCAGTTCAATGCCCGGCGTTTTCTGGCGCACCGGGTGTCCGGGAAGATGGGAATTGGCATGTTGATAGGTTTCCAGCCAGTCAACGGGAAAAAAACCCGCCTCCGCCAGAACGCAGTAGTAACAGCCTACCGCGTGACCTTTAGACTGGATGTAGATATCCCGAGCCTCATCAGCGATACGCTCCGGAGCGACATTGAGTATACGAAAATAGAGTGCCGTCAACAGCTCAACTTGAGACAAGTCCGCACCAGTATGCCCACCCGCAGGGCTGTTAGCATTTAATCTAACGATGTGACGGCGAACCGCCCGCGCTTTGCGCTCAAGAGTCTGGATATCATAGTTCCAGGGATTCATTTAGCACCTCTGAATTTATTTTCAATATGGAATATTTATTCCACGTGGGACTAAAAAAACCAGAATTTCCCATACGTCACATCTTCAGGCTTACGCCGTTGTATCATACTCAGGAACATTCTGCCTCCTTACCGCGACCACACTGACGCTGGTAATAATAAGTTGACCTGTAATCACCATGAATATATATTCATAAATGACTCTTTATTCAATTATGCAACCTAATTTTCGTTTTTGTCCATAGCTGTTTTGGAGGATTGGTTAAAGTTAGAGCTTTATCACACTTACCTGTCTTCAATTTTCGCGTATGATAAAACGCATTAAGATAATGGCGGTACGTAAATGATTTTCGAGGAAATATATGGCTAAGCAGGACGAACAACGGCTATTGGTTAAAATCGCTACCCTTTACTATCTTGAAGGACGCAAACAGTCCGATATTGCTCAACTTCTCTCGCTTTCTCAGTCGTTTATCTCCCGCGCCATCACCCGCTGTCAGAAAGAAGGGGTGGTGAAAATCAGCGTTGTCCAGCCCTCAAATATCTTCCTGAATCTTGAAAAAGGGATCGAGGAACGTTACGGCATTAAGCAGGCCATTGTGGTCGATACCGAAGAGGATGCCAGCGACCACACCATCAAACGCGCCATTGGTTCTGCCGCAGCCCACTATCTGGAAACCCGACTACGCCCCAAAGATCTGGTGGGCGTTTCCTCATGGAGTTCGACGATCCGAGCGATGGTGGATGAAGTCCATACGCAGAACCTGAAAGCCGGCGGCGTAATTCAATTGTTGGGCGGCGTGGGTCCTAACGGCAACGTACAGGCCACAATTCTGACGCAGACGCTGGCACAACATCTGAATTGTGAAGCCTGGCTGCTGCCTTCGCAGAGTATCGAAGGCTCGGTTGAAGAGAAAAACCGTCTCGTTGCCAGCAAAGATGTCGCCGATGTGATTTCACGCTTTGATAACGTAGACATCGCCATTGTTGGCGTCGGGATCCTCGAACCGTCCCAATTGCTGAAAACATCAGGCAACTACTACCACGAAAATATGTTGCAGGTACTGGCTGATCGCGGCGCGGTCGGAGACATTTGCCTGCATTACTACGACAACAAGGGCCAGCCGGTATTGCAAGATGACGAAGATCCCGTAATTGGCATGGCCCTGGACAAGGTAAAAAAATGCCCGAATGTCGTGGCCCTTGCTGGCGGTACAGACAAAGTCGCGGCAATTAAAGGGGCGTTGAACGGAGGTTATATCGACGTGCTTATTACCGACTATCCTACCGCCCGGATGCTGGTCACCTCCTGATCCTCGATTCGCTGATAGCCTTTGCACGAAAGATAAAAAGCAAAGGCTGTGACTAAAATCTATATATTTCAATGAACTGAAAGGTTTCACCTCGCCTTAATTTATTCTTCTTTCTGTTATTATCCCGTCTATGTAAGTGTGATTCTCAGCACAATTGATGATTTTTTCTGTAGCCCAACGGAAAGATTGTAGCTAAGGTATTAAATAAATAATCAACACCGAATATATATTCAATAATTAAAAAAACGATGTCACAGCCAGGCCTGATGTAGTAATGACGCGACAATGAGGGGGGCTTTATCCTCCAAACCGGGACGCAATGTGACTCAGGAGATAATCTATGTGTGCAGCGAAGAAAGAGTTCATTATTGCGCTGGATGAAGGCACAACTAACGCCAAAGCAGTCGCGCTTGATGCACAGGGCAATGTGGTCGCAAAGTTTTCTCAGCCACTGGCGATTCAGACCCCTCGGGATGGCTGGGTTGAACAATCTGGCGAGGTGTTGATTGATGCTTCTATTGGCGTCATAGCCAAAGCTGTGAATCATGTTGGTGCTGAAAACGTCGCGGCGCTGGCTATTAGTAATCAGCGTGAAACCGCCATAGGCTGGTATCGCCAGACTGGCAGACCGCTAAATTCCGCAATCACCTGGCAATGTACGCGCAGCGCGGCTTACTGCGAGGAGCTGCGGCATGAAAATAAAGAACAGCTGATAAAATCAACCACTGGTCTGCCAATCGCTCCCCTTTTTTCCGCATCAAAAATGCGCTGGCTACTGGAATCCGTGACCGATGGGCCACAGCTGGCTGCGCAGGGACAAATTTGCCTGGGAACGATCGACAGTTGGTTGCTATGGAATTTAACCGCTGGTGAAGCCTTCTGCTGTGACTATTCCAACGCCGCCCGCACACAGTTGCTAAACCTGCACTCTGGGGAGTGGGATGAAGCCATGCTGGCACTCTTCCACATTCCACGCGCCGCCTTACCGGAAATAAAACCCTCCAGTGGATTATTTGGTCATACACGTGGACTGAATGGCATTCCAGACGGCATTCCTGTGATGTCGATGGTGGGTGACTCACATGCCGCTCTGTTTGGCCATGCTCTTGGCGAAATGGGATGCGTTAAAGCAACTTACGGTACCGGGTCATCGGTGATGGCGCCGGTCAAATCAGCCCAATGTGATATTGACGCACTGGCTACCACCATCGCCTGGCACGATGGAAACAGCATCATATACGGACTGGAAGGCAATATCCCGCACACGGGTGATGCGGTGGCATGGGTGGCAGACAGTAT
>OJIU01000580.1_pt1 | contig 10368 bp, 7 predicted proteins | sample 1595961 | NCBI WGS metagenome assembly OJIU01 (sample SAMEA4350144, study PRJEB24818) | metagenome | biome: human; feature: gut; material: faeces | place: Denmark | collected 2013-09
GGGCAACACGCGCACGGTGAAAGGCTGGCTGGCGCAATTGCCTGAAAAATACCATCAGCGCGCCACCTGCATGTTTGACCAACACGGGTTGATGGCGCTGCTTGCCGGGCGTTTCCTGGCGTTCGTCCGTACCTTGCTGCCAACGATGGCGGGCATTTCAGGGCTTCCTAACCGTCGGTTCCAGTTTTTTAACTGGCTGAGCGGACTGCTGTGGGTCACCGTCGTTACCAGTTTCGGCTATGCGCTGAGTATGATCCCGTTCGTCAAACGTCATGAAGATCAGGTGATGACCTTTTTAATGATCCTGCCGATTGCTCTGTTAACCGCAGGTCTGTTGGGAACGCTGTTCGTGGTGATTAAAAAAAAATACTGTAGCGCCTGAGTATTAGCCGTATGCCGGAGTCACTCCGGCATTTCATTGATGGCGCACAGCTAGCTTTAAAGCCGACAAGAAATCAACTCCCCTGCATCATACGAATTCTTGCCGCATCTTCCCCCGGCGTTACGCCAAAGAAACGTTTGAACTCCCGACTGAATTGCGATGCGCTCTCATAGCCGACGCGCATGGCAGCCGCACTGGCCTTCATTCCATCGTGGATCATCATCATCCGTGCTTTATGCAAACGGTAGCTCTTCAGATATTGCAGCGGCGACGTGCTGGTCACCGCTTTAAAATTATGATGAAACGCCGACACGCTCATGTTCGCTTCTGCCGCCAGCTGTTCTACATTGAGGTTTTCGGTGTATTTGGTTTCAATCCGCTTCAGCACCCGGCTTATCAAACTGAAATGCGTCTGACGGCTGACCAGCGCCAGTAACGCGCCGCCACGCGGCCCGGTCAGCACATGGTAGAGGATCTCGCGAATAATCTGTTTCCCCAGAATACGCGCATCCAGCGGTCGCTCCATCACATCCAGCAGGCGCTCAGCGGCGCAAAGAATTTCGTCAGAGAGCGTCGCGGAGTTGATCCCGCTGGCCGCCATGGCGGGCTGGAAGAGTTCATCTTCCCCGATGTCCATCAAAAGCTCCTGCAACTGCAGAATATCAACATTCAGGTAGATACCGGCCAGGGGAACCTCCGGTGTCGCATGCGTTTCACATTCAAAGGGTAAAGGAACGGTTAGCAGCAGGTATTCGTTGGCGTCATAACGAAATACACGCTCATTGATGTAACCAATTTTATGTCCCGAAAAGAGAAATATGATGCCTGGCTGATACATGACCGGCGTACGCGCCGCTGGCTCCGTGCCGTGCAGCAGGCGGACATCTGGCAGCAATTCACTGAGTTTATTTTCATTGTTTTTCAGCTGGTTAATTTTATCTGTCAGCAGAAGGCAGATCTCATCACGGTTCATGGAGCACCATTTCATCATCGGTTTTCGACCCTGACATAATGCGCAGATTTATCCGTTTTCTCCAGCAGTCTGTAGAAATGGGCAAGACATCGGCAGAAATGAGCATTGAGAGCAACGCGGCGGGCGACCACAATGTTCATCATCCGGCAGACACCTCCTGCCCTCTTTTTTACCCACATAAGGGAACGAGCAATGAACAACTTTAATCTCCATACCCCAACCCGTATTTTGTTTGGTAAAGGCGCTATCGCTGAGCTGCGCGATCAAATCCCTCAGGATGCTCGCGTACTGATTACATACGGCGGCGGCAGCGTGAAAAAAACCGGCGTTCTGGCACAGGTTCAGGATGCGCTGAAAGGCCTGGATGTGCTGGAGTTTGGCGGTATTGAGCCGAACCCGTCTTATGAAACGCTGATGAACGCAGTAAAAATCGTGCGTGATGAAAAAGTGACGTTCCTGCTGGCTGTAGGCGGGGGTTCTGTGCTGGATGGCACCAAATTCATCGCGGCAGCGGCACAGTACGCTGACGGTATCGATCCATGGCGCATTCTGGAAACCCACGGTAACGATGTAACAAGCGCTATCCCGATGGGCTCAGTATTAACCCTTCCTGCAACCGGCTCTGAATCTAACTCCGGTGCGGTAATTTCGCGTAAAACCACCGGCGATAAGCTGGCCTTTATGACCCCGTTTGTGCAGCCGGTATTTGCCGTGCTGGATCCGGTTTACACCTATACCCTGCCGCCGCGTCAAGTTGCGAACGGCGTCGTGGATGCCTTTGTGCATACCGTTGAGCAGTATGTGACTTATCCGGTAGACGGGAAAATTCAGGATCGCTTTGCCGAAGGCATTCTGCTGACGCTAATAGAAGAAGGCCCGAAAGCATTGCAGGAGCCGGAAAACTACAACGTGCGTGCGAACGTCATGTGGGCGGCGACCCAGGCGCTGAACGGCCTGATTGGCGCAGGCGTACCGCAGGACTGGGCAACACATATGCTGGGCCATGAGCTGACCGCAATGCACGGTCTGGATCATGCTCAAACATTGGCCATCGTTCTGCCAGCGCTGTGGAATGAAAAACGCGACACCAAACGCGCCAAACTGCTGCAATACGCAGAGCGTATCTGGAATATCACCGAAGGTGATGATGACCAGCGCATTGACGCCGCTATTGCCGCAACTCGCGCTTTCTTCGAGCAAATGGGCGTACCGACTCGCCTGTCTGACTACGGCCTGGACGGTAGCTCCATCCCGGCGTTGCTGGAAAAACTGCAAGCGCATGGCGGTACGAAACTGGGCGAACATCAGGACATTACGCTTGAGGTCAGCCGTCGGATTTACGAAGCGGCTCGCTAAGGTTTTTTGACCTCCGCCTTTCGTTTTTGGGTATTTATACCAGGCTTAAGTCACACCATGTCACCGGAGTATGTTCCGGTGACAGTTATTCAGGGGGGAATTATGACCACTCCAACCATGATCAAACTACAGGATGGTAACGTCATGCCGCAACTGGGCCTGGGGGTCTGGAAGGCAAGCAACGAAGAAGTCATTACCGCCATTCATAAAGCGCTGGAAGTGGGGTATCGCTCAATTGATACCGCTGCGGCGTACAAAAACGAAGAAGGTGTCGGCAAAGCAATACGCGATGCTGGCATACCACGGGACGAGTTATTCATCACCACCAAGCTGTGGAATGATGACCAAAAACGTCCCCGGGAAGCCTTGCTCGAAAGCATGGAAAAACTCCAGGTTGATTACCTCGATCTGTACCTGATGCACTGGCCAGTTCCGGCGATCGATCACTACGTTGAAGCGTGGGAAAACATGATCGACCTGCAAAAAGAAGGTCTGATTAAAAGCATCGGCGTGTGCAACTTTCAGATCAACCATCTCCAGCGGCTGATGGATGAAACCGGCGTACCTCCGGTGATTAACCAGATAGAACTTCATCCGCTGATGCAACAGCGCCAGCTTCATGCCTGGAACGCCACACATAAAATCCAGACCGAATCCTGGAGCCCGCTGGCGCAGGGCGGGCAGGACGTCTTTGATCAAAAGATCATCCGTGACCTCGCTGAGAAATATGGCAAAACACCGGCGCAGATTGTCATCCGCTGGCACCTGGATAGCGGGCTGGTGGTGATTCCGAAATCGGTCACCCCTGCGCGTATCGCAGAAAACTTTAACGTCTGGGACTTCCGCCTGGATAAAGATGAATTAGGCGAAATCGCGAAACTCGATCAGGGCAAACGTCTGGGACCAGACCCGGACCATTTCGGCGGTTAACTCCCCCTTTAAGCCCGGCGCCAGATGTCCGGGCTTACTCACTACCAGGCTGGCAAATCCCCGCTTTTGGTATCGAATGCGACGCATCCGGCAAGGAACATGTCACGCGATAAGCCTCGCCATCTGCCGCATGCACCCCGCCCAAACGACCGCCCAGTTCAACCTCGTACGAATTCCCTTCAGCGGAAATATGCAGCGCGGAGCGATAAATCCAGTCCATGGGGCCAATTGGCAGAAAGAATGTCCATTCGTACTTATCGGGAAAGGAAAAAAAACCATCTCGATCGGACACGGTACTGACTGGAGATGCGTTACTGTTTAAGGTAATTTCCGCACCCTGAACGGGTTGTCCAGCGCTATTTGTCAGTCGCCCATCCACCGCGGGCTGGGTCTGATGATGTGCCACACAACCGCTTTGTAGTATCACCGTCAGCAGCACTGCTGACCTTATCCACTTAGCCATCCTTGCTCTCACTTTGAATTAAGTCCATTTACGTTTTCCAGGAGCGAATGATACTCTGAGTCCATCCCCCCCTGGAAGAGTCACCGCAATGACCTGTATTTTCTGTCAAATTGTTGAAGGCAAAGCGCCCTGCCATAAGGTCTGGGAAGACGAGCATCACCTGGCTTTTCTGTCGATTTTCCCGAACACCGACGGTTTTACCGTGGTGATCCCGAAAAAACATTACCCCAGCTATGCCTTCGATATGCCGCCGCAGGCGTTGGCTGACCTGATGCTGGCAACCCAAAAAGTGGCTAAGAAGCTGGATAAGGCTTTCCCGGACGTCAGCCGTACGGGAATGTTCTTCGAAGGTTTCGGCGTAGACCATGTGCACAGTAAATTAAGCCCCATGCACGGTACTGGCGATTTAACCCACTGGAAACCGATTGAAGCGCGGCAGAACAAATTTTTCGAGCAGTATGAAGGGTATCTGTCGTCACACGATCATGAACGGGCGGATGATGCAAAACTGGCCGCATTAGCGGCCAGAATTCGTGAGGCATAAGTACTGAGTCTCTCTGCGGTTCAAGCAACTTCTCGGGCCTACAAAAGCGTGTTATTCGTGGGCTTGATAAGTATTTCACTACCGGGCAGGACAGATTAGCGCCCCGCCACTTTCCCACGTTTTTTGTTCGCAGCAGGCGTCTGGCGCTGATGCGCCACCGGCGTATGTTTAGTCAACGCCGGACGAGTATGACGGTTCTGACGACGTGCTTCGCGCATCTCTTCCAGCGTAGGCGCCGGAACCAGACATTCGCGACGACCACCGATCAGATGCTTTTTACCCATATCTTCCAGCGCCTGGCGGATTAACGGCCAGTTGGCTGGATCGTGGTAACGCAGCAGGGCTTTATGCAGACGACGCTGCTTATCACCTTTCGGCACCACCACGTCTTCACTCTTATAACCAATTTTACCCAGCGGGTTTTTCCCGGTGTAATACATGGTTGTGGAGTTCGCCAGCGGCGATGGGTAAAAGTTCTGCACCTGATCGAGGCGGAAACGACGTTGTTTCAGCCACAGCGCCAGATTCACCATATCCTCGTCACGCGTACCCGGGTGCGCGGAAATAAAGTACGGGATCAGGTACTGTTCTTTACCCGCCTGTTTAGAGTAGGTATCGAACAATTCCTTAAAGCGATCGTAGCTGCCCATCCCCGGCTTCATCATCTTCGACAGCGGGCCTTCTTCAGTATGCTCTGGCGCAATCTTCAGATAGCCGCCAACGTGATGGGTCGCCAGCTCTTTGATATAACGCGGATCTTCAACCGCGATGTCATAGCGTACACCGGAAGCGATGAGGATCTTTTTAATACCTTTCAAATCACGCGCACGGCGATAAAGGTTAATCGTCGGTTCGTGGTTGGTATCCATATGCGGACAAATATCCGGATAGACGCATGACAGACGACGGCAGGTCTGCTCCGCACGCGGTGACTTACAGCGCAGCATATACATGTTCGCCGTTGGGCCACCGAGATCGGAGATCACGCCGGTAAAGCCCGGAACGGTGTCGCGAATGGCTTCGATTTCATTGATGATCGAGTCTTCAGAGCGGCTCTGGATGATGCGGCCTTCGTGCTCGGTGATCGAACAGAACGAACAGCCGCCAAAGCAGCCACGCATAATGTTGATCGAGAAGCGGATCATCTCATAGGCCGGAATACGGCTGTCGCCATACGCCGGATGCGGCACGCGCTTGTAAGGCAGCGCAAAGACGCTGTCCATCTCTTCGGTAGAGAGCGGAATGGCTGGCGGGTTGATCCAGATATAGCGATCGCCATGCTTTTGCATCAGCGCGCGCGCGCAGCCTGGGTTGGTTTCGTGGTGCAGGATACGCGACGCATGCGCATACAGCACTTTGTCGCCCTTCACTTTTTCGAAGGACGGCAGCAGCACGTAGGTTTTTTCCCACGGTTTCGGTCGTGGCGGCTGTACGGTTACCGCTTTCGCTTCCTGTTTTTTCGGGGCGACAGGTTTGTTGTCGGCACACGGCAAATCTTCGCCGTACGGATGTGGGATCGGGTCAATCTTGCCCGGCGTGTCGAGACGCGTGGAGTCCACCCCACTCCAGCCCGGCAGCGCTTCTTTAACCATAATCGCGGTGTTACGCACGTCGCGGATCTGATCGATAGTTTCACCCATCGCCAGACGATGTGCCACTTCCACCAGCGGACGTTCGCCGTTGCCGAACATCAGCATGTCGGCTTTGGAATCCACCAGAACGGAGCGACGAACGGTATCAGACCAGTAGTCATAGTGCGCGGTACGGCGCAGGCTGGCCTCAATGCCGCCGAGAATAACCGGCACATCTTTCCATGCTTCCTTACAGCGCTGGGTATAAACCAGCGTGGCGCGGTCCGGGCGTTTGCCTGCCACGTTGTCTGGCGTGTAAGCATCGTCATGGCGCAGTCGGCGATCGGCGGTATAACGGTTGATCATCGAATCCATGTTGCCTGCGGTCACACCAAAGAACAGGTTCGGTTTACCCAAACGCATAAAATCGTCTTTGTTGTTCCACTCCGGCTGGGCGATAATCCCCACGCGAAAGCCCTGCGCTTCCAGCATACGGCCGCAAATTGCCATGCCAAAGCTGGGATGGTCGACGTATGCATCGCCGGTAACCAGAATGATGTCGCAGCTATCCCAGCCAAGTTGGTCCATTTCGTCACGTGACATCGGCAAAAACGGTGCCGGGCCAAAACAGGCAGCCCAGTACTGCGGCCAGGAGAAAAGGTCTCTGTCCGGCTGGATCAGGGATATTGCGCTCATAGTGCTTCCAAAAATGGTAAAAAAATAATCAAAGGCCGGGGATTATACGCTGGATCAACAGGGGAAATGAAGGAGTATTGTGAAGATGTTAAATTTCATCTCTAAAGGCGCTTCGCTGGCCCGCACTGCTGCTTTTTACTCTGTCCGTGCCGGATAAGACAAAACCGTCATCCGGCACGGGAATACACGTTACGGCGCCGGGTTCACCAATATCTGACCGATCGAGCCACGGTCCGCCATTTCCAGCGTCTGGCTGTTAAAGTAGAACGGGAAATGAGCCCAGGAAGGTTGTCCGTAGTAAACCAGTAATTCAACCTGACCGTCGACCCAGACGGTATCTTTCCAGCCTCTGTCTTCCGGGAACGGCATCGCGCCATTCACATTACGGATCAGGAACGAGACGCCTTCAATATGGAAAGACTGAGGCATATCCGCCCTTACCGTCCAGCGCTCCCAGGAGCCCTGCTGGGCGGTAATATCCATACGGTTGACGTCCCACAGTTGACCGTTAATGCCAGGATCGTCATCCAGGCTGATATCACGGCTGCGAATCGGCGAACCGCTGAGGATTTCAGTTGGCAGCAGACGCATTGGCAGGCTATCAGTCACCAGTGGCAGAAGACCTGTCGGGCGCAACGTCAGTACCAGCGTGGAGATGAGAATACTGGAAGGCTCAAAGAATCCGCGGATCCTGTCGACAATGCTGGCCGCCTCACCGCAGGTGATAGAGACCTCATTTCCGTTAGTCATATCCACCAGAATCTCACGGCGCTCGCCCGGCGCCAGCGAGAGCTGCTTCACCGAAACCGGCGCAGGTAAAAAACCCTGATCGCTGGAAATCACATGCAGCGGACGGCCATCGCTCATTTGCAGCTGGTAACGACGCGAGTTTGAGGCGTTCAGCAAGCGCAAACGCACCCAGCCGCGGGAGACTTCGACATACGGGCTTTGCGCCCCATTGACCAGTAACGTATCGCCAACAAAACCACCGCTACCGGGCTCGCTGTATTCCGGCGTACCAAAGTTGTCCAGGCGCTTGTCCTGGATAATGATCGGAAAATCATCCACGCCATAGTGGTTTGGAATAGACAGTGACTTACTCACTTCATCTTCAACCAGCCACATCCCGGCAAGACCGTTGTAAACCTGCTGGGCGGTACGATTTGGCGTATTGGCGTGGTACCACAGCGTGGCGGCATTCTGGCGAATCGGTAGCACTGGCGCCCAGTCCGCATTAGGAGACATCATGCGTGCCGGGCCGCCCATCAGCGGGCCAGGCACCTGTAGTCCGGCGACGGTCATCGAGACATTTTCAGTCAAACGGTTGCTGTAGATAAGCTTGACGTCATCCCCTTTCCAGACGCGGATCGTCGGTCCCAGGTAGCGGCCGTTAACCCCCCAGACAGGCGCGCGGGTGCCTTGCGTAAAGGACCAGTGCGCACGTTGCAGCGTCATAAATAGCGGCTGCCCCCGACGGGACTCCAGCAGCGGAGGCACGGGTAACGGTTGTTGCTGACCGGCAGCATTAGCCTTCAGCGGAACAGCACCTGCACACAGTGCGATCCCCGATGCCTGAATGAACTGACGCCGACTGAATGACATATAAACTCCATGAAAAACTGGCGATTAACACGCAGGAAATCTTTTCCTGTAAAAAACCCGAATTGCGCGGATTAAACCTTACCGGCGGCTTCCCGCTCAGCAACTTCTTTATCGAGTTCTGCGATTTTTTGTTCCATCAGCGTACGGCAATGCGCTGCCAGTTCACGAACCTGATCTTTCCCAAAGTGGCTAATATCCACCGGCGGCAGCATCTCTACAATCGCCAGACCATTATTGAGTCGGTTGAGTTTTATCTTGTTCGAGGTTGTTGAAACGCACACTGGAATGACCGGGACACCCGCCGCAATCGCCGCATGAAACGCACCGGTTTTAAACGGCAACAAACCGCGACCGCGGCTGCGCGTCCCTTCCGGGAACATCCAGATAGAAATGCGACGTTTTTTGAAATGGTTCACCACGGCTGCAATGGTGCTGTGCGCTTTTGCGCGGTTGTTTCTGTCAATCAGCAGGTTGCCGGTTAACCAGTACAACTGCCCGAAGAACGGGATCCACAGCAGGCTTTTTTTACCTACCGTCACCGTCGGCGGCTGAACGATATTCGCCGCGGTAACCATGTCATAGTTGTTCTGATGGTTACAAATATAGATAGCATTACCATAGTTCTGCGCGTCTGCCGGCATGCGGCACTCGACCTTCAGGCCATAAAGGGGAGCCAGGCGGCCAAACATATGACCGAACGTTGCGACGTGTTTTGGATTTCGCGGGCTGAACAGACAGTATATACAACCGAAAATACAGACCAGAATGCAGTAAATAACAGTAATGATTAAACGAAAAATATATAGCATAACAACCTCTAAGGCCTAAGAGCCTGGCATTTTACGTCACCTGATTCATCATGCAGTATCAGGTTAGGGCTTTGTTAAGGGCGGCTCTCTGGAAAAGCGTATTGTTAATCGCAACGCACGAATAAACAACGGTTTCACGGGAATTTTTAACGTTGGCTCTCCCTGGGCTAAAACAGGGAGAGCCAGACGGTAGCGTTATTCTTCGCTGTCGCCGTGACTGGCGCGTCGAGGCGAGTCAATGTCAATGCGGTCGATACGCTGCAGGCCACGCATTAGCGTACCGCGACGACCACGCTCGCCGGTCACTTTCTGCAACTCTTCAGGACGCAGTTTAATTTTGCGCTTACCGACGTGGATGGTCAGCGTGCTTTGTGGCGGCAGCACGTAGAGCTTCGCCAGGCCATCTTCGCCTTTCGCCGCTTCCGCTGAAGGGATATTGATAATCTTGTTCCCTTTACCTTTCGACAACTGCGGCAAATCGCTTACCGGGAACATCAACATGCGACCAGCCTGGGTGATGGCCAGCAGCATATCGGTTTCATCTTCAATCACCACTGGCTGCATCACGCGCGCATTTTCTGGCAGTGTAATCAATGCCTTACCAGCACGGTTACGTGCTACCAGGTCATTGAAGGTGCAGACAAAACCGTAGCCCGCATCGGAAGCCATCAGCAGTTTCTGATCGTCGCCTTCCATCAGCATGTGCTCAACCGTCGCACCCGGCGGCAGAGTGAGCTTACCGGTCAATGGTTCGCCCTGGCCACGCGCCGACGGCAGCGTAATCGGGTCGATGGCATAGCTGCGCCCGGTCGAGTCAACGAACACCACCGGCTGGTTGCTCTTACCCTTCACTGCCGACTTAAAGCTGTCGCCCGCTTTATAGCTTAATCCTGGCGCATCGATGTCGTGGCCTTTCGCACTACGCACCCAGCCACTCTGGGACAACACAATGGTCACCGGCTCTGACGGCAGCATGTCGTGCTCGCTCATCGCCTTCGCTTCTTCGCGCTCTGTCAGCGGAGAGCGACGATCGTCGCCATAG
>OJIU01000581.1_pt1 | contig 10338 bp, 8 predicted proteins | sample 1595961 | NCBI WGS metagenome assembly OJIU01 (sample SAMEA4350144, study PRJEB24818) | metagenome | biome: human; feature: gut; material: faeces | place: Denmark | collected 2013-09
GAGCAGGCCACGCGAATTATCGCGGTGCGTGGCAACTGCGACAGCGAAGTGGATCAGATGCTCCTGCATTTTCCGATGACCGCGCCGTGGCAGCAAATTCTGACCGAAAATCAGCGGCTCTTTTTGACGCACGGGCATCTTTTTGGTCCGCAAAATATGCCGGCGCTCAACGCAGGAGATGTGCTGGTTTACGGGCATACTCATCTGCCGGTCGCCGAGCGGCAGGGGGATGTTTACCACTTTAATCCCGGCTCGGTAAGCATCCCGAAAGGGGGCTTTGCGGCAAGTTACGGGATTCTGGATGATAATGTTCTCAGCGTAATGGCACTCAATGATCAAAGTGTTATTGCACAGGTCGAGATTAATCCGTAATTTACCCCACAAACATAAACGCGCCGTAAGAGCGCCAGAAAAAAGAAGGTTTCCTGATGGTGGAACAGCGTCGTTTGGCAAGTACGGAATGGGTGGATATTGTGAATGAAGACAACGAAGTCATTGCACAATCCAGCCGGGAACAAATGCGGGCGCAACGCTTACGCCATCGTGCAACGTATATCGTTGTGCACGATGGTATGGGCAAAATTCTGGTTCAGCGTCGCACTGAGACAAAAGATTTTTTGCCCGGCATGCTGGATGCCACCGCAGGCGGTGTCGTGCAGGCTGACGAGCAACTGCTGGACTCAGCGCGCCGTGAAGCGGAAGAGGAACTGGGGATTGCGGGTGTGCCGTTTGCCGAACATGGGCAGTTTTATTTTGAAGACCAGAACTGTCGCGTGTGGGGCGGGCTGTTTAGCTGCGTCTCCCACGGGCCGTTTGCGCTTCAGGAAGAAGAAGTGAGTGAAGTTTGCTGGCTGACGCCGGAAGAAATTACCGCGCGCTGCGACGAGTTCACGCCGGACTCACTGAAAGCCCTGGCGCTGTGGATGACCCGCAACGCCAAGAATGAATCGCTGAAAGAAGAAGAAACGGAATAAGACGTTAACCGCTACCGCAATGCTAAAATTTGTTGCGGTAGCGATGTTTATTACGGATGAGTCAGGGTGATGACAGCAGGTATGTTGACCGTTCCTCCGGATAAGGCATTTTTATCGATAACACCGAGATGGGCAGACAGATTTAACGTGCCATTGGACGAACTATCGTAATTCAAATATCGGGGCTCAAATGTAACTGCCTTAGTTAAATCGAGATCAAAGAGATAGTCCGTTCCCCCAGTTGTTAGAATATAGCTTAATCCCACACCAACCCCTTTAGCACTGCCGTTGGTATTCACGAGCATATTATTTTTCACCAGGTTACTTGAAAGATTTACAACCAGGTTGGGTTTGCCGTAGCAATTTTGTAGTTTAATCGAAAATCGTGTTTCATTAAAAACCAATTGTGGTGAGGCATACAAATCATCGAGTTTGGCTTCACCCAGATTGACTACTTCATCTGCTTTAAATGCGCCGCATCCGGCGGTAGTAATGGTGACCGGTCCGTTTAAATAGACATCGATTTGTCCTCCGGCCCCGGTACTGTTGGCCACTTCGCCTACTTTTTGCCGGGTGGCAAATACCTGCTTGCCGGCTGCCTGGGCCGGATCGAACTCGGCGGTGGTATAGAATGTCAGCGTAAAGGTCGCGGTGGCATTCATCAGCCACTGTGCGCTTGAGTTGTTTGCACAACCCCATATGAACTGTGGGTCAGTTTGGTTTACGCTGCTGTCATTGGACATGTAGATGGGCATTTTTTCCCAGCCGGTCCAGTAGCCAGCAGGCGGCGTTAAATTCGCTGCAAGCGTAAAGTAGAGACCGGGAATAGATTTGTCTACCAGTGCACCTTTATTGTTGTTAGGGTCCATCGGGAAAGTGGTATTGTCGACGCGGGTAAAAATGACTTTAGAGCTTTGTTTGTTTTCGTTTTTTCCCCAGTAGGAAATTCCGGTGTTATTGGTTTTTACCAGGACGTCGGCGGTATTGGGTAAATAACTTTGCCCGCTGGCAGCGATGCCAATATCTGCATTGACAGTAGCATTTTGGTCGGAAGTATTGCCAATCATAAACGTACAACCTGCTGCCCATACCGCACGTAAGGGGGCAATAAGCAGCATTAGCATAATAAATGTATTTCGCGTCATGATGTTTTTATAAGAGTGAATTGAGGAAGCAGGGTAACATGGCGGTTTTTCAAAAATCTATTGATGAAGTCTTATTTTATGATTTTATAAATATAATTTTTGTGAATACTTTAATTTAATATATATTGATGGTTGTATTTTATAATGTTATTAGCGAAGTTGTTTTATTAAGTAATGATAAATATCGGAAGCGTGATGAATGCTTCCGATATTAAATATATAAAGATTAAATTAATGGTAGCCCATTATCTGTGCGCCGATCACCACCACGCTGGACATAATAAACAGCAGTCCCAACAGCGTGGCGCCAACCTTCAGCCAGTTTCGAAAATCCACCCGGCAAACGCCTAACGTTGCCATCAGCGATGCCGACGTTGGATAGATAATATGGCTGAAGCCGTCGCCAAACTGGAAGGCCAGCACGGTGACCTGACGGTTTACGCCAACCAGATCGCCCAATGGCGCTAATAACGGCATGGTCAACGCGGCCTGACCAGAGCCGGAAGTCACAAAGAAATTAAACACCGCCTGGAACAGCAGCATAAACCACGCTGCGATGGCGTTATCCAGCCCGCTAATGCCGTTGGCAATGCTGTTTAGCAGGGTGTTTAGCACGCTGGCTTCGCCCGCCTCACCGTTGCCGACCAGCAGTAATATGCCTTTAGCAAAACCGACCAGCAGGGCAGGGGCAATCATCATGCGCGCCCCCTCGGTAAACGAGGAGGCCATGACGTTGACCGTCATGCCGTTGAGCCGAAAGACCACGCCGATAATGCCAATCACCAGCCCCATGGTGAAGAACTGGCTGGCGATTTCCGGAATAAACCACGCGTTGACGATAACGCCCCAGACCACCCAAATCATCACCGCTGTCAGCACCAGCAGCACCAGCCAGTCGCCGAGCGTGAAGCGTCGTTCCACAACCTCGTCCTGCTGCTCGCGAAAGAAGCGGTCGGACTCATGAACCCGGGACAATAGCGGATTCTTTTTGATGCGCGCCGCGTAGGCCAGCGTGAAGGTCAGGCCAATCATCGTGGCAATGACCCACACCACGATGCGCAGACCGGAACCAGAGAGTACCGGCACGCCCGCAATACCCTGCGCGACCACCACGCAGAACGGGTTCATCCACGAGCTGGCAAAGCCAATCTGAGTCGCGATATAGGTAACCAGAACGGTGGTGATACTGTCGTAACCCAGGCGCACCATCAGCGGAGCAATGATAATGGCAAAGGCGACGGCCTCTTCCCCCATGCCAAACACTGCGCCACCTAAGGAGAAAAGAATAAACAGCACCGGGATAAACAGGACTTCGTTCCCGCGCGTATGGCGGATCAGCGCCAGGATGCCGTTATCGATGGTTCCGGTACGCATAACGATGCCGAATGCGCCGCCAATCACCAGCATAAACATAATAATGCCGACGGCGGTGCCGAATTTCGATCCGGAGGTTAACCCTTCAAATGGAAAATTCATCAGGCCCGGGCGTTCATCACCGGTGGTGAAAAATTGCACCCGGTGATACTGCTCTTCACCCGCGTCGTTGGTCAGAATTCGAAAAGAGTGGGGGTCGACCACCTTACGGGTTTTGGTTTGTCCATCAACCTGATACTGCACTTCCTGACTGTCGAACATCCCGACGGGAACAACCCATGTCGCCAGACTGGTTAAAATGGCGACGAAAAAAATAATCACCAGCGTATCGGGCATCGCCCATTTTCTGGCTGGCTGTGATTCTGTTACTGCTGACATGAAAGACTATCCCTGTTGCAATGCAAAAGAGAGTAAGTATGCAAACAGGAGAATAGTTATTCATTGATGCAGCGCATCCTGACAAATGTTTCAGAATATGCCACAGGGAAAAACAGAGATAAAAAAACCGGAAATATCATCTATTTCCGGTTTGATAAGCACAGGTGTTGCCGGATAAGACATCCGGCACACCCGGCAGATTACTGCTGCTGTTGGGAAGACTGGATCGCGGTCAGAGCGATGGTGTAGACGATATCGTCTACCAGCGCGCCACGAGACAGGTCGTTCACCGGCTTGCGCATACCCTGCAGCATCGGCCCGATGGAGATCAGGTCGGCAGAACGCTGTACCGCTTTGTAGGTGGTGTTACCGGTGTTCAGATCCGGGAAGATGAACACGGTAGCGCGACCTGCAACCGGAGAGTTCGGTGCTTTGGATTTTGCTACGTCAGCCATAACAGCGGCGTCATACTGCAGCGGACCATCGATCATCAGGTCAGGACGTTTTTCCTGCGCCAGACGAGTCGCTTCACGCACTTTCTCTACGTCGCTACCTGCACCAGAGGTGCCGGTGGAGTAGGAGAGCATCGCTACGCGCGGTTCGATACCGAAGGCAATGGCGGATTCTGCGGACTGAATCGCGATTTCTGCCAGTTGCTCTGCAGTCGGATCCGGGTTGATCGCGCAGTCGCCGTAAACGTAAACCTGTTCCGGCAGCAGCATGAAGAACACGGAAGACACCAGGGAGCTACCCGGCGCAGTTTTGATCAGCTGCAGCGGCGGACGGATGGTGTTCGCGGTAGTGTGAACAGCACCAGAAACCAGGCCGTCAACGTCGTCCTGCTCCAGCATCAGGGTACCGAGAACCACGTTGTCTTCCAGCTGTTCGCGGGCAACGGTTTCGGTCATACCTTTGTTTTTACGCAGTTCGACCAGACGAGCAACGTAGCTTTCGCGAACCACATCTGGATCAACGATTTCTACGCCAGCGCCCAGTTCAACACCCTGAGAGGCCGCAACGCGAGTGATCTCATCCGGGTTACCCAGCAGTACGCAGGTTGCGATACCACGTTCGGCACAGATAGCCGCCGCTTTAACGGTACGCGGTTCGTCGCCTTCAGGCAGAACAACGCGCTTGCCGGCTTTACGTGCCAGCTCAGTCAACTGATAACGGAACGCCGGCGGAGACAGACGACGGCTGCGCTCAGAGGTCGCGGTCAGGGATTCAATCCAGTCAGCGTTGATGTAGTTAGCAACGTATTCCTGAACTTTCTCAATGCGCTCGTGATCGTCAACCGGAACTTCCAGGTTGAAGCTCTGCAGGCTCAGAGAGGTCTGCCAGGTGTTGGTATTCACCATGAATACCGGCAGGCCGGTTTCAAATGCACGTTCGCACAGCTTAGTGATGCGCGCGTCCATTTCATAGCCGCCAGTCAGCAGCAGGGCGCCGATTTCCACGCCGTTCATGGCCGCCAGGCATGCTGCAACCAGCACGTCAGGACGATCTGCGGAAGTTACCAGCAGGGAGCCAGCGCGGAAGTGCTCCAGCATGTGCGGGATGCTACGTGCGCAGAAAGTCACAGACTTCACGCGACGGGTATTGATATCGCCTTCGTTAACGATGGTGGCGTTCAGGTGACGCGCCATATCGATTGCACGAGTAGCAATCAGATCGAAGCTCCATGGCACCGCGCCCAGAACCGGCAGCGGGCTGGATTCTTGCAGTTTGGCCGGATCAACTTTGATCACTTTCGCTTTGGAAGAGTCGTCGAAAATCTCGGACAGATCCGGGCGAGTACGGCCCTGCTCATCAACCGGTGCGTTCAGTTTGTTAACGATTACGCCGGTGATGTTGGTGTTTTTCGCGCCGCCGAAGCTGCTGCGAGTCAGTTCAATACGCTCGTTCAGCTGTTCCGGGGTATCGGTGCCCTGAGACATCACGAAGACGATTTCCGCGTTCAGCGTTTTCGCGATTTCGTAGTTCAGAGACTGTGCGAACTGATGTTTACGGGTTGGGACCAGGCCTTCAACCAGTACAACTTCAGCGTCTTTGGTGTTCGCGTGGTAGTTCGCGATGATCTCTTCCATCAGCACATCTTTCTGATTGCTGGACAGCAGAGACTCAACGTGGCTCATCTTCAGCGGCTCAGCGGCTGGCAGAGAAGAGTTAGCACGGACGATGCTGGTAGTCTGGTCTGGCGCATCGCCACCGGCACGCGGTTGAGCGATCGGCTTGAAGACGCTCAGACGAACGCCTTTGCGTTCCATTGCACGGATCACGCCAAGGCTGACGCTGGTCAGACCGACGCTGGTTCCGGTAGGGATCAGCATAATAATACGGGACACGGTTTATCCTCTTTCGTTACCGCCAATTTAGACGGGTTACAAAACAGCACCGCCAGCTAGGCTGGCGGTGTGAAATCAGGCAGTCAGGCGGCTCGCGTCTTGCGCGATAACCAGTTCTTCGTTGGTTGGGATAACCAGCGCAGGACGGGTACCTTCTTTGTTGATGAAACCAGATTTGCCGAAACGTGCGGCCAGGTTACGTTCGTGGTCAACGTCAAAGCCCAGAACGCCCAGTTTGCCCAGAGACAGTTCACGAACCATCGCTGCGTTTTCACCGATACCACCGGTGAAGACAACGGCATCCAGACGACCATCCATCAGCGCGGTGTAAGCACCGATGTATTTCGCCAGACGGTGGCAGTAAACGTCCATTGCACGTTTAGCGTCTTCTTTAGTGGCGTAGTTATCTTCAACATAACGGCAGTCGCTGGTGACTTCGGTCAGACCCAGCAGGCCGGACTCTTTGGTCAGCATTTTGTTGATCTGGTCAACGCTCATGCCCAGGGTGTCGTGCAGGTGGAAGATGATCGCCGGGTCGATGTCACCGGAACGCGTACCCATCACCAGACCTTCCAGCGGGGTCAGACCCATGGAGGTATCAACACATTTACCATTACGGATAGCAGATACAGAACCGCCGTTGCCCAGGTGGCAAGTGATGATGTTCAGCTCATCAACCGGTTTGTTCAGCACTTTTGCCGCTTCCTGAGTGACGAAGAAGTGGCTGGTACCGTGCGCGCCGTAACGACGAACGCCGTGTTCTTTGTACAGGCTGTACGGCAGAGCATAGAGGTAAGACTCTTCCGGCATAGTCTGATGGAACGCGGTGTCGAATACAGCCACGTTTTTGTCTTTCAGATTCGGGAAGGATTTCAGCGCTTCTGCGATACCGATCAGGTGAGCCGGGTTATGCAGCGGTGCGAAAGAGGCGGAATCTTTGATGCCCTGGATAACAGAATCATCGATAACCACGGAGCTGGTGTACTTCTCGCCGCCGTGTACGATACGGTGACCAATAGCGGTCAATTGCGCGGACAATTCTGGTTTTTGTGCCAGAATAGTGTTAACGATAAAGTTCAGCGCTTCACTGTGAGCGGCGCCTGCACCTAAAGCCGCTTCTTGTTTACCGCCGTCCATTTTCCACTTGATACGTGCTTCTGGGAGATGGAAACATTCGGCTAAACCAGAGAGGTATTCTTCACCGTTTACTGCATCGATGATGGCAAATTTCAGTGAGGAGCTACCGCAGTTCAGAACCAGTACTAACTTACTCGACATGGAAGTACCTATTTATGATACGTGGCTAAAAAAACGTCAGGGAGTCATAGAGCGTAGCGCATGATGACACCGACGTTTATGATTAACATCATGCGCCATTGTCTTTTTGGGCACGATGGAATAAATACCTTTGAGTCTATGTCATTTTGCGTATTTTTCAGGCAATGGCATACTATATGCCAATTTGACGACTCAATGATTTTGGACTAAAGGCCTTACAGGCCGGCACAGGATACCTGAATGTGGGTATCAAAGACAAAATGTTTTGAACGATGTCCCTTGTAGTTGTTGTTTTGCACAAATTTTTTAATTTTTATATGTGAAGTTGAGGTAACCGCCATGTCGACACCGGATAATCGTTCCGTCAATTTTTTTAGCTTATTTCGCCGGGGGCAGCACTATGCGAAGACGTGGCCAATGGAAAAGCGCCTCGCGCCCGTGTTTGTTGAGAACCGCGTGATTCGCATGACGCGTTACGCAATCCGTTTTATGCCACCCATCGCTGTCTTCACCTTATGCTGGCAAATTGCGCTCGGCGGGCAGTTGGGACCGGCCGTGGCGACTGCGCTGTTTGCGCTCAGCCTGCCGATGCAGGGCATGTGGTGGCTGGGTAAACGTTCTGTAACGCCGCTGCCTCCTTCAATACTCAACTGGTTCTACGAAGTTCGGGGTAAATTGCAAGAAGCCGGGCAGGCGCTCTCTCCGGTAGAAGGAAAGCCGGATTACCAGGCGCTGGCTGACACGCTTAAGCGCGCCTTCAAACAACTGGATAAAACTTTCCTTGATGATTTGTAATTGACCCCTGATTACGCATATAAAAGAAGGCACAAGATGCCTTCTTTTTTTTCATCGCAGTAGTAGTGATACAGGAGTCCCAAATGGAAATGACCAACGCTCAACGTCTGATTTTGTCGAATCAGTACAAAATGATGACTATGCTCGATCCCACTAACGCCGAGCGTTATCGTCGTTTGCAGACGATTATTGAACGCGGTTACGGCTTGCAGATGCGCGAGCTGGATCGTGAGTTTGGTGAGCTGACGGAAGAAACCTGTCGTACGATTATCGATATTATGGAGATGTATCACGCATTACATGTGTCCTGGACTAACCTTAAAGACGCGCAGGCCATTGATGAGCGTCGCGTGACCTTCCTCGGTTTTGACGCCGCAACGGAAGCCCGTTTCCTCGGGTACGTTCGTTTTATGGTTAATGTGGAAGGTCGTTATACCCACTTCGATGCAGGTACGCATGGCTTCAACGCCCAGACCCCGATGTGGGAAAAATATCAGCGTATGCTGAATGTCTGGCACTCTTGCCCGCGCCAGTATCACCTGAGCGCGAATGAAATTAACCAAATCATTAATGCCTGAGGGGGCGAGCGTGCAGTGCAAAGGTTTTCTGTTTGATCTGGATGGGACACTGGTCGATTCCTTACCCGCGGTAGAACGCGCGTGGTGCAACTGGGCCGATCGTTTTGGCCTCGATCATGCCGAGGTGCTCGGCTTTATTCATGGCAAGCAGGCCATTACCTCGCTGCGACACTTTATGGTGGGAAAATCTGAGGCTGAGATCGCCGCGGAATTCACCCGCCTGGAGCAGATCGAAGCGACGGAAACCGCTGGGATCACCGCGCTGCCGGGGGCGGTTGAATTACTCAACCACCTCAATAAAGCGGGTATTCCATGGGCGATTGTGACCTCTGGATCTATGCCAGTCGCGCGGGCGCGCCACCGTGTCGCGGGGCTTCCTGCGCCTGAAGTGTTTGTCACCGCCGAGCGGGTAAAAAGAGGGAAGCCAGAGCCAGACGCCTATCTGCTCGGCGCGCAGCTTCTGGGTCTTGCGCCACAGGAATGCGCGGTGGTGGAAGATGCGCCTGCCGGAGTGCTCTCAGGACTGGCTGCAGGGTGTCATGTGATAGCGGTCAACGCGCCTGCGGATACGCCACGTCTGGATGAGGTCGATTTTTCGCTGACCAGTCTGGAACATATTTCTGTGACCAAACAACCCAACGGAAATGTGGTCGTGGTAAGAAATACCTGATCATGATTTAGCCCCAGATTGTTGGGGCTTTTTTATGGCAGAATCGACTCATCCCTCTCATTTAACAAGGATATGTTGTGAACGGTGAATTGATATGGGTTCTCTCATTGCTGGCGATTGCCGTCGTTTTGTTTGCAACTGGCAGAGTGCGTATGGATGCGGTCGCTTTGCTGGTCATTATTGCCTTTGTTCTCAGCGGAACATTGAGCATCACAGAAGCCTTTTCCGGATTCAGCGATCCTAACGTTATTTTGATAGCGGCTTTATTCATTATCGGCGATGGCCTGGTGCGTACTGGGGTGGCGACGGTAATGGGAGCCTGGCTGGTGAAGGTGGCTGGCAGCAGTGAAGTCAAAATGCTGGTGTTGCTGATGATTACCGTCGCCGGGCTTGGTGCGTTTATGAGTTCGACCGGCGTGGTCGCCATCTTTATTCCGGTGGTCCTAAGCGTTTCCATGCGCATGGAAATTTCCCCTTCACGCCTGATGATGCCACTGAGTTTTGCAGGACTAATCAGCGGCATGATGACGCTGGTGGCGACGCCGCCCAACCTGGTCGTCAACAGTGAATTGTTGCGCGAAGGACTTAACGGTTTCAGTTTTTTTAGCGTTACCCCGATGGGGCTGGTGGTCCTGGTGCTTGGCATAATTTATATGCTGCTGATGCGCTTTATGCTCAAGGGGGAAGATTCCGGCCAGCCGGGAGACGGCTGGAAACGCCGGACCTTTCGCGATCTGATTAAAGAATATCGCCTGACCGGGCGCGCGCGTCGCCTGGCGATTCGCCCGGGTTCTCCTATGA
>OJIU01000582.1_pt1 | contig 10335 bp, 11 predicted proteins | sample 1595961 | NCBI WGS metagenome assembly OJIU01 (sample SAMEA4350144, study PRJEB24818) | metagenome | biome: human; feature: gut; material: faeces | place: Denmark | collected 2013-09
ATCCTGGATCATGTTATTTCCTGGCGTGTCGCTTATTGAAACACGACTTTTTTCACCAAAATGTCCTTATAAGGTGTCGCCATTTTGCGTTTCGCTAATTCAATTTTCAGATTTTCAAAAACTTTCTTTCTGATATCGGAGATCTTCAGCGCCCGAATATCCTCATATTTCATATTCGAGAGTTCATCTACCGTAATACTTTGATAGAGCGGTTCGTCTTTCTTAATTTTTTCAGCGTCTTTCTCTGAATCAACGACCATTACCAGCTCTGCCACCATGTATCTGTCTTCCCCTTCATTATCATGAAGCGTAACCACCGTTTCCGGCAGGGAGACAAAAATACTGCTGGACTCATCCTGGCTATCTTCCGCTTCATGCGCAGGCTTATCTGCTGCTGTTGCGGTTCCTTTAGTCATAGAATGATAAATGCCCCATCCTGCGCCCCCTGCAATACCCAGCGCCACGACGGAGCTAATCAGACACGCGATAACAATTTTCTTCATCTTGCTTTTACACTTTGATCAGAACGGATTCGTTCTGTTGAAATTGAGGCTCATCGTTAAGCGTTAGCGCCGACGTAACCTCGTCCTGTTGATGATCTGACTGCTGTTGCTGCTGTTGCGATTGCCCCTCGGAAGAGACCTGAACGTTCACTTCCATGAAGTTTTGCGCCGTGAGGTGCTGGCGTAAGTTTTCGCTAAATTGCTGCAACGAGCGGCAGACATCACTCTGATTTGCGCCGATGTGAACCATCAGCTTTCCGGCATCCAGCTGCACGGCAATTTCCAGTTTGCCAAGCGAAGGAGGATCAAGACGAATAGTCGACACCTGCTGTTGCTGGCCCAACTGGAATTGAATTCTGTCTTTGAGCAGCGCGGTAAGCTTCTCTCCGAGTTCCTCTGTTGACAGCGTGGTCGGCGTCGAAACTTGCGTCGACACCACGCTATGATCGCTCAGGGCATTCACCGGCTGATTTCCCTGTGCCGCCGTATTGAGCAAACTTTGCGTCGCAAGCGTTGGGTTAACCGCCACGCCATCCGTTTTTCTCACCGCCATCGGGCGAGGAACGCTATGATCCTCAGACTTCACGCGGGCGGAAATTTGCTGTGACGTTGAAAGCGAAGCAGGTTCAGGTGCGATCGCGCGCAGATCCTGGGCGGAGAATGTCGCCAGTTTGGCCTGCTGATCCGGCGTTGCCTGAGGCAAATCCTCGCCGATCGACGCCAGCAACGTTTGCAGCTTAGGCGGCAGTGACGATAAATCCGTGGCATGCTGCTCAGCCGACGGCGAGGACGTATTTCCTTGTTGAGCCATCGCGCCTGCCAGTTGACGCAGAAGCGATGAACCTGATTGGGAGGTTTGCACCTGCGCCAGCATTTTCAGCATCTCACCGTCCGGCTGCTTCTGGGTTGGTGCAGACGCTGACGCCTGAGCCGGTTGCGCCAGCAGCATCGCCAGCAATGCCTGCATAGCCGCAGGATCTGCATCATCGCGCTGATGCCCGGCCGCCGACGCCTGCTGTTGGTTGACTTTTGCGCCAATCAAACGTTCAGCCACCGCGTTAAGCCCAGCCTGCGGCAAAGAAAACGTGCTGCCGCTCGTTGACGTTGTTGGGGCTGAGATAGCCGCCTTTTCCGGTGTGGCCTCTGCCAACGCACTGGCCGAGGCCAGTAATACAGGATTCATGCCTTCTCCGAAATTAAATTAACCATTGAGTACGCCAACATTCCTTCCTGGTTTTGCTGATGTTGATCCATGCGCGCTTTGAGTTCTTCCGCACGCTGCGTTCGCCGGGTTATTAGCGCCTCAAACGCCGCATGCATTTTGCTTTTCACTTCCCTCAGCGCCCCGGCATCAGTTTCCCAGGCGGCATAGTCATGAAAAACGCGCATCACCTGCTGATGCAGGCCGGGTAATCGTCGCCAACGCTTGTTATCCAGCGCGTCGTTCATCTCTTGTACCAGGGCATAAAGCTGCTGTTGCTGTTGCAGACGCTCTCTTTGCATCGCCTTATCCCAGTTTTGCCGACAGACCTTCCCAGCCCGTGCGCAGATTCGTCAGGATGAGGATCACTTCATCAATTTTTTCCAGCGACAATTCGCCGCTGGCTTCGTACAGGCGGTAGACGCAGTGGTCATACAGCCGGGACAAATTCACCACCAGCTCGCCGCCGGTTTCAAACTCCAGCGAGCTGGTTAAGGCGTTGAGGATATCAATGCATTTGTTGATGCTTTGCGCCTTACGCTCGTAGCGTTTGTTCTCAATGTGGCTTTTGGCGCGTTCCAGCTCGTCCATCAGCCCCGAAAACAGCACCAGCACCAGCTCTAACGGCGATGCTGCTGCGGTACGCGCAGCAAGATCCATCTCTTTGTATTGCGAATAACCATCCTGCGTGTCGTACATGTTGATTCTCAGTCCTTCTCTTAAATCAGCCGGTTACATAAACGCGGCCATACTCACTTTCATGGTGTACGTTTGAACCAGCGTATTGGTGTACTCTTCCACGTAGCGCTCGTAGTTGGTGTTATAGGTTTCAGTCAGTTGATCGCTTTCGTCCTGAATTTTGCTCTGCTGGTCATCAATGTTTTCCTGACGCATGGCGATGATGCCGTTGCTGGAATCGAGATAGCTTTCCATCAGGTCGTCCATCTGCGCGACCATGCTGTCTTCCCCGACGAAAATAGAGGTCAAACCGTCCGGATTTTCTTCCATTTCTTCGCTGAACTGGGTGGAGTCAATTTGTAAGTGACCGTCGGAATCCAGCGTGATGCCATAGTCGACAATCGAAACACCGCCATAGGAGGCGTGAGCAATATCATCCATCTGATTTGCCAGCGAATTCATCCCGGCGTCACCGGCAAAAACCCCGGCAGCCGTGTCGTCATCGCCATAGCTGGTCAACGAATCGATGGTGTCGATTAACGTGTTGTAGGCATCCACAAAGGTCTGCACTTTGGCCTGCGATCCGCTGGAGTCTTCGGCAACGGTAAAGGTGGTCACATCATCATCATTGTTAGGGTCGCTGACCTCAGAAAAAGTCATCGTCACGCCGGGGATAACATCATCAAAAGTATTGGTGCTACTGGTAATGGCAGGGCCGCTCGCATTCCCCAGATGAATGATGGCGTCCTGGGCTTTCGTTATCTGTTGCTCACTGGTGGATTCCGCCGTAGCAAGATCTGGATTGCCCGAAACGGTCACAGTAAAGCCGCTTTGTTCGCCGGTGGTATCAGAGGTCAGCATGATGGTGGTGGTGCCGTCGGTTTTTACCAATGCCGCCGACACGCCGGGGTTATCGTCCGAGTCATTGATCGCGTCAACCAGTTCACTGGCATCAATGAAACTGTCGCCGTCTTCATCAGCAGCAGCAAGATCGATATCCATGGTCGTGCCGTCATCCATCGATAACGTAAAGGTACCGGTTGCACTGTACTGGTCGTCGCTCATGCTGAAGGTGGTTTGTTGCGCCTGCGCCAGCTGCGAAACATAGAATGAGTAAGTCCCGGCCTGCGCCTCGGAGTTCGCCGATACGGTATTCGCGTCATTATTAGAGGTAGCAGAAAACGTCAGCGGACCGTCGGTGTCGCTGTTCAGCGCATCGATGGCCGTCTGAAAGTTCGTCAGCGCGGTACTGAGCGAGTCCAGACCACTGCTCTCTGCATTCAATTCGTTCTGTTCGTTCTGCAAATTCGTCGCCTGGGTAGCAATATCGGCGTAGGCAAACTCTTGTGCTAATTTTTGGATCGGACTCGTAAAGCTCATAATCGATGACTCCGTGCAACGTTATTTATGTAATAGCAAAACGCATGCCAACATTTTTTATTATTCAGATTCAGTAAGTTAACTTAGTGGCGGAAATGCGTTTTCCCTTCCCCAGGAAGGTTTCCAGGTAAAAGCCAGGTCGCTGAAAGCACAACACCGCCGGGTGGCGGTGTTGTGAATGACGTTAAGTCAGGAATTACTGCAGCAGGCTGGAAACCATGCTGGACATGCTGTTGGACTGCTTCAGCATGGTGATGCCAGTTTGCATCAGCACCTGTTGCTGGGTCATGTTGGACGCTTCCGTCGCGTAGTCGGTATCCATAATGTTACCGATCGCCACTTCAGTGTTGTCCTGCATGCTGGTCAGGTTAGCTGCGGTATCGTTCAGACGGTTGATAGATGCGCCCAGTTTGGACTGGATCTTAGACACGTCATCCATTGCAGTCTGGATGGTGGTGATCATCTGGTTTGCAGAACCAGAAGTGGTCAACTCAGTACCACCGGAAACGCCGGCATTACCGGTAGCATCAGCCTGGTCACCTTTGAAAGAAGCGCTCACCTGATCCAACGCGTTAACCAGATCGTCCAGTTGGCTGGAGATGTTAACGGTCATGGTGTCAGAAGATTCAGCGCCAACCTGGAAGGTTACCGCGCTCTGGAACAGACCGTCTTTACCGGTGTTGCTGGTACCGGAAACACCGAACAGGTTGGTGCCGCCGTAAGTGGTGTTCTGCAGCATATCGGACATCTGCTGACCCAGTTCGTCGTATTCGTCCTGCATCGCCTGCAAATCTTCGTCGTTGTAGGTTCCGTTCGCTGCCTGAGTGGACAGGTCTTTCATACGGCCCAGTACGTCGGTCATTTCATCAAACATGCTGTCTGCAGTCTGCAGCATGGCAGTGGCATCGTTGATGTTGCTCAGCGCAACGCCCATACCGCTGGACTGCGCAGTCAGACGGCTGGCAATCTGTTTGCCCGCAGCGTCATCTGCAGAAGAGTTAATACGGTTACCTGTCGCCAGACGTTCCATAGAAGTAGACAGTGATGCGCTGCTTTTGTTGATAGCATTAACAGCAGACATTGATGCGGTATTAGTATTAATCGATAACATGGTACAGCTCCTTGGGAATAATCGTTTTCGTTTCGATACTCTGTAAAAACGACCACCCGTCTGGAAAACTTAAAGCGCTGCAAAAAAAATTTTTACGCTCCTCACCATTTCATTAACCAGAGAGATAAACCTCAACTCTATTTTAGCTTTCCGTGCTTCCCGCGCCACAACACCCACTACATAAAGGAGATCTCAATCAAGATTTAATTAAAAGATTATTAGAAATATCTAATAATGGGTTGATTGCTTACACACCAACAGGGCTAACATCATGATACCAATGAGATTATACTCAATCTAAAGCGCTTTAATCACCCACTCCCTGACCTTATTTTACATTTAGTTGCAAATGCCCTGTATTTTTATATTGTGAGTCTCAGGCACTTTCGTTACATTTCAAATCCCTTTTTGCACAGCATAAAAAACACTCAATAGCGATTCGGCTGCTGTTTCACAGCCAAAAGACATTTCAATTTCTCCAGAATTTTAATGCACTGATTTTTAACGGTGTGACACCAGGGATATAAAAATCTTGCGCGGGTATATAAAACCATGAGTATTGTAGTCAACAACTGGCGGATGGATTCCTCGCTTAATGCGTTAATCCATTGTGAAACAGGCGAGATACGTCGTCTGGGCGAATACCATTTTATTCTGTTAGAAACATTAGCTAAAAATGCCGATGTTGTTTTATCTCGTTCATTTTTAATGACCGCAGTATGGAAGAATCGCATCGTCGGTGGAAATAGTTTGCCGACAGCCGTTCACGCCCTGCGCGTTGCTATCGATGATGATGGTAAACAGCAGGAGATTATTAAAACCATACCTAAAAAAGGGTATTTATTTAATAAAAACTATCTGACTGAAATCATTGATCCTAATGAAAATAAAGCTGATGACAGCGCCGTTGAGGTAACCGAAGAGAATGCTGAGGTGGCTGAAACCCTTGCATCTGAAGAGCGTCTACCATCAACAACAAAAGAAAAAATATATCTAAATAACAGTTCATTACATGCAAGCAGCAAGAGAAAACTGGCAACCAGACGTCACCCTTACCGGGCCGTACTGATTACGTTACCCGTTATCGTTGTCGCCTTGTCGCTGTTTGCCCTGATCTCTTATTTTAAAGCGCCGTCAGAAACAAAAACGCCAGAAGCCCCGCAACTGGTTAAAGAGACGCTGGAAAACGCCAATCGTATTACGGCTTATCAACTTTATGATCCAGGTGAGAATAAGAAATCATTATCACTCGTTTCACAACATATTCTTCCTGGTGTCGAGCAGATCAATCAACTATTGGTCACGCATAGCGCCTCGATGACCTTGTATTATCGGGTGTCTCTCAACAAGCTTGCCCTTGATATTGTGCTAAGCAATCAATGCAATGACAACTGGCAGTTAGCGCTGAGCTTTGATAACTGGCTAAATAAAGATAATGAAATGAATGGTATTTTAATTAAAGAAGTGGAGAAAATGTTAAATGAAATGCCAAAATGCAAATAATTACTTTTTCCCCTGCCTGTCCGCTTTAACGTTATTTTGTACCTTTATGGCCCAAGCCCACATTGAAAATACGGTTATTGTTAATTACGATCTTAATTCTGGCAAAAACGTACATTATGAACTCATTACGAGTCCACTGAATAAAAACACGACCGTTACTCTCGTCCCATTGGAGCAAAGTAACAAAACGCCATCAACGTTTAAGATCGCCGCCTGTATTAACCATTATGCTGGCACGTCGAAACAGGGGGAGTTTCATTTTAGTACGACCAAAACCGATCAAAACGATTCTCGGCTGGCGAATTTCGGGTCGTTTGTGACAGAACACAACCTGCATACGTGGTGGATTCATTTAGACGCGCAGCAAAATTTGCTTTTTACACAGGATGTAGGAGGTCTGTTAATCACAGACCCCTCTGCTTTTACTTTCTCAACAAAAGCATGCCATCAGGATTAGCTTAATAAACTACGGACCGTCTGGCTGGAAAGCCGGGCTTGTCCGTTTACCGCCTGTGCTAATACCTGATAATTGTGATTAGCATGATCCAATATCCCGCCCAGTGATTCCGAGGCTTTAACCGCGCTTTCTGCCTGCGGAAAACGCGCCATACCGTCAATCAGCTGTCGGGCCTTCTCCTGCTGCGCGGCCATTTGCGCACGCTGATCGCCAATGACATCCAGCGTCTGCTGTAAGCCATCCTGAGAACGGGAACCGCCCTGCGCGATATGTTGCAGAAGGTCTTCTGAACGGGACGGATCGGCAAACGTTTTGAGTAGGGTAAACGCCGATGACTTCGCATCAACATCGCGTACGCTCAGGGTTTGTTGGATCTGCGGCCACTGCTTTTCCGCAGTGGAAAAGCTCAGCGCCCCCTGCTGATCGTGCACCTGCACCCCGACACGACGCAGCGCGTTGCTCATCATCATTTTGTACTGACCGGGATCCAGATCTTCACCGACCACCACCGCAGAATGCTGTGTTTGCCGCCCGTCAGAGACGCTGAACATACGTGAACTTATGGCGTTTTTTTGCAGCATTTGCGCCAGTTCAGGTGAGTGAAATGTCACTCGCGCCTCGCCCTGCAAAACCGGACGCAGCTGCCTGTCCACCGCGCCGCCGGATAACGCCGTTCTTTTATCCAGCCACTGGGTAAGTTCGGCGCCCTTTTGCTGCTGCGCCTGTGGGCCGCGGCGCGATGCGTGGCGATAGTCAAGCAAATGCTGTTCCAGCTGCCCCAGGTAGTGGTCAGCCTGCTGCAGCGTGGTGAGCTGATCGTTAAGCTGCACGCTGTAGCGCTGAGGCCGGGTGGTAATGAGTGGTGAGGCCGGGTAATCACTCGCCGTTGCGGGTAACTTTTGACGGACAGGGGCATTCTGCGCAACGGTATGCTGCTGCACAGAAGGATTAAGCGCTCCGCTACCGGAGAGTGATGTTGTATTTAAACCGACCTGCATACTATTCCTGAGCTACTGCTAACTGTTAAATCACACTGAAAAGGTTCAACTCACTCACTTTGGAGTAAGTTTTTAAGGTGGCTTCCATCGCCATTTCCAGACCGGTAAAGGTAATGGAGGCCGGGCCATAATCCAGATCGCTAAGTTGACTGATCAACTGATCGTTGGAGGTGGTGATATCCGTCTGAGCGCCGCTCAGCATGGTCATCGTATTCTGCGTTTCACCAATGGTGGCGATAGAGGCGTTGAGCGCGTCAGAGGCCACATCCACCGTATCGATGGCATTTTGAATATCGCTTTGTACCTGCGGATCGGCAGGGTCCACCGACGGATCCTGCAACTCTTTTGACAGCGATGTCAGGGTGTTCAGAACGTCGAGGCTGTCGCCGAAGAAATCGCTGACCGCAACATTGGTATCAACCTCGACGCCATTAGACACCGTGGTCTGGCGATGATCGTCGTTACCCTGATAGGTATAGCTGTCGGTCACCCCGTCGCCATCCTCATCCACCGCGACAATTGGTGGTTGATCGTTCACCGTCCCGCCAAACACATAGTGACCGTCTTCATCCTGATAATTCAGCGCTGAGACCATCGCTTCAGTCATCGACTGAATATCCTGCCCCAGGCTGGACAACGACTCGGCGGTATTGGTGCCGTTGGCGGCCTCCAGCAGATCGTCACGAATCGCTAACAGATCGTTATTGACGCCATCCAGAATAGACTCCTGCTGGCTCATCCCCGCCGAGGCGGAATCAATATTAGTTTGATACTGATCGAGAGCCGATTGCTGGCGGTTAAGCTGGGTGATGCGTGTCGCAGCGATAGGATCGTCTGACGGCAGCAGAATACTTTTCCCCGTCGCCATCTGCGTGACGACGTGGGAAAGATCGCTGGAAAGGTCGTTAAAACTCTGCGTCATGGACACATAGGACTGTTGTGTAGTGACTCGCATATTGATTCCTCTTCCGGTTAGCTACACATTTCCAGCACAGAGTCGAAAATATCTGCGCCCGTTGAGATAACTTTGAGGTTGGCCTCGTAAATTTGCTGGTAGGTAATGAGGTTCACCGCTTCTTCATCCATGCTGACGCCGCTGACGCTGCTCTGCTGGTTTTGCGCTTCGGAGTACACGTTCGCCGCCGCTTCCGCTTCCGTCTGGTTTTGCTGGCTGTAAATACCGATGTTACTGATGATCGACGAACAGGCTTCGCCCACGGTTACGCTGCCAAGCCCCTCTATATCCAGCGGTTCAGTAGAGATGTTGATCAGCGCCTGCAGGTTATCGCTGTTGCCGCTTTCGTCCGGCGAGCTGGAAAATGCCAGCTCATCGGCGGTGATATCAGGGTTCACCTCCAGCGGGCCATCCGATGAGTTTTCATCATAGATAAACAGCGGTTCACCGGGATTTCCGTTCAGGTCGTAGCCCTGCGCCAGTTGGGTGTTCACCGCATCGGCAAACTGCTCCGCCATGCTGTTAATCGTTCCCGTCAGCGGCGTCAGTACCTGATTTTGATAATCAAACAGCGCCCCCAGCGAGCCTCCGGTATCGGTATCCATGGACGATGTGGTCCCGGCAAAGGTCAGAGACATGCTCTGCGTACCGTCGGCGTTAGTCTCCAGTTCAATGGTGGAACTCTCCTGCCCGCTGACCAACGGCTGACCGTTTTGCAGCGTAACGTTGTAGTTACCTTCATCATCAATATTGACCTGCACGTCCATGATGCCGCTCAGTTGCTCCACCATCTGATCGCGAGCATCGTACAGCGCCGAGGCGTTATCGCCGTTGGCTTCAGCTTCCGCAATTTGCTGGTTATAACTGGCAATCCCGGTAGTCAGGGTGTTCACCTGCGCCACCATCGCCTGTTCCTGGCTGACTATCTCACTGCTTTGCGAGTCGATGTAGTCCAGCGTGTTATCCACACGCAGCGCCAGCGCACCGGACTCGCTGATCACCTGTTCACGCAGGGCGGAATCATCCGGGCTGGTGGTGGCTTCGTTTAGCGCGGCAAAAAAGTTGTCAAAACCGCCGCTCAGGCTACTGTTATCGTCGCTGAGAACGGTTTCCAGTTGCGTTAAATACTCCTGCTGGGTGTTGTAATAGCCGTAATCACTGGCGGCATACCACACCTGGTTCACCTGATACTGGTTAGAAACGCGGCGAATACTGTCCACCTGCACACCGTTACCCGCACTGTTGGCTGAACCGGAGCTGGCGCCAATGGTACTGGTGATGGCAACCTGCCGGGTATAACCGTCGGTCATGGCGTTAGCCGTGTTTTGCGCGGTTACATTAAGCTCCACTTGCGCCGTCGATGCGCCGCTGTAGCCAATGTTAATCATGTCCATCAAAGAGTCCTCGCCGGTCAGTCACCCGGTCTGTCGTTAACAACCTTGCCGATTAAAAGCGGCGAAAAAACCGCAGTTCTTAAGCCGCCGCGCAACCTTTATCCTTTGTGATGCGGAGAGCTGTCTCTTATCCCCATCTGACGCTGCCGCCGAAG
>OJIU01000587.1_pt1 | contig 10193 bp, 7 predicted proteins | sample 1595961 | NCBI WGS metagenome assembly OJIU01 (sample SAMEA4350144, study PRJEB24818) | metagenome | biome: human; feature: gut; material: faeces | place: Denmark | collected 2013-09
CTTAGATCTCGTACTGCTTCTCTTTTGGTCTGTGGTTCTGTTTCCGTCTGTTCGTCCCCTCTACGAGTACGTGCGACTGCTCCGTTTCTGTTTCAGTGTCCCCCTCACCACATGAGCCGCCACTATCCTCTTCCGCGGCAGCGTCAGATGTTGAGAAGAGACAGAGCTTCCACCTGCGTCATCGGCATGGCGCTGGAGGTGACCGCCAGCGTCATGATCGGTGGATCCGCCGGATTTACCTTGCTGTACACCGGCGGGTTAGGCAGATCGTTCGGTAACAGGTTGGTGGCGGCGTTAATCGCAGCCTGGACTTCCTGTTCAGCAACGTCCAGCGGCAGCGTGAGCTGGAACTGCAGTGTTACTACCGATGCGCCGCCGGAACTTTGCGAGGACATCTGTTTTAAGCCTGACATCTGTCCGAACTGACGCTCAAGCGGCGCGGTGACTGCCGAGGTCATGACGTCCGGGCTGGCGCCGGGATAGAGCGTAACAACCTGGATCGTGGGGTAATCGACTTCGGGTAAGGCAGCGATCGGCAGGAAGCGATAACCGATAACACCGGCAAGCATAATCGCCACCATCAGCAGCGTGGTGGCGACGGGGCGCAGAATAAACAGGCGCGATGGCCCGCCTGTGTTGTCCGGAGGTAACACCTGCATCAGGAGTTGGCTCCTTTTTTGCTGTATCCGCGTGGCGCAGTTTTTTCGCTCGTCGCTGAGGCATCGTGCGCCTCAACGACTTCGACTTTTGCGCCTTCCGTCAGGCGGTCAATGCCGTCGGTTACGACCCGATCGCCTGCGGACAATCCAGCGGAGATCACCACTTTTTGGCTATCCTGAATACCAGGTTTAACCAGATGTTTGCTCACTTTGTTATCGCTGTTCAGTACCCAGACAAAATGGCCCTCATTGCCCATTTGCAGGGCAGCTGTTGGGATCACAACGGCATTTTGTTGTGTGTCGACCAGCATGCGAGCGTTAACGAACTGGTTAGGGAATAAAGCATCATCCTGATTGTTAAAGCGGGCTTTAACTTTAATGGTTCCGGTGGTGGCATCAATCTGATTGTCGAGACTGAGCAGGACGCCTTCGCTCAGCTTTTGCGAATTGGTTCGGTCCCAGGCTTCGACCTTTAACGGCGTTCCCGATTTTTGCGCCTGGATTACGGTAGCAATGTCATTTTCAGGCAAAGTGAATATCAGGTCGATAGGATGCGTTTGCGTAATAACGACGATACCGGTGGTATCGCCGCTGGAAATTTGGTTGCCGATATCGACCAGTTTCAGACCGACACGACCATCAACAGGGGCGGTTATCCGGCTCCAGTCGAGCTGCAACTGAGCGCTGGCGACGCTGGCTTCATCAGCTTTGATTGTCCCTAACGTTTCATTTACCAGTGCCTGCTGGGCATCCAGCTCCTGGCGGGAGACCAGATTGGTTTTTACCAGCTGTTGATAACGGGCAAGATCGCGACGGGCATTCGTCAGCGTGGCTTTATCTTTTGCCAGTTGTCCCTGCGCCTGAGCCAGAGCGACTTTGAACTGGCTGGGATCTATCTCTGCCAGCAGGTCGCCGGCTTTCACCTGCTGTCCTTCCTCGAAGTGCAAGGCGATGAGCTGACCATCTACCCGACTACGTACCGTAGCGGTATTTGCGGCAGTAATGGTACCCAGCCCTGTCAGATAACGCGGAACGGCTTCAACGGCGGCGGTGGCAGCCTGGACGGGAGCTAACGGTCCGGAGCGCATTCCACGCCGCCCTGAACCTGGCGCATTCTGCGCGGGTTTGGTCGCGCCCGGTGCGGTTTCCTGGGAGCCGCTGCGGCTATGCCAGAACCAGATGGCGGCGACGGTGGCCACGACGATCGCGATTGCTATCACCCAGCGGGATTTTTTACTGCCTTTCATTGTTATAAGTTTCTCATCCTGAAACGATTCGCGGAATGATACTAGTTTAGCCAGCGAACAAGGGAGAAAAATGGAGGAATTATGAAACACTGTCGGGATTCGTCTGAATGCTGACGCGGCTTTGCGAGGCGTTACGCAACATTAAGCGCTGAAAACGCTGAAGAAGAAATAGTGCGCTAGAGTGCGTTTAAGGCAAAAAGGAGGAAAGCCAGAGATTTCAGCGGGACGCTGGAACGGGAAAGCCCCTCCCGAGGAAGGGGCCAAAATAAGGAAAGGGTTATGATGAAGCAGGTCATCATACTGGTGATACTCTTAGTCATTAGCTTACCGGCTTACTAAGACACCAGGGGGAGGGGAAACCCTCCCTAACCCTCACTCCTGAAAATAAGCCACAGCAACGGTGATGTCAATACGCACACCTTTCAGCTTGCGAGCGGCTTAGCGGAAAACAACATCAGCCCAGCGGGCCAGTCCGGCGGTAACGGAACCGAAATCATCGCCACCTGCAATCGGGATCCCGGGAAGCTGCTGGGCAAGTGCTTTTTTAATCAGCGGCGAACGCGCACTGCCGCCGGTCAGGTAAATCACGTCCGGTTTTTCCTGCGCGTTTTCCAGCGCCAGCTGAACCTGCTCAAGAATGCGCGCCAGGGGCTGGTTGAGCGCAGCTTCAAGTCCGTATTGACTGATATCGGTTGCCAGCGTGTTGCTGATAAACGGTATCGCCGCCGTAACAATGGCCTGATCGGAAAGCGCGATTTTGCTCTCTTCTGCACTGCGTACCAGGCGATAGCTCAGACGCTCGCGCCAGACTTTAAGCAGCAGAGTGACTTTATCGGCTTCTCTCGCGTCGCGGACAAGATCGTTGAGCAATCGACCGTTGGCGCTGCTGTAGAAATCACTTTGCGCGGGAACATCGTTGATTGCGACCGCGTTCCACCAGGGCAGAATAGGTAAAGCGATACCTTTTTCAGTTTCGCCGCCCATACCAAGCAATGGCATCAGGTGTTTAAACGCCAGCGCGATATCCAGATCGTTCCCGCCTACGCGGCAGCCACTGTGCCCCAGCAGGCTGTTTTCTCGATCGGCGCGCTGATGCCATTGCGGCCCCATCAGCAGCAGTGAACAGTCGGTCGTACCCCCGCCAATATCCACCACCAGCACGCGTTTCTCATCCTGCAACGTGGCTTCGTAATCCAGTCCCGCCGCTACCGGCTCGTACTGGAAGACGACATCCTGAAAACCGGCGCGTTTGGCCGCACGTTCAAGAATACCTTGCGCCTGGGCGTTGGCGTCATCGCCACCTAACCCCTGGAAGTTAATGGGACGACCAATAACAGCCTGAGTGATGGCTTCCGGCAACTGGTTTTGCGCCTGGTTGCGTATGTGCAGCATCATCGCGCAGACCAGATCTTCAAACAGCGCAACCTGCTGCGGCTTCAGACCGCTGGCCCCCAAAAATGATTTTGGCGATTTAACGAAGTACACCTCTTCCGGGTCTTCAATATACTGACCCAGCGACGCCAGACCGAACTGCACGCTGTTGGCGTTAACGTCAATGTCTTCTTCGCGGTTATAGCGCATTGCACGGCGAAGCAGCGCCTGCGTTTCATCGTCCGTGGTCGGGACGTCGTGGTGGCGATACAGCCACTCGCTGACCGCTTCGCGCGTTGGTGCGCAAAGCATTGAGGGCAGAAGCGTGCTGTTATTTTCCATTTTAAGCAGGTGAGGCTGCCCGTCACGCATAACGGCCACTGAACAGTTTGCCGTACCGTAGTCAAAACCAATAAACACCGTAAAAATCCCCATGCCAGTGAAGAAGGGGCGTGACTTTAACGAAATGTTGACGCTCCGACAACTGGAATATGAAAGCAAGGCGCATCAGTTGAATACCGTTTATGCTGTAGGTTTGCTTAAAAAGGAAAACCGAATGTTCACGCTGAGCTGGCAACCGCCTTATGACTGGCCCTGGATGCTGGGATTTCTTGCCGCCCGTGCGGTTGAAGGTATCGAAACTGTAGAAGAACTGAGTTATGCCAGAAGCCTGTCCATAGGGAAGCATCATGGTCTGGTGCGCGTCGTACCAGATTTGCCCACCAACGTGCTACACGTGACGTTAAGCTCAGGATTGCAACCGGTAGCCTCCGAGTGCCTGGCAAAAATAACACGCTTGTTCGATCTTACCTGTTGCCCGCAGCAAATTGTCAGCGCGCTGGGCAACCTCGGTGCGGCGCGTCCGGGACTGCGCCTGCCGGGATGTGTCGATGCGTTTGAGCAAGGGGTACGGGCAATTTTAGGCCAGTTAGTCAGCGTGGCGATGGCAGCAAAACTGACGGCGAAAGTAGCGCACGCTTATGGGGATACGCTGGAAGATGCACCGGGGTACGTTTGTTTTCCTGTGCCTGAAGCGCTTGCTAACGCAGAGCCACTGGACCTGAAAGCGTTAGGCATGCCGCTCAAACGCGCTGAGGCGTTGATTCACCTTGCTCGCGCAACGCTTGAGGGCAAGCTTGCGACAACAGCCCCGGACGATATTGAGCAAGGCGTTAAGCAGCTACAAACCTTTCCCGGGATAGGACGCTGGACCGCCAACTATTTCGCGCTACGTGGTTGGCAGGCGAAAGATGTTTTTCTGCCGGATGATTACCTGATTAAACAGCGTTTTCCTGGCATGACGCCAGCGCAAATCCGGCGCTATGCCGAGCGCTGGAAGCCCTGGCGCTCCTATGCGCTTTTGCATATCTGGTATACAGATGGCTGGAATCCGTCAGTTGATGGCGAAATTACTGGTATTCAGTAGCAGATCCAGCGGTTGGGCATCGGCAATAATATCGCCATAAATCATGTCGATACCGATGCCTGAAAGTGCATCCATGATCAGCGGCAGTTGCACCGGGCCGGCGATGGTTTTAATGTCCAGGCGCTGGGCATGGCCCTGGATAATGGACACCCACATTTCATCAATCAGGTCGCCGTGGGCGCTGGCGCTTAGCTCGCTGTCGAGCAACAGGTAATCGACAATGTGATACTTCAGGTTGTCAAAAAGCTCTAAATCACGACCGACCTGGCTTAACACAATTCGACAGCCGAACTGACGTAGCCGATGCAGGGCGGATATCGCCTGCGTTGAATTGGTTTTGATGGCGCTAGCCGGAACGGTCAGATGCAGCAACCGTGGCGGTAACGGACTGTGTTGCAATTGATCCAGTAGCTCACCAATAAGTTCTGAATTGAGCAGCCCGGCGGCTGAAAGGGGCAGGGCAATACTGAGGCCCTTGCTGGCGACAGCCGAAGCAGCATTCTGGAAGAATTCGCTGAATACCCGCCGGTCGAGCGCTTGATTCAACGCGGGATCGACCAGCCCATTACGGAAAGTGTGCTCTTCAATCACTTCGCCTTCTGCGGTCCCTAAGCGTAACGATATCAGCCAGAAGCTAAACGTCTCTGGGATACGCGGGGATGCCACGCCTCTGGCGATCATCAGCATGGGGTTGTGTGTGATGGTGTGTCTTTGTTCGTCCAGTGACAGTTGGCTACGCGAGGCATGGGCCTGGCTTTGCTGGGGTTCATAGACGCACACTCGTCCACGTCCGCTGTTTTTCGCCGCGTAGCAGGCGATATCCGCCTGAGACATAACGTCGGTCGCGATATGGTTTTTCTCATCAATCAACGTAATCCCCGCGCTGGCGCCAATACGGTGCAAACGGCCTTCCCACATAAAGTGGTAATCGTTAACCGCGCTGATGATACGACCTGAGATAAAGCGGGCGCTTTCGATATTACAATCTGGCAGCAGCAGGCCAAACTCATCGCCGCCAAGGCGCGCCAGCATATCGCTGGATCGCAGCATGCTTAGCATCAGCGAAGAGAGTTCACGCAGCAGGGCATCGCCCGCGGCATGGCCTGCGCTATCATTCACCGCTTTAAAGCGATCCAGATCGATAAAAACCAGCACATGACGCTGGTGTGCGTCGTGTACCGTATGCAGCAACTGCTTGAGATGGTTTTCAAAGCTGACCCGATTTGCTAACTGCGTCAGGTCGTCATGCGAGGCACTGTAGCTAAGCTGACGCAGCATTTTACGTGACTCGGTGACATCCTGAATGACCAGCACCGAGCCAATGCTACCGCCATCGAGAGTGCTGAGGGGGGTGATGCTGTACTGAATGTCATAACTGTTGCCGTTGCGACAATGCAACACCACTTCCTGTTCGATGGCCGTACGCGACATGTCTGCACTGTAGATATTTTCCATCAGCGGGCCGTTATCGCCGAAAGTAATTCGCAACACCGTCAGGAGCGGAATGCCGATCGCGCTTTCCTGCTGCCAGCCGCTCATTTTCTCGGCGACCGGGTTCATAAAAGTCACATTCATGTCGACATCAATACAAATAACCGCTTCGCCGATGGAATCCAGCGTAATGTGCAGACGTTCTTTTTCCTGGAACAACGCTTCGTTGAGCTGCTTTACTTCTGTCATATCCATATTGATGCCAAGTAAGCGTTCAACTTCGCCGTCTTTATTCAGCACCCGGTTAGCCAGAGAGCGGATGTGCCGGATGCCATCTTTTACCGCAATACGAAACTCAAGCTTAAAGGGAGCCCGAGCGGCCAGCGAATCGCGAATCACATTTTCGGCGTGTTCGCGATCTTCAGGTACAACGCACTCATACCAGACTTGCCAACTGGGTTTGATATGCGCAGGGACTTCGTAGAGGTCAAACATACGCTTATCCCAACTGATCACATCAGGCTGCAGTTCCCATTCCCAAATGCCGATCCCCCCGGCTTCATTAGCGAGCGTGATGCGCTCCATCAGCCGTTTGTTGATCCACTCGGTATGCTTCAGATCGTTAATGTCTTCAACCTGCGCAATAAAGTAGAGTGGGGTATCGTCGCTATGACGTACCAGTGACACCGCCAGCAAGGCCCAGACGACCTCGCCCTCGCGGGTGTAATAGCGTTTTTCCATGGAATAGCTGTTGATTTCACCGCGAGTCAGCATCTCCAACTGTTCGAGGTCATTATTCAGATCTTCCGGCCAGGTTAATTGCTGGAAGGTGAGCGAACGCAGCTCATCCTGGCTATAGCCCAGAAACTGGCACAAGGCTTTATTGGCCTGTAGCCATTGCCCCTCGGTACCGACCAGCGCCATGCCAATTGCCGAATACTCCATGGCGTTGCGAAAGCGCGATTCGCTTTCTGAGATGTGCTTGCGTTCGGCCCGAAACGCATACATCACCATGGTCATCATATTGGCTGGTAGCAAAATCATCAAAAACGGCAGCCAGGGGATATCCGTCATCATATTGGGCTTGGGGGTATAGAGCAGCGAAGGGTCGGCGGCAAGCATCAGCGAAACCATCATCACGGTGCTGAGGAAAATTAAAAACGCCTCCATGCGCGGCAGACGCACAGCGCTCCACATCAACAGGACGATTACGCAGGTAAAAGGCCATGGAAGATACATCATGGACAGCCAACTGAACGTTAGGGTTACCAGGAGCGTAATTAACGTCTCGAACAGTAATCGCGGATTGCGGTGGCGCAGCAAATAATGTGGCTTAAACAGTAAACCTAACGGCACCAGCGCTAGCGCGCCGATGGATTCTGAAAGCACCCAAATAAGAAAAGTATTTAACGACGTTTCCCGCGGTAAAAGTAACCACAATAGTAAACCACCCAATAGCGGAGGGACAACGGCGCTGCCGAACGCCAGGCGTGCCCAGTCGTTAAGATTTTTTAAGGGATTGTACCAGGGCAGTAGTTTGCGCAATAACATTGCCCCAACGACAGCCTCAATAATGTTGATGGCTGTGTAGGTAAAGCTAAGCGACTCGCCGGGGAAAAAGAGTAAAGAAGCCCCGATGTTACCAAATGAGCACGCCAGCGCGATTCCTGGCCACATTTTTCCTGCATGACGATAAAAAGCCACCATCATGATCGAGGTCGGAAACCACAGCGGCGCCAGTTGTGCACCGAATCGAGACAGTTCCAGCGAGAACAGCGTAAAGATGAAAGCCACCAGACCTAAACTGGCCAGGCGCAGTAGAGGATGAGGTAAGGTAACTAAAACATGTTGGGATTGTTTACTCATTACCACTCTACCCAAATAGCCGGTGTCGCCCAGTAGAGATGCCGGACGCATCACATTTAATCTGGGATTATGCTAGTACAAATAATTTACAATTTATACGCCAGCTGCTCATAAATTAACACTCTCAAGCTATTAATTACTAAGGCTGATGAATAAATGTAGCGCATGCTTTAAATATGACCGTTTAAATTTGCGACAGGGACAGCATTGGTGCAGGCTGGGCTGGCATCGCGCTGCTGAAATCCCTATAATTGCCGCGTTTGGCGTTTCGGCGCCGCCCTTCCTTACATCCAGGTTAATCAGGTCGCTAAATTTATGACTGATCAGTCCCATCAGTGCGTCATTATCGGCATTGCCGGCGCATCGGCTTCCGGCAAGAGTCTTATTGCCAGTACTCTTTATCGCGAATTGCGTGAACAAGTCGGTGACGAACATATTGGCGTTATTCCCGAAGACAGCTATTACAAAGATCAAAGCCATCTGTCGATGGAAGAACGTGTAAAAACCAACTACGACCATCCGAACGCGATGGATCACAGCCTGCTGTTCCAACATTTGCAAACTCTGAAACGCGGCAGTGCCATTGAGCTGCCTGTGTACAGCTACGTTGAGCATACGCGCACGCAAGACACTATTCACATCGAACCCAAAAAAGTCATCATCCTGGAAGGCATTTTGCTGCTGACGGATGCGCGTTTGCGCGATGAGATGAACTTCTCTATTTTTGTCGATACGCCGCTGGATATTTGCCTGATGCGCCGTATCAAGCGGGATGTGAACGAACGTGGTCGTTCAATGGATTCTGTGATGGCGCAATACCAGAAAACCGTCCGCCCGATGTTCCTGCAATTTATTGAGCCTTCAAAACAATACGCCGACATCATTGTGCCGCGCGGGGGTAAAAACCGCATCGCCATCGATATTCTGAAGGCTAAAATCAGTCAGTTCTTTGAATAAGTTCAGCGAATTGTGTACCGTTCAGTGATAACCTGGTTCACCCTTAACGCACCTGGCATTAAGGGGTTGAAGCACGAAAGGAGAAAGTGCCATGCGTTTATGTGACCGAGATATTGAAGCCTGGTTGGATGAAGGTCGCCTGTCGATCAATCCACGCCCTCCTGTCGAGCGAATCAATGGCGCCACGGTAGATGTGCGCCTTGGCAACAAATTCCGTACGTTCCGCGGTCATACGGCGGCGTATATCGATTTAAGCGGACCGAAAGATGAAGTCAGCGCCGCGCTGGATCGCGTGATGAGTGATGAAATCGTCCTTAAGGACGGCGAAGCATTTTTCCTGCATCCGGGGGAACTTGCACTGGCGGTAACATTCGAATCCGTGACACTGCCTTCCGATCTCGTCGGTTGGTTAGATGGCCGTTCTTCGCTGGCTCGTCTGGGACTGATGGTACACGTCACCGCTCACCGTATCGATCCGGGCTGGTCTGGCTGTATCGTACTGGAGTTTTACAACTCCGGAAAATTACCGCTGGCTCTGCGTCCGGGGATGCCGATTGGCGCGTTAAGTTTCGAACCGCTTTCCGGTCCGGCAGCGCGACCCTACAACCGTCGTCAGGATGCGAAATATCGCGACCAGCAGGGCGCCGTTGCCAGCCGGATCGATAAAGACTGAGTGTTTATCAGTCTATTGGGGATAGCATGAGACGATTTCTGACGACGCTGATGATTCTTCTGGTCGTGCTGGTGGCCGGTTTTTCTGCGTTAGTACTGTTGGTGAATCCGAATGATTTCCGCGCGTATATGGTCAAGCAGGTTGCCGTACGTAGCGGGTATCAGCTGCAGTTGGATGGCCCCCTGCGTTGGCACGTATGGCCGCAACTGAGTATCCTCTCAGGGCGAGTGATGTTAACGGCTGAAGGCGCCAGCGAACCCCTGGTTCGTGCTGATAATATGCGTCTCGACGTTGCATTGTGGCCGCTGTTGAGCCACCAGCTCAGCGTGAAGCAGGTGATGCTCAAAGGCGCAGTGATTCAATTGACCCCGCAAACTGAGGCGGTACGCGGCAAAGATGCACCCGTTGCCCCAAAAGACAATATGTTGCCCGATCTGGCGGAAGACAAAGGATGGTCGTTTGATATCGCCCGTCTGCGCGTTGCCGACAGTGTTCTGGTGTTCCAACATGAAGACGATGAACAGGTTACCGTTCGCGATATTCGTCTGGAGATGGAACAAGAT